>TARA_B110000908_G_scaffold118911_1_pt1 | contig 14119 bp, 9 predicted proteins | sample TARA_B110000908 | Tara Oceans TARA_B110000908 (sample SAMEA4398067) | marine metagenome | biome: Polar Biome; feature: [DCM] deep chlorophyll maximum layer (ENVO:01000326); material: water (ENVO:00002006), including particulate matter (ENVO:01000060) such as... | depth 36 m
GGCTCGGTGGTATTGGAACTGAAATAGCCCAACGTGCTAACGGTTTTAGCATGAAAGTGATTGGAACTCGGCGGAGTGATCGGCCGTCGCCAGATTACATCAAGCGGGTTGGAAAACCGAAGGACTTGCTGGCCATGCTGCCAGAGGCCGATGTGGTAGTGCTCGCAGTGCCATTGACCGATGAGACCAAGAACATGCTAAACACGGCCGCTTTTGATGCGATGAAGACCGGTGCTTATTTAATCAACATTGCCAGGGGCAAGGTGGTGAATACGGACGCTCTGCTGAAGGCTCTGAAAAGTGGTCGGCTTGCTGGTGCGTGTCTGGACGTGACCGACCCTGAACCTTTGCCTGCCAATCATGAACTTTGGAAACAAGCCAATGTGATTATTACCCCTCACATAGCATCCCGTTCAGAGGTAACCAATGAACGTCGTTCGGCCTTGTTAGTGGAAAACCTGCGCCGCTTTGGCGCTGGCGAACCTTTATTGAATGTTGTCGATAAGAAAGCTGGCTACTAGGTTTAAGATGGAACCAACTCAAACTCACGTGGCATGCCGCGATGCGTTGGGATCATCAGAGTCGTCTGCTCGTTCTCGTGGCTGACGATAATATCCGTCTTGTCTCGGAGAACCCAAGTGCCTTGGAGGGTGATCGTGACAGGTCCTGCCATGGGTTTAGCTCCAACATCGGCTAGGTCGATGTCGGTGACGCTGACATTGAGAAAGTTGTCAGAGGTTTTACGGGTTAGCACGATGCAACTGCGATCCGTTGAACGGAGGATGCTGTTGGTGGTGCTTTCGAACTCGGCGAATGTGACAACGGCTTCGAGCTGCTTGGATGGGTAGGCGATGATGTGAGCATTGTCGTTTTGTTGAAGAACTTTGATGGTATCAACCGTGTAGGCCTCCATTTCCTCAGGTTTGGCATCGAGAAGGATACGGTATTGGTAGGAAGCATTTTTAGGAGCGATACCGTGATCAATCCATGCGGTTGAGAAAAGCCCGGTGGTTTCCTTTTTGGTGTGACTATGGCGGGACTCCTGTTTGCCAAGTTCATGTTTTACAGACTGGCTCGTAGGAAGAAAATAGCCTGTGCCGAACGGATCAATGAACCAGTTTTTACCTTTGGCACTGAGGTCGCCTTTTTCTGGGGTAGAGGTTTGGAACAGAGTTGTAACAGTAGGATATTCTGTCGACGCATTGGAAATACCGCTACCGAGACAGATGAGGGTGTTATCGATGGCGAATACGCTCTTTCTAACACGGAGTGATTGAGCGTCTTTGGTGGGATCAAGTTGAAAGAGGAAAGCTCCGTATTTCCCTCCGAGGCTACCTGTGCCAGACGGGTAGGTTTTCTGTTTTGGTGTAGTTCCGTAGAATCCGGTGCTGCCTTCAAGAGTATCGAGAGGAACCCGTAAGGTGGTGGCACCGGGGAGTCGGCACCAATCCCAACCATTGACCTCGTTGCCGCTGCGGTGATCGGTTGTATTTTTGAAAATCTGGATCGTGCCATGGCTGAGATTGCGACCGTAGCGATTGGCCCCTTTGTAGGTTTCGTGAGATCGGATGCCGGCGCCGTATCCCTTGATGTGGGCCGTTGAATTTCCATTCGCGTGAGTTCCCGACGAGGCGTAGTTCATGGCGAGGAAACCGTTCAGATTTTCAGCTGCAATCTCCTTACCAAAGAGCTTGGTGCTGTTTCCCCCAAACATACGGAGATAGGCCGCCGCGAGTTCGGTATCGACCACATTGGTTCCAGGTTTGGAGCGGGCAAGCACGCGCATCGGGCCTTTGATTCCGCCTACGCCCCCCGTGATCGGGTGTCGCCCGCAGGCGTTGAAGCCAGAGTAGGGGTAACACCAGAATCGGGCGGCCATGAAGGCGTTCTTGAGTTGTGCGTAGGCAGCTGGCGTGATTTCAAACGGTGTGCCATCGAGTGGGCCCACTACGCGGCTGGTAATGACATTAATGGCAGGGATGCCATAACCATGGTAGTGCATGTTGTGGTGAAAAAGAGTTCCATCAGGTTTGAATCCGCCCTTGGTGCCGGGTGATGGAGAACTGAGAGTAGCGCTGATCCAATCTGAATACTGTCGAAGTCGAGCGGCTTTGAATGCGTCATCTTTTCCGAGCGACTGGATGGTGAAATCCGACTGCGACAGGGTGTTCAGATAGTCCATGTTCGCCCAGTCATCTACCGGGGCATGCATCTGGTTTGAGTTAAAGTACCACGCCAGTGCTTCACGAGCGCGTGTGAGTAATCCGGCTTGTTCAAGTGGCTCTTGCATGGAGGCAATGGCGGGAACCCACCAACGGACGTTGTAGCCGAAGTGATGCATCGTCCCGAGCGAACTGCCTGCTTCAAATCCCTGATCGAGCATGTGCTCGGTGAGCAGACAGAAAATTTCAGCGATACGTTTACCCCCCGCAGTTTCCTTATCACTGGGCGGCAAGGCACTATAGATTTGGCCGACGTTTTTCATGAATCCGGTGTAGTCCTTGAGTGAATGGAACTTGCGTCGGATCGAGTGGTCAGGAGCCCCAGAAAGCTGGTTATGCATAGCGATGTGATCACCGTAAATGCCGTTGGCGTCTTTGCTGATGTGATATTTGGCGAACTGTTGTTCGAGGCCTTTGACGGTGTCGGTTCTAAGCAGACGTTGGGTAGTTCCTGTGGTAAGCCGACGGAGCTTCGCAAAGGCTGCATGATGACCGTCGGTTAGGGTGATGGGAGAGACTGGTTTTTTTCCTAAATTATACCAATGCATGATAGGATCCCAGTGGCCGTGGGTCAGTTTGTCAGCGCCATGGACAAAGGGCACTTGGAAGTCGCCATGCTGGTGACGGTGGTCGATGAACTGATGGGCGATGATGTCTCCAATCCACAGAGTGCCCGCATCGATATTTTTAGGTGCCTCGATTTTAACGAAATCCATCTCGGCCTTCGCTTTTCCCTGCATATCGCGGTTATACGATACCCAGGCAGTGCGCCAACCGGTGAAATTCAGTTTAAACGGAAAGTGGCAGGCTTCATCCTTTCCCTTCCCGAAGGAAAAACGGAGGGACGCATTGGGTCGGGGAGTTTTGTTATAAATCCAGACCACAAAACAGTTTTCCACGGGTTGGGAGAAACCAAACTTCCGCCGGGCATCCCATGATCCCATCATTTTAATCGGCCGATTAAATGTGATCGAAGAGTCCTTTTTCCAATCCCAGCGAAGCGAGTTATCGCTCCAGATGTAGCGCTTGGAGTCGAGCGAGATGGTTGAGTTTTTCCAGCTCATTCCATCAGGCAGTGAGTCACCGGAAAAGACGATCTGACTGGGGTGCTTGGAGTCCGAGGCCTTGAATGCTGTTGTCCTCCCGTTGGGTGACGTTGTCGTGGCTTGAGTGGCTGGTTTGTCCTTACACGCAGAGATAGCAAAGCAGATCGAACTGAGAGTGAGTAGGGTGGTGAACGAAGGTGTCATGAATTAAAAATCGTTAGTTTTCTTGTTTTTTGAGCAAACAAGAAATTGTGCGGCCTTGCTGGGTGAGGAGAGTAAGTGTCGTGTTTTTCTCTGATTGGTCGGCTATGATACCCTTGCCTTCTTTGAGTGTGTATCGACCATTGAGTGTAACGGTGATTACGGAAACATCAGGTCCCATCCGGGCAGGCACAAAGATCTCTCCAGGGATGCTGCCGCCTTCATTACCGGGGAGCCGCAGGTCGGGGTCGGTGAGATTCAATTTGAGAGTATTGCCTTGGCCTTTAGTAATGATGAGGCATGGAGCTGACACGGATGAGATGACGGTTTTGGCGACCAATGGCCTGGTATTGAAAATCGCGTAGGTCGTCGTCTTATCACTACGCACGATATGAGCCGCCGCGTCATGCTGAAGGATCTTGTAGCCAGCCTGAGCTTTCCATTGGCTAATTCGCTGGGGTGTTGGAGAAACGAGGATGCTGTAATGGTAGGATTTGTTTTTCGCGCTTACTCCATGATCGAGCCACGCTACGGCGTAATCGGCTTCAGTCGTTGCGTTGGCGGCATCTCGATTCTTGTGGTTCTTCTTCGCGTCTTTCCGAACGGCGTAATGGTAGAACGAGTGCTGGTGCTGTCGGGCAATATGGAGTCCCTGATCAGCTGGGATGCGGTAATGGTGCCCGACGGTATCTCGTAGGAAAGTGGCCCCGGATTGTTTGTGTTGGTAGGGGAATTCGGTGATCGATTTAGTTCCAACATGAAGCGGCTTGTCCTTGCTGTCCAAGTGCTGCTGAAAGAGGATAGTTTCAGCTGGATACTTGTCGCTCGATGATGAAATCGAACTACCGAGGCAGACGATCGTATCACCGAAAAAGCTGTAGGACTTATAAGCATGGATACCGATATGCGGTCGACTTGGTTCAGGTTTATCCTTGAGCACCATGGCAAACAATCCGTCCTGCTGGTCCATGTGACTATTCCCCACGAAGGTCTCATCGGTCGTCGGCATCATGATGATACTTTCATAGGGAATTTGATCCAATGGCACTCGCGTGACCGTGGCTCCGGGAGGCCGCGACCAATCCCAACCTTCTTCAGATACCCCTGAGGCTGTTAGTCCACGGAGAGAAAGGATCTCCAAGGTCCCGTGGCTCTGGTATCGTCCGTAGTGGTTGACCGATCCATAAATCTCACTGCCCCAGACATACTTGCTCAGGCCACGCGCGACCGCTAACCAGTCGTCACGCCGATGCGCGCTGGTGTGTGCGTAGGGGAAGGCCCAGTGGCCACTAGGATGAGCCTCGGCTTGGTAGCCAGGGAATTTAGCTGCGGCATCGGGAAAGAGTCGCAGGGTGGCAGCGGCAATTTCCTGATCGATGGCTTGTTGACCGTCGGGTGTGCCCGAGTGGGCAAAGTCAACGAAGGCGGATTTGAGACCCGAGATACCAGCTTGCGAAAATGGATGCCTGCCACTCAGTGAACGAGGCCAGCTGTGTAAGTTGCTTTGTATTCTGATGGTCAGCAGAGCCTTCCGGAAATTTTGATAAGCATCGTGAGAGAGTCTATAGGGAGTGTCGGAAAATAGGCGGAAAATAGTTGGCAGAACTTTGAGAGCACCAATTTCGTATGCCGGATAATGACCCCAATGGTGAAATGCGGTGCCATCCTCTTTGAATCCTCCATTGCTTCCGTGTCGGTCATTAGCAATGGCCCCGCTGAGCATTTTACTCCACTGAAGGACTGCAGTATGCCGTTCTCCTTCTGCCTTCGTCATCAGCAGCGCCATCAATTGGGGTAGCGCCAGTGTATGGAAATAATCGAGATTAGCGTAGTGAGTTGAGGCAAAGGGATTGTAGCAATAATGGGCATCATTAAACCACTGGAGCGACCGCGCCACCTGCCGCCTGAGCCCGTTTTTTTCCAAAAGCCGACGCGTCAGAAATCCAGCCGCATAATACTCACGGGATGAATATCCAAAGTGGTGCATCGTCCCCTGACCATGCCCTTCGTGCCACCCCGACTTCAACAACAGCCGGTTGAGCGAAACGATCATGGTTTCGACCTCATCGCGTGCCGGATCAAATTTAGGAATGCGGGGCAGCGCCTTGGCGAGATCTAATAGCAGTTTCCCTGCATCATCGAGATCGGTTTTCAGTTGGATTTTGATATCGTTCTCAATACTCAGACCTTTATAAATGTCAGCCGTGTGGAGATAGAAAATGTGTTCACCTGATACGCTGGTGGGGGTGGTTTTTATTTTGTATGCCGCGTAACGTTTACGAAGGCTCAAGAGCTTGGTCTTGGTCGTTTTTCCAACGAGATCTTTTTCAAGGTTCCATGCCAGATTAGATAGGACTTTCGTCTGCGTTGGGTTGAGTTTGATGTCAGGGATGTCACGAATTCCCTGATGATAGAGGTCGATCGGATTTCCCTTTCGGTTGCGTGAATGCACGTCGTCACGGGAAAACTGATACGAGCTATCCTGACTCGCATGCCGTCGATCAAACTGGACGCTGGGAAGGAGTAAATCGATGTGGGCTTGTCCTGCAGCTCCCTCGGGTGTGCGGATACGGATCCAGTCCATGGTAGCACTTTCCTGCCCGTCCATCCGGTTGTAGGGCATCATCAGGGTGCGCCAACCGGAGAATCCTAGTTTGTAATCGAACCAGCAGTCGGCTTTATCTTGTCCATCCCGACCAAACTCAAAACGTATTATCTGACCGTTTAGTGCCTTCCCCTGATACAGCCAGAGGTGAAAAACTGCCGCGTGCTTGCGCTGTCGGACGATTTTATTTTCAGCATCAATCGAATGTTTGATATCGATGACACCCCCACTGCCATCCCAGGCGAGTTTGAGGGATTTTTTTCCATGAACTCGCTCATTCGTATTGAGTGAGATGGCTGTTCCTTTACCGGCTTTAAAACCAGCAGGAATATTAGCCTCGAAAGAATAGATATCAGGAGCCCCCAGCAATGGCTGAACAACCATGACGCAGGTAGCGATGAAGCTGTAGCCTTTGGAGATCATCGTGGAGAAAGAAGTTTAACGACCCATCCATCCTCCATCAACGACGAGGACTTCACCGTTAACATAGTTGGATGCTTCGGAAGCGAGGAAAACCGTCGGCCCTTTAAAGTCCTGGGGAGATCCCCATCGGCCGGCGGGGATGCGACCGAGGATTTGTTCGGCACGTACAGGATCGTCCTGCAGTGCCTGGGTGTTATCCGTAGCAATGTAGCCGGGTGCGATGGCGTTGACGTTGACGCCTTTGCCTGCCCACTCGTTAGAGAGAGCTTTGGTAAGTTGGCCGATGGCACCTTTTGAGGCTGCGTAGCCGGGGACGGTAATGCCACCTTGGAAAGTGAGTAGGGAAGCGGTGAAGATGACTTTGCCGCTACCGCGCTCGATCATGCCTGCGCCGATTTCACGAGAGAGGATGAACTGGGCGTTGAGATTCACCTCGATGACCTTGTCCCAGAGCTCGTCACCATGTTCAGCGGCGGGGGCACGCATAATGGTTCCTGCATTGTTAACGAGGATATCGGGTGTGCCGTGGTTCTCTTTGACCTTGGCGATGAAGGCGTAGAGCGACTCGCGATCTGAGAAGTCACAGGCGTAGCCGGTAAACGATTGGCCAGTGGCTTCTACGGCTTTGGCGATTTTACTGCCAGATGATTCCATGGTGGCGGAGACGCCAATGATGTTGGCTCCAGCTTGTGCGAGGCCTTCTGCCATAGCGAATCCGATACCGCGTTTGCAGCCGGTGACGAGGGCGGTTTTTCCTGATAGATTAAACATGATGAGTTGGGTAGTAGTAATGATTTATGGGTTTCCTCTGAGGCTTTTTACAAGTTCTGGCAGCCACATGGAGAGCGGTTCGATATAGGAAATGGCAATCAGTGCGAGCACCATGGCAATATAGAATGGGATCATCTGGCGTGAGACGCTGGTAATGTTTGCCTTGCCGACACCACAACCGACAAACAGGCAGGTGCCTACAGGCGGCGTGCAAAGCCCGATGCTCAGGTTGGTAATCATAATGATACCAAAATGGATTGGCTCGATGCCGATGTCGATCGCCACTGGCATGAGAATCGGAGTGAAAATCAACACCGCTGGAGTCATGTCCATAAACGTTCCGACAACTAACAAGATTACGTTGATGGTAAGTAGAATCGCAATCGGATTGGATGAAAGGGTAAGCATCGCCTGACTGACCATTTGAGGAATTTGTTCCATCGTCAGGAACTTACTCATCGCGGAGCTGGTGGCGACCAGGAGCAGCACCATAGCCGTAGTCCTGGATGCCCGACTAAGGATAGCCGGCATGTCCTTGAGCTTAACTTCTCGATAGAGACAAACGCTAAGAAGAAATGCCCAGACGACAGCGATCGCTGAGGCCTCGGTGGCGGTGAAAACACCTCCTAGAATACCACCCAATACGATGATGACTAACAACAGGCTTGGGAAAGCCCGACCAAAGCTAGGCAGAAACTTGGGAATACTTTGCAACCCAGTTTTACCGTATCCCTTTTTCTTGCTGACCAGCATACACATGGCCATGATGCAAACACCCAACAAAATGCCGGGCAGGATGCCACCGATAAAGAGATCGCCGACAGATACGCTTGCAACCACGGCAAACACAATCATCACATTGCTCGGCGGAATGAGTAATCCGGTGACCGAGCCACAGCTGGTAACGGCGACACTGAAGTCCCTTGGGTATCCCTTTTTGCTCATCTCGGGAATCAAGGTGTTTCCGATGGAAGAAATCGCGGCAGCGGCGGAGCCTGAAATGGCACCAAAGAGCATGCAGGTTACCGTATTGACCAGCGCGAGGCCGCCAGGTAGTCGTCCCACCATGGAAGCGGCAAAATCGATCAGTCGTCGCGCCAGACCTCCGGCACCCATCAACTCGCCAGCGAGGATGAAAAAGGGAATGGCTAGCAGAGCGAAAGTGCTCACGGAGTTGGCCATATCACTGACTACGGAGGAGGTGGCATTGGGGTAGCCCAGCGAAATGGCGGCGAGCACGGTGGCGCATCCGACCACAAACGCGACCGGAGTATCCAGCAGCAGAAGCGAGATGAAAACAACGAGGAGAATAACGATTCCGATGGTCATACCGAAGGGGCCTCCTCTCCATTATCAACAGTCTCATTGTCGTTCGAATTACAGGTAATCGCGTGCCAAATGTTATCGAGTGCAAACAGAGAGATCAACGCGCCGCTGATTGGGATCGACAGATAGAACCACGCTCGTTTCATCGCGATGGAGGAGAGTAACTGACCGGATTCGTAACGATCCACAAACAGGCCCCAACCCCCATGGGTCATCACCACAGCCGCAAACAAAAACACAACGCCGGCGACAAACCCCGCCGCCACGCGCTTCGCAAATGGCGCAAACGAGTTGGTGAGAATATCCACACCAAGGTGGGAGTTGTCCAGATAGGCCAATGCCGCTCCAATCATCACCACCCAGCTGAGTAGGAACTCGGACGACTCATCGGTCCACGACAGGCCGAGGTTCATTTTCTTGGAAAGGATACCGAGCAAAACAATCACCACCAGAGTCACAAGGATGATGGCGCAAAGGGCGTTGAGGCTTTTGCTCACCATGTTTTTTATCATTTTCATGGTGCTGTTGTTAGGGTTTGGTTTGAGGGGCCACTTTTTGGCGGATTTTTTTGACGTATTCCGCGACATCGCCTTTGGCAAATTGGGAAATGACGGGGGCTGATGCCTCCTGGAATGGTTTGAGTGACGGGCGGTGGATGGTCACGCCATTGCTGGCCATGGTTGCCAGTGCCTCTTCGGTGCCTGTTTTCCAGAGCTTGCGTTGATACGCGCTGGCTTCCCGTGCCGCGGTATGGACCCACTCCTTTTCCTGATCGCTTAGCTTGTCCCAGAGGGTGGAGCTGGCGAGAAAGATGTCCGGGATGCGTGAGTGATGATCAAAGGTGAAGTGCTTGCAGACCTCAAGGTGTCTCGACTTTACAAACGATGGAGGGTTGTTTTCCGCCGCCTGCACGTTGCCCTGCTGAAGGGCGGAGTAGAGCTCGCCGAAGGCCATTGGTGAGGGGTTGCCGCCCATCGCTTCGATCATGGCGATGGCTACGGGGTCCTTCATCACGCGCACCGTTTTGCCTCGCAGGTCAGAGGGCTGGTTGATCGGCTCTTTACTGTAGAAGTTACGGCTTCCGGCATCAAAATAACAGATCCCGAACAGACCACTTGGTTCACCCGAATCCTTGGTCTGGATGCGACCTAACAAATCCGTGCCGATCTCACCATCCAGCGTGTTCCAGTAGTGGGCCTCGTCATCGAACAGGTAGGGGAGTGAAAACACATTCATCACCGGCACGAAGTTAGAGACCGGCGCGGTGCTGACCTTGGCGAAATCCAGGCTGCCACTTTGCAGTCGCTCCAGACAGACGACCTCGTTTCCAAGTTGTCCCGACGGGTAGATCTCACAAGTGATCCTGCCACCCGAGAGCGCCTTGAGCCGATCGGCAAAACGTTCGATCCCCTTGTGCACTGGGTGATCTGTTGCGAGTGAGTGGGCGATCTTAAGCTTGCGCTCCTTGCCGCCGCCAGCCTGTCCTGACGCATCATCCCGCGATGATAGGTTGAGCGCAAAAATACCCGAGGCTACAGCGGCTCCGATAAGAAGTCCGACGATGAGGTTGGATCGAGATGCGGTCATGGTGTTGGGTTATTTGAGTGTGGAAAGAGGGAAGCCATCCATGTCATCGAAAGCTTGGTTCTCACCGCCCATACCCCAGATGAAGGAATACTTGCCTGTGCCGGCACCGCAGTGGATCGACCATGATGGTGATAAGGTGACGTCTTTCTCTGACATCCAAATGACGCGGGTTTCATCCGGGTGACCCATGAAGTGGGCGACGCGGTGGTCTTCATCGATATCGAAATACATGTAGACCTCCGAGCGGCGGTCGTGGGTGTGTGGAGGCATGGTGTTCCATGTGCTTCCCGTTTGGATGAGGGTAACACCCATGACAAGCTGGCAACTCTTGAGGCCATTCTCGTGGATGTATTGATAGAGATGGCGCTCGTTAGCCGTTTCCGGTGCTCCGAGTTTGAGGAGGTTGGTGTCCTCGATCTTGGCGTGAGCGGTTGGGTAATCGGCGTGTGCCGGATAGCTCAGTAGATAGTATTGCGCCGGCTCGTTTGCGCTGGCACTTGCGAAGCTGATTTCCTTGCTGCCACGACCAATGTAGAGGCACTCACGACTAGCCATATCATAGCTGGTGCCATCAACGGTGATGGTGCCCGCGGCTCCAATATTGATGACGCCGAGTTCGCGGCGTTCGCAGAAGAAGTCGGCCCGCAATGCCTCAGCAGCAGCGAGAACGAGTGGCTCGGTGGTTGGTACGGCGGATCCGACGATGGCTCGGTCTAAGTCCGTGTAAGTAAGTTGTAACTGACCTTCGGAAAAAAGGTCCTGGAGGATAAAACGGTCACGAAGGCCCGTGGTATCGAGTGCTTTGTAGCTGATGTCATCAGCGGTTCGGTGGTTGTTCATGTTAAAATAGCGTGGTTAAAATTTGATTTGTAATGGTGAGGTGAAGTTCTCGTGAGTGAAACGCATGACTTGATGCTGAAACGAAGTTTTATCCGGGCAGTCGGCTTGTTGCCAGACTCCGCCAGCGTGCCAGCTGACGGGCTTGGTGATGTCTTTGGCAAGTGTGTAGAGGATGTGTTTACCGTGCCAGATGGAGGTGTCACTGAGCTTGTCGTTACCTTTGTAAATGGATGCCATGTCTCCAGCTGCGGTGATAATGGCGGTGCCGATCATGCCGTGTTTGTCCTCTGGTTCGCCGAGTGTTTCCCAGAGGGCAATGGCGTGTGAATTCTGGAAGATGACCTGGTCACTCTCGAAGCCTTCGCTCTTTCGATTGGCTTCATCGTGAATGTAAAGGCCTGCGACAGGGCGGATGCCAACTGCGTCACCTTCCACGATGAATGCGGACTGAGTGGTGAAGAAATGTTCACCTGCATCCATGGTGATGGTGCGGGTCTCGGTGATATTTGCTTTACCGACTGTTAGGGGTGCGTAGGTAAGCTGAAAACGGAGTCGGAGCGGGCCTTTATCGATGACTTTCCAAGTTTTGTAAATTGAACTCAGGGCGAAGTTGTTATCGGAATCGAGAAAGCCAAGGCCGCCCGCACCGAGGGTGTGGCCAACTTTGTAGGCGTCCATGCCTTCGCCGTGGTTGTCGTGGTATTGTGTATCGCCAGCTTTATACCACTTATCAATGATCGGGTAACGGACGCTTTTGGTCCAGACATCGACTCCGGCGCCTACGCCTTCAGGGGCGAGTGCGGGACCATACATGCGGTAGGCCATGCGATCGGATTCCCATGCGAAGTCGTCTTTGCGTTCGGGAACAAACCGGGCGTGGAGTCGCGAGGGTGCGAGGGTGGGGGTGGCATCTTTTAGGGCGTAGAGGCAGAGGGGGCGATTTTCCGATGGAGTTAATGAAACCTGCACGAGTAGGGTGTCGGTTTTACCATCGAGGTCATTGTCGTATGCCTGAGTGGGCAGGAAGTAGCCGGAAACCTTATCAAGAACCGCGAGGTTTTTTTCAGTAAGTGTAGGGAGTTTGGCTTTGGCTGCGGACCAGTCGAGTTCGATGACTTGATTAAGGCGTTGCGTGTTAGATGAGTTGGTGACTGTGAATTTGTGCCGTGGCGATTGGTCAGTGAGTGCGAGTTTGGAGAGCTCATGACCTGCCATCAGGAAGCCGCCTACGCCATAGACGTCAGTTTCATTCATGGTGACTTTTTGAGGATCTGCACCGATGGCTTGGACGAAGCCGAGCTTGCCGTTAGGGTGGACGTTTTTAATCAGGCGGGCCCATGCCTTGTTGACTACGGGCATGTAGTCGGCTTTATCCAGAATGCCATTGTTAATACCCCAAGTGAAAGCGTAGGTGTAAAAGGCGGTGCCGCTGGACTCGGGGGCAGTGTAGGATGCTGGATCTAGCAGAGATGCATGCCAAGCTCCGTCGGGTTGCTGGATGGACTTGAGCTTGGCGGACATTTCCTTGAAGAGTTTGACGTATCGCGGCCGAGTCGGGTAATCCGCAGGCATGTGCTGGAGAATGTGGCAGAGGCCGGCGAGGACCCAGCCGTTGCCGCGTGCCCAGAAGACCTTTTCGCCATTCTTTTCTTTCCGCGTGAAGTAGCTGGAGTCGCGCCAGAAGAGACTGCTTTCCTTATCGTAGAGGTAGTCTGCGGTTTTCCACCAGAGTTTGTCCATGGTGTCGAGGTAGCGACGCTCGCCGGTGGCGGAGTGCAGCATGGCGAGGGTGGAAGGTCCCATGAAGAGGGAGTCACACCACGCCCATTCGCGGAGGTGGATTTGATTTTTCCAGAAGAGGGATTCGTCATGCGGACGCGCGACGAATTCATCAAAGACCTTCTTGGTGGGAGCGAGCTGGTGGGGGAGTTCATCGCGGAGGTAGAGCCAGAGGTAGGCGCGACCTACGATGTGGTCGTCTGCGAAGCCTTTGCGGTGACCGAGCTTGTAGTCGTTCTTGAGCGCCATATCACGCAGGACGTTGTAGTAGCGGTCATTGCCGGTGGTGTGTGCGTGGGCGGCGATGCCGGTCCAAAGTGTGCCGTTGGTCCAGTCGGTGGTATCCCACTTCGCAGGGTTGGCTATTTGCCATTCGGCGACGGCATTGGTCACTTTGAGAATCGATGTGTGATCGATCTCCGATGAAAAACCCGAATTTGTCTCAGACATCGATGACGTCAGAGAGATAGCAAAAAGGGAGAGGGTAAGCAGGCAATTTTTAATCATCAGAAGTGGGGGTTATGGGTGTCCGAGTTGGACGGAAAGTTTATGGGCTGCGGCTTTGACGAGCTTGGCGACCTCAGGGATGCGGGATTTTGGGAAACGTGTCCGGGCACCGGTCATGCCGATGACTCCAGCCACCTGTCCGAGGGCATTAAATACAGGAGCTCCTAGACAGCGGACGTGATCGTGGTATTCGACGTTGTCCAGGGCGTAGCCACGGCGGCGGATTTCCTCGAACTCCGGGATCAGTGATTCTTTATTAAGGTGGGTTCGATCGGTACGTTTGGTAAATTTGATCCGATTGAGTAAATCCTCACGAGCATCATCAGAAGCGTAGGCGAGCATGCATTTTCCAGAGGCGGAGCAGTGCATGTCAGCTAGCGTGCCGGGTCGGCTAGCCACCCTGAGGGCGTGTGGGCTGTCGCAGACTTCAATCAGCAAGGAGTTGGATCCGGAGAGGATCGCAAAGTGGGACGATTCCTGAGTTTGTTCGGTAAGCTCATGGAGCACAGGCACACAGAGATCACGTTCGGGAATCTGGGAGACAACTTGCAGGCCGAGATTGATCAGTCGGTGACCCATAACATATCCCTTGCCAACACCACGCACCATGCCCTCCTCCTCAAGCGTTTTCAGAATTCTGAAAACGGAGGTTCGGGGTAATTCCAGCTCTTTGGCAATCTCGCTCGCACTCATGACCTTTCTTGTCGCAGTTAATAACTGGAAGATAGAGCACGTGTTAGCAATGCTGGGGATTCGGTAACTGTTCATATATGAACTGCAGTGGTTGGCAGTGGGTGATCCTGTGTTTGTTC
>TARA_B110000908_G_scaffold105455_1_pt1 | contig 14114 bp, 13 predicted proteins | sample TARA_B110000908 | Tara Oceans TARA_B110000908 (sample SAMEA4398067) | marine metagenome | biome: Polar Biome; feature: [DCM] deep chlorophyll maximum layer (ENVO:01000326); material: water (ENVO:00002006), including particulate matter (ENVO:01000060) such as... | depth 36 m
ATTGCGATTCAAAAATTCTTGCGATTAATTACAGAAAGCCTTATTCGACCTAAAAAAAGAAGACCTACTAAACCCAGTAGAGCATCTGTTAGAAGACGTTCGGAAACCAAACAAAAAACCTCTGTAAAAAAAACACTCCGTAAAAAACCAAAACTCGATTAAAAAAAATCATTTTTTAGTTTCTCATTACAAAAAAGTACCTTAATTTTGCCTCGTTCTCATAAAGGGGTGCTTTAATCGGCTGAGATCATACCCATTGAACCTAGAACAGGTAATGCTGTTTAGGAAACACGTATTCAAAAAAAGGTTTTTAATCTTTTTGCGAATGCAATCGTAAAGCAACGCTTTACAAAAAAATTATTCAATCATAATCACAAGAATAATTCCCTCTTTTTATTCGTTTTAAAATTTTAAAATGAAAAAAATTACCATTTTTTTATTCTTGTTTACAAGCCTGCTTGTAAACGCCCAATATATTACATTGTCTGGAAAAGTTTTAGATAAAAATCAAGAACCTTTATCGGGTGCCACCATTCAAATCAGTCCATTAAACCAAGGAACGGCTACCGATGTTGAAGGAAAATTTTCATTAAACATTCCCAAAGGAACCTATAAAGTAGCCATTTCCTATCTGGGTTTTAAGACGCATTATTTTGATCAAAAAATAAATCAAAATGAAAATATTATTGTCGAATTATTTCTGGAGGAAAATATTTTAGAAGAAGTGTTGGTTTCAGCAGTCCGCGTAAATGCAGACGTTCCAGTCACCTTCTCCAACTTATCAAAAAAAGAAATTGCAAAACGGAACTTAGGACAAGACATTCCCATCCTATTAAATTACATGCCTTCTGTAGTTTCTTCTTCTGACGCTGGTGCTGGCGTAGGCTACACCTACATGAGCGTTAGAGGTTCCAATGGAGAACGTATTAATGTGACCGTAAACGGAATTCCTTATAACGACGCGGAAAGCCATGGAACTTTCTGGGTGAATTTAGGCGATTTTGCTTCCTCTACCCAAAACCTACAATTGCAACGTGGTGTTGGAACTTCTACAAATGGATCGGGGGCTTTTGGTGCTAGTTTAAATATTTTAACAGATGCCATTTCTGAAGAAGCATATGGAGAAATTTCCAACTCTTTTGGGTCTTTTAATACCCGAAAAAATACGTTAAAATTCAGTACAGGAAAACTAAACAACCACATAGAGATTGCAGGACGTTTATCTACTATTTCTTCCGATGGATATGTAGACAGAGCCTCAGCTGATTTAAAATCCTATTATATACAAGCCAGTTACACCGATAAAAATACCTTGATAAAAGCAGTTTCTTTTGGCGGTAAAGAAAAAACATACCAAGCTTGGTATGGACTCAGTGTAGAACAATTGATTGAAGATCGAAGACAAAACCCGTATACCTATGACAATGAAGTAGACGATTACAATCAAAACCATTATCAATTGCATTGGAATGAAAAACTAAATGAGCAATGGTCTACGAACCTCGGACTCAACTACACAAAAGGATCAGGGTTTTTCGAGCAGTATAAGGCGGAAGAAAATGCAGCAAACTTTAATGATTTAATTGTCGATGGCTCCGATGTGATTGTAAGACGTTGGTTAGAAAATGATTTTTATGTCTTTAATTTCAACACCAACTACAAAACAGACAAAATGAATTTCATTGCTGGAGTTTCCTATTCAAACTACAGCGGAGATCATTTTGGGGAAGTTATTTGGGGAGAAAATTTAGCACCAAACACCAATATTAGAGATCGATACTACTTTTCTGATGCCACCAAAACTGACTTTTCTGTATTTGCAAAAGCAACATTTCGAGTTTCAGATAAATTCTCTGGATACTTGGATTTACAAGAAAGAATTGTAAAGTATCAAACCCAAGGAATTACTTCAGATAATCTATCGATTGATGTGGATGCTTCATTTCAATTTTTCAATCCAAAATTTGGGTTTACCTATAAAATCAACGAACAAAACAGTCTATACACTTCTTTTGCCGTTGCAAACAGAGAACCAAACAGAAACGATTTTGAAAGTGGGATTGATACTCCAGAAACCTTACACGATTTCGAATTGGGTTGGCGTTCAAAAAGTAAAAACATCAAACTGAATACCAATATCTATTATATGGATTATAAAAACCAGTTGGTTTTAACAGGGGCGATTGATGATGTTGGAGCAGCAATTAGAACGACCTCTGGGAGCAGTTATCGATTGGGTTTTGAGGTGGATGCAGACATTCGGTTGAGCAATGCGTTTTCCATTCGTCCCAATGCTGCCTTTAGTACCAACAAAAATAGAGAATTCTTTTTAACCAGAGATGGGAATTCGACACCAGTGGCACTAGGAGATACAAATTTGTCTTTTTCTCCAGATGTGGTACTTGGAAATATTTTCACCTATGCTCCCGAAGAGAATTTACAAATATCTCTGTTGTCAAAATATGTTGGTAAACAATTTATAAGTAACTATAGCAGTGCCATTTCTACCAATGATGTTTTAGAAAGTTTTTTTACCTCAGACATCAATGTGGTGTATGCCTTACAACCAAAAACTATTTTTAAATCGATCGTTTTTTCTGCATTGGTTAATAATATTTTCAATAAAGAGTACGTAGACAGAGGGTATTATTACACCTATAATGACACTTGGTCTTCCTCAGAAGCTACAACAACTTTGGACGGCGCAGGGTATTACCCGCAAGCCACCCGAAATTTTTTAGTGGGAGTGACGCTAACTTTTTAAACTTCAACAAATAGGATACTTTAGAACACCAAGTGTATGATTGGGGTTTTTTATTTTTTTTATAAAATCGATTTAGGATGCTAAAAAATCAACAACCGAATTGTAAAAATCTTTGGGATTTTCTGCATGCAACCAATGTCCAGCATTGGCAATAGCAACCACCTTCGCTTTTGAGAAGTAAGCGGCTATAATTGGCAACTCGCGTTCTGTAATATATCCCGATATTGCGCCCTTTAGAAACAAGGTTTTTCCTTCAAAAGAAGTACCTTCTGGCAAGGCATCTCCAATACAGGGATTATTTTCTGTCAATGATTTTAGATGAAAACGAAACGCTAATTTTCCTTTTTCAATCCAATACACATTTTTTAGTAAAAATTGTCGAATGCCTACCTCAGGAATTAGTTCTGCAAGCTTTGCATCTACCAAACTTCTTGTGGTTTGTATGGAAAAATCAATTGAATTCAATCCTGCTAATATTGCGTTGTGATGTGGCTCGTATTTTCTTGGCGAAATATCTGCAATCATTAACTTATCAATCATTTCAGGATAGGTAACCGCAAACAACATGGCAGTCTTCCCCCCCATAGAATGTCCTAAAAGTTGTACTTCCTCTAATTGATGATATTGAATGTAAAGATGTAAGTCTTCCACCAACAATTCATAATTAAAGGCAGTTGCATGAAAACTACGTCCGTGATTTCTTTGGTCAATTAAATGCACTTCGTGATTTTCTGAAAACTGATTTCCAAGTGTTTTCCAATTGTCACTCATTCCAAAATATCCGTGTAAAATGAGCAACGGCTTTCCGGTTCCTTTAATGGTTGAATATAAAATTTCCATATTATTGTAATCGATGTAAGTACATATTTACAACATTTTCCAACCCTAAATAAAGGCTCTCTGCAATCAATGCATGTCCAATAGAAACTTCTGCTAAATGTGGGATATTCTCTTTAAAAAATTGAATATTTTCTAGGCTCAAGTCATGCCCAGCATTAATTCCTAAACCCAACGAATGTGCTAAAACTGCGGCTTCTGTGTATGGTTTTATAGCTTCTTTGTTTCCCATATCATATTGGGTCGCAAAATCTTCTGTATATAATTCTATGCGATCTGCACCCGTTTTTGCGGCCGCTTCAATCTGCTTTAAATCGGTACCAATAAATATCGAAGTTCGGATGCCGTTTTGTTGAAACTCCCCAATCACTTCTTTTAAAAATGACTGGTGCTGTATGGTGTCCCAGCCAGCGTTTGACGTAATTGCATCTACTCCATCGGGTACTAAAGTTACTTGCGTAGGCTTTGTTTCTAATACCAAATCGATAAACGATTGGATTGGATTTCCTTCAATATTATACTCCGTGTGTACCACAGAAACCAGGTCTCTCGCGTCTTGATATTTAATATGACGCTCGTCGGGTCTGGGGTGAATGGTAATCCCTTGGGCACCAAAATCTTGAATATCGGAAGCTACTTGTAAGAGGTTGGGCACGTCTCCACCTCTTGAATTGCGTAAAGTTGCAATTTTATTGATATTTACACTTAACTTTGTCATTGTCTAAAATTAGGTTGCAAAGATAACTCATTAAATGATTTTATCCTATATTCGTAGTACATGAACATTACCGATTACATCTTAAAAGAAATAAAATCTTTAACACTCGAAAGCACTGTAGAAAGGGCCCAAAAGTTGTTTCATGAGTACCCGATCACTCATTTTAATGTGGTAGAAAACGGTATTCTCTTAGGTTTATTTTCTGAAAGCGACATTCAGCCCTTAGAAAACAAAGCAGCTTTATTATCGGAATATAGCCATCTTTTAACCTATTTTTATGCAGAAGAAAAGACCAATGTTTTGGCATTGCTACAAATTTTCGTAGACAATGATGCTACGGTAATCCCAGTTTTAGATCACACAAAAAAATACCTTGGATATTATGATTTGTGCGATGTCTTAGATGTTTTTGCATCCAGTCCGTTTATGATTGAAGAAAGTGAAACCATGCTTGTAGAAACAGTAGAAAACAATTTCTCAATGAGTCGTATTTCACAAATAGTGGAAGCAAATGGCGGCAAATTGCTAGGTGCCTATATCTCCGAAAAAAAAACGGGCAATGTGCAGGTAACCTTAAAAATAGTCTCTCAAGAAATCAGTGAAATTATCCAAACTTTTAGAAGATATGAATATATCATTCTATCCTCTCATGAAAATGATTCGTATTTAGACGATTTAAAAGACAGATCTCAGTACCTTCAAAAATACCTCAATATTTAATGAAAAAAATAGCAATTTACGGGCAATCTTATTCTTTAAGTGCAGAAAAGGAAGTTCAAATTCTTTTAAGTGTCTTGGAAGAAAAAAAAGTTGTTGTCTTTTTTGAAAAAAAATTTTATACGCTTTTAAACAAAAACAATGTTTTAATTAAAAAGTACCCAACATTTGAACATTTCAATGATTTAAACACTTCTTTTGATTTGTTATTTACCATTGGTGGCGATGGTACTATTTTAAGAGCAATCACTTATATCAGAGATTTAAACATACCCATTTTAGGAATCAATGCAGGTCGAATGGGTTTCTTGGCATCCATTAAAAAAGATGCTATTAGAGAAAGTGTCGCCTGTGTTATGAATGGCGATTTCACAATTCAAGAACGTACTTTATTAAGCATTCGAACCGAACCAGAAATAAAAAGCCTAGAAGAGTTAAATTTTGCTTTGAACGAAATTACAATTTCTCGAAAAAACACTACATCAATGATTGGTGTAAAAACCTATTTAAATAAAGAATACCTCTCCAATTATTGGGCGGATGGTTTAATTATAGCAACGCCAACCGGCTCAACGGGATATTCGTTAAGTTGTAATGGCCCCGTAATATTACCTGCTTCAAAAAGTTTGGTTATCACTCCCATTGCTCCACACAACTTAAATGCGCGGCCCATAGTCATTCCAGATGATACCGCCATAGAATTAGAAGTTGATGCACGCGAGAAAAAGTTTTTAATTTCATTAGATTCTCGGATCGCTACCGTTCCAATAGGCACCAAAGTTTTTATCGCCAAAGCACCATTTACGATAAAAAGTATGTTGCCAAACAATCAATCTTTTTTACAGACGCTTCGGAGTAAATTACTCTGGGGAGAAGATATTCGAAATGAATCCCCTTTTTCAGTAAATTCCCACAATAAATAAGCAAATTCGTTGTTATTCAAAAAAGACTGGATATTAACTTTTTAAAGCAAATTGAAATCCATATATTTGCACGCTATTTTTGAACATGAAAAAATGTATATTATTCATAATTTGTATCAGTTTTTCATCCATTTCATTGGGTCAAATTAATGAAATTGGGTTCTTCGCAGGAGGGGCAAACTATGTAGGAGATATTGGGCGCACCCATTATATTTACCCCAACCAACTTGCAGGAGGATTGATTTATAAATGGAACTGGAACCCAAGAATGGCACTAAGAGGCACTTTTAGTTACCTCCCAATTGCAGGCGATGACAAAGATGCTAGCACCGATTTTAAAAAAGAAAGAGGTTTTAAATTTAACAACACCATAAATGAATTTGCAGTGGGTTTAGAATATAATTTTTATGAGTACGATCTTTCTTCACCAGGAAAGACGGCAACTCCTTATATTCTGATAGAACTTGCTTCATTTCAGTATAAATCTGTACAAAATATTGCAGCCGATGGTACTATTAACTATACAAACAAAACTTCCTATGCAATTCCATTTGGAGTGGGGTACAAATCAAAACTCGGAGGCGCCTTTGCTTTTGCAATAGAAGCCAAAGTAAGGTATACTTTTGAAGACGATTTAGATTATGCAACCGGGAGATTTCCTGCATTGGATATTGGTGGCAATGGAAACGATTGGTATGCATTTACAGGGATTTCACTAGTATATACATTTGGTCGACCAGCCTGTTACACACAAGGATTATAATTTATGGATAAAAAGCTACAAATTAATTTGCAAAATGTTCCAAAACACGTTGCCATTATTATGGATGGAAATGGACGCTGGGCAAAAAGTAAAGGAATGAGTAGAGTCTTTGGCCATAAAAACGCCCTTACGGCAGTTCGAGAATCGGTAAAAGCAGCTACGAAAATTGGTGTTGAAGCAATAACATTGTATGCCTTTTCTACGGAGAACTGGAACCGACCAAAATTGGAAGTAGATGCATTGATGAGTCTCTTGATTCATTCTTTGAATAAAGAATTAAAAGATTTTCAAAAAAACGGTGTTTGTGTAAATGCGATTGGCGGAATTGAAAACCTACCTTCCAAAGCACAAAAAGTTTTGAACGGTGTTATTTCTGACACAAAAGACAATACCAAAATCATACTAACATTGGCATTAAGTTATGGATCTCGAGAAGAAATTGTTAATACTATCAAAAACATATCTAAAAAAGTTGTTAATAAAGAACTTTTAATAAAAGAAATTAACGAAAACACTATAAATAACCATTTATATACATTTAATTTGCCCGACGTTGATTTAATGATAAGAACTAGTGGAGAACAACGCATTAGTAATTTCTTATTGTGGCAAATGGCATATGCCGAATTATATTTCACAGATATACTTTGGCCAGACTTTAGAGAAGCGCATTTTTATGATGCAATAATAGAATATCAGAATAGAGAAAGAAGATTTGGAAAAACAAGCGAACAAATTACAGAATAGCATTTCTGTTGTATTAGTATTTACTGCACTTTTTTTTAATTTGATTGCAAATTCGCAAACAAAATTAGACAGTATTACTCAAATTAAGAATGACACTCTAATTAAAAACATTTCTTTCGTAGAAGGAAAAGAATATGTTTTAGGTGGCATTAGTGTTACTGGTTTAAAAAAATTTAGCGAAGAGACCGTTCGGGTTTTTACTGGGCTAAGAGCAGGATTGAAGATAAAACTTCCTGGAGACAAACTGACCAGTGCCATCAAAAAATTGTATGAGAGTAAGCAATTTAGCAATGTAGATGTGTATCTTGAAAAAGTAGATAGCACAGACGTTTATCTACAATTTGATGTGCAAGAATTACCACAATTAAATACGGTAAAGGTGAGCGGTGTAAGCAAATCGAAAGCCAAAACACTGATTGAAGATGCCGAACTAAAAATTGGGGCTATGGTAACCGACAACCTGATTGTTACCACCAAAAATTACTTCGAAAAAAAATATACTGACAAAGGATATTTAAAAACAAAAGTGAACTTAGTCATTAAAAATGACACCACAGATATCAATGCGGTAAACATGTCAATTCTGATTGACAAAGGGAATAAAATCAAAATTAAAGAAATCAATTTTATTGGCAATACATCACTTTCTAGTTACAAACTGAGAAAAGCGATGAAAAACACCAAAAGAAAATTCTTTGGACGTTTTTGGAAAGGGTCAAAATATATTGAAGATGACTATCGAGAAGATTTAGAAAGTATTTTAAAGATGTACAGCGCTTTAGGATATAGAGACGCGCGTATTTTGAGTGACAAACTTACTTGGAACGATAACAACACCATCAACTTAGAAATTGAATTGGAAGAAGGGAGACAATACCGTTTTTCAGAAATCTTATTTGTTGGAAATAAAGAATATACAGACGAATACTTAAAACAATTTTTACGCATTGAAAACGGAGACGTTTACAATGGTGTTGTTTTAAAAGAACGTGTGAGTGGAGACGGAAGTCCAACATCACAAGATTTATCGACCTTGTATCAAGACAATGGATTTTTGTTTTCTTCAGTAAATGCTGTAGAAACAAAAGTAGAAAACGATTCTATTACCGTAGAAATTAGAATTCGGGAAGACGAAAAAGCAACCATTAAAAAAGTATCTGTTTCAGGAAATGATAAAACAAACGATCATGTACTTTATAGAGAATTGCGTGTAAAACCGGGAGACTTATTTAGCAGAAGTGCCATTATTAGATCCATTCGTGAAATTGGACAACTTGGATTTTTTGATCAAAATGTAACACCAGATGTAATTCCAGATTATCAAAACAAAACGGCAGACATTAATTTCAATGTGGTCGAAAAAGGAGGAAGTCAAATAGAACTACAAGGAGGTTATGGTGGTGGATCCTTTATTGGAACCCTCGGATTGTCATTCAACAATTTCTCTTTCCGAAACATCTTCAATAAAGCAGCATACAAACCTTTACCAATGGGAGACGGTCAAACACTATCGATTCGTTTACAATCCAGTAGAACCTACAATACGTATAGTTTTTCGTTCTCAGAGCCTTGGTTAGGGGGTAAAAAACCACAATCTTTATCATTCTCAATTTATTCATCAAGTCAATATCAACTGAATCCTCAAACTTTTGAGGTAGACAAAGATCAAAGCTTAGGCATCATTGGAGCATCCTTAGGTTTAGGACAACGTTTAAAGTGGCCAGATGATTTCTTTCAATTATCACAAAGCATTAGCTACCAAAGTTTCAATTTAAACAACTATGGATTTAGAGTTGGAAGTGATGTTTTAAGTAATGGAACCCTAAACAACTTGGCGTATAATGTGAGTTTAACGAGAAACTCATCGGGACCTAGTTTGATTTTTCCTACTTATGGATCTGAATTTACAGTCGCAGTGAAGGCAACATTACCTTATTCATTATTAAATGACAAGGATTATTCTGTTTCAGAAGACTTGAACGCAGAAGAAAAAAACGATAAAATAGCAGAAAACTACAAATGGTTAGAATACTATAAAATAAGCATGAAAGGAAAGTGGTATAGCGCTTTTACCGATAAGTTGGTGCTTATGAAGAACATTGAAATTGGCTATTTGGGCTACTACAATGAGGAAGTTGGACATACACCCTTTGAAAGATATTTTGTAGGAGGAGATGGCGTTGCTGCCTTTCAATTAGACGGAAGAGAAACCATTGGATTAAGAGGGTATGAAAATAGCCGTTTAACACCATTAGAAAATGGAGGTGGGACTATGTATAGCAAATACCAGTTAGAACTTAGGTATTCAATTACAGACACCCCTTCAGCATCTATCTATGCAGTTGGATTTTTGGAAGCAGGAAACTCTTATGACAATTTCGACGAATTTAAACCGTTTGAAGTAAAGAGATCTGCTGGATTAGGAATTCGAGTATTTATGCCCGCATTTGGTCTCTTAGGAATTGATTTTGCACATGGGTTTGACCCATTACCTGGTCAAACAGTAAAATCTGGTTGGCAAACGCATTTTATAATCGGAAGACAGTTCTAAGAAAATAGTACATGTGTAAGATGTCCTTTTTTGGCACGGTTTTTTATAAACACATAATATAAATGAGAAAAATAGTTTTTTTTATCGTTCTTTCACTTATCGCATTCGGGAATTATGCCCAAAAAAGTCAACGGATTGCCTATATTGATATGGAGTATATTCTGGAAAATCTCCCAGAATACTTAGAAGCTCAAAACACTTTGAACGCCAAAATTGCAAAGTGGAAAAAGAACTTGGACACCCAAGCAAGACATATTGAAGTTCTAAAAACAGATTTGGCAAACGAAAAAGCAATTCTAACCAACGATTTAATCGAAGAAAAAGAAGAAGACATTACCTTAAAACAGGACGAACTACGTAGATTAGAATCTTTGTACTTTGGCCCAAATGGAGACATGTTTCTCGTTAGAAAGCAATTAGTAAAACCAATACAAGATCAAGTTTACTATGCAATTCAAAAAATTGTAAAAGCAAAAAAATATGACTTCGTTTTTGATAAATCTAGCGAATTGATTATGCTATATTCAAATAAAAAATACGATATTAGCGAAATTATTTTGTCATCGATAGATAAGACTCGAAAGGTTGCAGATCGAAAAGCGAAACAACAAGAAAAGAAAACTGCTCCAAAAGAAGTAAGTGCTAGACAAAAAGTACTGTTGGCAGCGAAGAAGAAAAAAAGAGACGAATTAAAAGCTAAAAAAGAGAAGAAAAAGCTGCTTATTGCAGATAAAAGAGCTAAATTATTGGCGAAAAAAGAAGCAAAAAGAAAGTTATTAAAAGAGAAGCAGGAAGCTGCAAAAAAGAAAAAAGAAGAACAAAACAATAATAATTAATTAAATTAAACCAAGGATGAAAAATTTTAAAACGTTACTATTAATTGCTGTATTTACATTAGGATTTGGTGGTATCACAAATGCACAAAAAGTAGCTCATGTTGATTTTGAAAGAGTTGTTGCTAATATGTCTGAAACAAGAGCATTGTTTGCTGATTTAGACAAGAAAGCAAAGACAATGAAGGATGATATTGAAGGAATGAAGAAAAAGTTTGAGAACAAAGCAAAGAAGTACGATGCTGAGGCAACAACTCAAACAGATGAAACCAACCAAAAAAGAAAAGCAGAATTGCAAGGAGAATACCAAAGACTTCAGAATGCGCAACAAATGGCACCACAAGAATTGCAACAAATACAAAGCAAAGGTTTAGAGCCAATCAATAAAAAAGCAATTGACGCAATTAACGCAGTAGCAGCTACAAAAGGTATTTTATACGTTTTTACTTCAAACATGTTAATCGTTAAAAAAGGAGAAGATTTATACGAAGCTGTAAAAGCAAAGTTAAATTTATTAGCAGATCCTCAAACAAGAAATTAAGGACCTCTTTTATTAAAATAAAAAAAAACCTACTCTTTTTGAGTAGGTTTTTTTTATTTTTACCACAATGACACAAAAAGACTTTTCAATTGGCATCTTTGATTCTGGAGTTGGCGGTACTTCCATCTGGAAGGAAATTAACCAATTATTGCCCAAAGAGAACACACTTTATCTCTCTGACAGTAAACATGCACCCTACGGTACCAAAAGCAAAGATGAGATCATATCACTTGCCATTAAAAATACAGAGTACCTCCTCAACAGAAACTGTAAAATTATTGTGGTTGCCTGCAATACAGCAACTACAAATGCCATAGCGTATTTACGAGCTCACTATTCTGTACCTTTTATAGGAATAGAGCCCGCAATAAAACCAGCAGCACTCCAAACCAAAACAAACAAGATTGGTATTTTGGCAACCAAAGGAACATTAAACAGTGCATTATTTGAAAAGACATCTCAAGAACTAGGTCGAGAAATTCAAATAAAAGAACAAATTGGATCCGGACTCGTTGCGCTCATCGAAAATGGAAAACTGGATTCTGAAGAAATGACACGCTTATTGCAAAGCTACCTTCTGCCGATGGTTTCCGATAATATAGATTGCTTGGTATTGGGCTGTACGCATTACCCGTATTTAATTCCACAGATTCAAAAAATTCTTGGCAAAAAAATACACATTATTGATTCTGGACAAGCCGTTGCAAAACAAACTAAGAAAGTATTGTCTGAAGCCGATCTTTTAAAAACAACACAGACCAAAAACAAGAGCTCGCATCAATTCTTTATTAATAGTAACAAAAGAACTTTGACCGCATTGCTAGCAGATTGTGAGAAAGAAAAATCTTTGATAATTGTAGAAACTGACTTCTAAAAGCCGTTAAAAGCATCATTAATGTTTGGACAAGCAGCACCTCTTGGCTCTCTTGTAAATAAATTTAACCCCACACTTATTTGATTGAAACCACCATTACTTAGCACAATGTCATTCAATTGACGCGTATAGGTATAAGAAAACATAAAGTTCTTAAAGTTCAACCCCACAAGTGGTGTTATGTATTGAGCGTTCTCGATAGCACCAGTATCAAAATTTTTTCTAAAAGACAAAGCAGCCCACAATTGGGTATTGCCAAAAGTCTTGTAGGCTTTTAAATTAAGATCGGCAAACCGTTCGCCAGTACCTTCTCGAAACTGCATCATCACAGAAGGCTCTAGTTGCACTGCATTTTCTTGACCAAAATAATAGCCAGCAGTAAAGATATAGTTCCTTAAATCTAGTGGTTCGTTAATATTTAAGTGATTTTTTGCGGTAAGTAATAAGTTCTTCACGGTAAAATAAGAAGAGAACCCTCCCAAATGATACGACATTCCAAAATCTGCATTGTAATAACTCGTACTTTCAATTACTTGTGAAACCGCAGGATCTCCAAAAAAAGACCTTTGATCGGACTGATTTTGAACAAATGTAAAAGACAAACCAAAAGAAAGTTGTTCAAAAAGGCGACCATCACTAAGTGGCAAATGGTAGGCATAGGTTCCTTGCAAACCTTGTTGCGAATGGTATCCGTTTTGATCATTGAACAACACAAAACCGTATCCAGCATTTGTTTCTTCTCCTAATTTGGTATGAAAACTTACCGTCTGTAAAGCTGGAGCATTTGGTATACCTTGCCATTGCTGTCTTGCAGTAAACCTTAATTTAGACGAATTTCCAATTCCTGCAGCAGCTGGGTGAAGTAAATACACGTTGTCAGAAAGATAATCCCAATAAATTGGAAGTGTTTCTTGAGAAAAAGTATTCATCGCAATAAAAAGGGAGAACAAAAAGCTAAGCTTTGTATAAAATTGCTTCATTTAGTACAGATTATTTAATAAGTTTCCAAATATATTGTTTTTATAGCAAAAAAATATAGTTTTTACGCAATGTTTCTTCTGAATAACAAAACGGTCAGAAAGCAATCTTTATTGTATCTTACAAAGTAATAAACCTATGTACAAGAACTTAGATAGCTCAAATCATTGATTTTAAAAATCATATAATGAAAAAAAAAAAAAAAGGCTTTCACAGTTCGTTCCTTTTCTTCTTCTTCGTTTGAACAAGGAGGGAATTTTCAGCAAATGAAAAGCACATGGATTTTCACTAAAAATATTTTTTCCCCACAAGAATAACAAAGATAGGATTTCCCTTTTCTAAATAGCTTAAAGAAAAACTTCCTGGGAAGTTGAATGAAAGACTGCTTTATTCGAAGAAGACCACTTATAAACGCTTTGCAAATTGAAACCAAACACATCATTAAACCAAACCGTAATTCCTACACCAGTGTTATAAGCAATACCATCCGTTTGCAATTTAAAAGAGCCAACCCCTCCCAAAACATACATATTAAAGTTCTTTCTGTTTTCTTTTTTTAAATCCCATAAAAAAAAGTTTTAAATTTAAATCCGCAGAAAAATAGGAAAGATTTCCAAAGTCATTTGTTTGATCTGATTCTTTTAAAAATTGATTGTTAATCAGCATTAAACCTAATGACATATTTTTTGTAAATCGATAATCGACTCCTGCTGAAAATGGATTGGAAAAACCCTTTTTTTCAATATCATAAGAATCAAATGGGCTTTTATCTGTAAAATTATGGACAAAATTAGCCCCAACCTTAAACAACCATTTATTACTAATTTTCTCGTTTTTAGCAATTGTATCATTTGCTTGTGCAATGGAT
>TARA_B110000908_G_scaffold18685_1_pt1 | contig 14081 bp, 17 predicted proteins | sample TARA_B110000908 | Tara Oceans TARA_B110000908 (sample SAMEA4398067) | marine metagenome | biome: Polar Biome; feature: [DCM] deep chlorophyll maximum layer (ENVO:01000326); material: water (ENVO:00002006), including particulate matter (ENVO:01000060) such as... | depth 36 m
AAATAAAGCTCATACAAAGCGTTTAGGTCAATTTGCTTACATTAGTACCTAAAAAGCCCAATGCCAAAAGGTTCACTGTTTGTTCTTGTAATGTTCCAACCATCCATAATTACGGTGATGCTGTGGTAAATATGTCACACTATAGGCAGCAGAATAATATGTGATCACATTTATAGGGGTGTATCATTTTTGTGATCACATAGGTATGTTGTTTCATACATGGCTTTTATGTTTTTGTGATCACAAATAAAAAGCTTCAGTAAATACACACAAATAGTCATTTCACTGTAGTTATATCAGTTATAAAAACATTATATATCAATAGCTTACATAGTATATTCATATTATATCTAGAATTATAGAGTAATTACGGTGATAGGGTGGCGTGGCAGGACCCAGTGGGGGTACGTGCGATATACGTATATGTATAACTACACAGAAGTGGTTTTTTGAGTCCTACTTTTTATTGACATAACCACATACACACGTATATAATAACAAAAAGCTATACAAATCAAAGGGTTAGCTATGAAAAAGTGTACTAAATGTGAAGAAACCAAGAGCCTAGATGAGTTTTATACTTATAAAAGTCCCAACACAGGTAAGATGCTGTATAAAACAGCTTGCCGTAATTGCACTAATAGATATACGGCAAAGTACAATAGTAAAGACCCAGATAATTATATGCCTAGAGATGAATATTTAGACAGTGTACGTAAACAGAAAGAGCCAAAAACGACACGTATATCCCTAGGTATAATTAAAAGCAAGGTTTTCAACATAAAAGAGAAGAAAAAAAGACTTATAAAAGAGATAGCTTTAGAAGCCTATGGCTATAAAAGATGCTTTATGTGTAATAAAGAGTTAGCTCTATCAATGTTTAGTAAAAAGAAAAGAACTAGAAAAGATAAAACATTTTATTATAGGTATCAATCAAAATGTAAGAATTGTAAATTGCTAAGCAATAAAGAATATCTAAAAAAGCCAGTCAATAGAGAGAAAAATAAAATAAGAAAGGCTGCAATGGTTAAGAGAAACCGTGTAGCTAAGCCTAAATGGTTGAGTGCTGAACAGATGAAAGCAATACATGAGATATACAAAGACATGAGAACTCGTAACCGTGTAGCAGGAAAGATAGAGTACCACGTAGATCATGTAGTACCCTTAAGAGGTGAAACTGTTTGTGGGTTACACGTACCCTGGAACTTAGAAGTTGTAAAAGCTAAAGACAATATAGCCAAGAGTAATACTTATACAGATTGGTAGCTCACGAAATGTTACAATATGTTACAGTTAGATCACAATTTGTTACAACATGCATTTTTCGCTTGACTACCCCTTTCATACAGTTATAACTACGTAGTAGTAGTAGAGAGTTATAACTCTTTAAGTAAAAACTAAAAATAAAGTATAAACTAAATAATAGTTAAACTATATAAAATGTGTTGCAAATAGGATAGTGGACATAGGAAATGTTTAAACTCTAAGAGTTATAACTCTAAGGGTTGACACTGTTTATAAAGTATACTAATATTCTTGTATTACAGTAGTACTACTAATAAAATATAACTATAATCTTGTATTACTCTACTTTACTGGTATGTGTCACACTCTATGTGTAACTCTCTCTCCTCCCAAAACCTCCTAACACGTAGTTTGCGGCACATATCGGATTCTTTCCCTTATTTTGTGTTGACAATGCCAAGCAAACCCATAAAACTATATGCATGTGAAAACATATTGGAAGAGTTTTACTCTGCCTTAGCTAGAAATGATGCTAGAGCCTTCCAACGTGTACACATTCCCATGAGTGACGTGTTCTACGTTAGAGCTGCAATAGAAGCAGACACTGGAATACGTTATACCCTAGACCACGTAGAACGAGCTATGTACCTTGAAGGTAAACTAGACCGTAAAGACGTGTTAGACCCTGATCGAAAGAGACCCTATGCCGACAGCTAAGAAACCTAAAGCCAAGAAGACTAAGCGTAACTACACTATGTCTGGTGAAGGCAAGTATGATAAGTCTCCTGAGCGTAAGAAAGCTAATGCTGCACGTAAGAGAGCTAGATACAAGTTAGAGAAGGCTGGTCTAGTCAAAAAGCATGACGGTAAGGATGTTGACCATAAGAATGGCAACCCTAATGATAACAGTAGATCTAACCTTCGTGTCCAGAAGGCGAGTAAAAATAGAAGCTATCCACGTAACAGCAAAGCAGGAAAGAAGTAACATGCCTAACTTTAAGAGAGGAAAGCATAATGGCTAAAGGTGTCCCACATTATTTTAAAGATGGTACTGAACATAAGGGCGGTATGCATAAGATGCCTAATGGTCAGATGCACTCTGGTAAAACACATGGTAAGAATAGTAAAAGATTGTTTCACCTAAAAGACTTGAGTGCAACAGTGAAGAAAAAAGTGATGAGCAGAGGTAGGAAAACATAATGGTTGAATACAGAGGTGAGAAGTTCTCAGGTTACAACAAACCTAAGCGTACACCTAACCATCCTACTAAATCTCACGTAGTTTTAGCTAAAGAAGGCTCAACTATTAAGATGATTCGCTTTGGTGAGCAGGGTGCAAGCACTGCAGGTAAGCCTAAAGCAGGTGAATCTGATAAGATGAAGAAGAAACGTGCTTCATTTAAGGCTAGACACGGTAAAAACATTAAAAAAGGCAAGATGAGCGCAGCTTATTGGGCAGATAAGGTAAAGTGGTAGCATGTCGTTAAACAATTTAGGTAAACCTGCACGTATGAAGTCTGTTTATGGACACAATACAGGTACAACTGTAGAAGATGTGTATATATGTCCTGCTAATTGTACTGCTGAAGTAACGTTTATACATATTGTTAATGGTGCATCTAGTGGAAGTAACACTGTTACTGTAAATTGGTACGTTTCTGCGGATACTTATACGTCACGCTTCTTAAGTGCTAAGGCTATTACGCATAGTGACTACATATCCTTCTCAAATATAGACCTAATACTCCAACCAGGAGATAAAATACAGGTACAACCTACAGGCGCTGGGCATATTGATACAATATTAACAGTAACAGAGACGTTTGTACCTGTAGGGTAACGGGTATGCAGAATTATCTGTATAAGATCAACTACATATCAGTATAACTGTGTGCGTAAAGGCTACAATGGGTAGTCTTAAACGTATAAAGGTATACAAACATGTTTAAAACAATATTTTCAGCTATTTCAGGTGTAAACAAATCAATTATAAAGTCTCGTCAAGCAAGTGCAGACCTGTACTTATTAAACCACTTGACAGACAGAGAACTTCAGGACATAGGCATTACTCGTGGTGACATCCTACATAGGTACTACAACAAAGACTAAGATACTGCTTGCATTTGTATTTTTGCTAAGTATAACTACTGCTTGTAGTACTCATTCAATAGTAATGCCTCTCTCTTGCCCACCTGATAATAAGAAATGTCAACGGAATTTAGATGCACAAACCTTATCTCTCATCGGTCAAGACTCTGCTGCACTACAACTTATGTGTATGGATACTGACCTCACAGATGTTCTTGGCGACAAGTGCGCTGAGCAATGATGTTACTGGTGATTTTAGTAATAATTACCAAGATTCAAATGTAGACAGTAATAACTCTTCTACAAATGAAACTAATAATTACAATGCAACGGGTGCAGGTGAAGCTGCTCCTGTAATGTCTAGTATAGCACCTACAGTTATGGGTGCAGGTGGAAACGACTCTTGTTTATTACCTACAACATCAGGCTTACAACTTAGCTTGTTTGGGTATTCTCAAGGTACTATGACTCAGGATGCATACTGTAATAGGCGTAAGAATGCTAGACTTTTAGGGACTCCACAACAGATAGGAGGTCTTGGTTTACAAGTTTCTGGGATATCCACAATTTGTGGTGATCCAGATGTGTTTAAGGCAATGATACTGGCTTCTACACCTTGCCCTATTATGGATGTCTTAACTGGTAAGTTACTTATGGGTAAGGCAGCAGTAGATAAATACAGAGAAAACCCTAAAGCATTTATAGTAGGGTATGAAGAAGATAAAGAGTTTTGGGATAGCTTATTAAGAATTGGAGAGGATTTAACAAATGAGATCAATGAAGCAAAGATTACTACTAACAGCAGGGACACTCGCTCTGTTAGTGAACGGTTCAGGAGTACTCGCAGAGTACAGTCAAACAGGACAACAGAAGATAACGGAGCTGAAGGGGACTATTGATATAATTAACAATAAGCTTCTTGCTTCAGGTCAGCTAACAAATGGTGCTGTTGGCTATGCTACAGTAGGTCGTGTTGTTATTGATGATGCTCTAGAGGGTGCTAAGATTACAGATGCACAGTATGTTGCATACCAAGCGGCCTTAGACAAAGTATTAGCTCACGATTATGCTACAGCAGAGGATGCAAAGCAACTGTTCACACAAGAACATACTGCGTCTATGAATCAATTAACACTTGCAGTTGATCTACTTACTACAGCTACGGCTGTCTTAGCTACAGCTACCTCTGTGTCTTCAATAGCTGAAGAAGCAGATACTAAACCAGAGCAAGTTGCTTTACAGGGTATGTTACAAACAGATGAATATACTATCCAGGCATCCGAAGTTGCTACTTATAATGATGCAGTAGAGAATGTAGAGAAATATGCTCAACAAGCTGGTGCATTTATGGCTGCAGCTAACAATACAGAGCTGACTGCTTCTATTGATTCTTATACAGCTACAAATAACTTAGTAGCAGGTAACTATACTGCAATTACGTATACACAAGCTGCAGACGAGTTTGTTATTACTTGGAGTGGTGCAGGTACTGGTTGGACAGGTTACTTGACAGACGACATGAAAGATGCTACAGCAATCTATGGTGCTAATACTTATATGCAACAGAATGGCACTCCTATAAAGGAAATGTAGTATGATAGAAGATGCAGAAGTTAAAGTTGGTGGGTTTACTTTTAAAGGGTGGTACATTGCTGCTGCCCTGCCAATACTAGGATCTCTTAGTGGCGGTATATATTATGGATATGACACACTACAAAGGTTCTATGAAGTAGAATCAGGTATTGAAAAAGTAGTAAAAGCTTCAGGAAGTTTTAACACTAAGTCAAATGAACTAAATACACGTATACAAACAGTAGAATCTGAATTAAACACAACCATACAAACAGTAGATGGTAAAACTACTGTAGAGATACAGAATGTAGAAGCAGATCTTAGCTCTCGCATTCAAGCAATAGAACAGGCAGTAGCAGACAATGATGTACGCGGTCTTAATACACGGTTATCGACGATTAGCACACAGATGCAAACAATCTTGGAGCAACAGAAAGAGTTGCTTGACTTACGTAGTCAAGTTGAGAGATCTACTGGCATTACTGATTCTTTGGGTGATAAGCTTGACGAATACCAAACTGAAATAGATGACATATGGAAAGCATATGATACTCTTGCAAATAAACCTTTATAAGGAAAGCCTATGGCACGTAACTTAACAACCAACCAACAAAAGTTTCTAGAAGTCTTGTTTGACGAGGCTTTTGGAGACGTGGTTGCAGCAAAAAAGATAGCAGGATACAGTGAAAATACACCTACAAGACTTATTGTTGAATCTCTCAAGGATGAAATCTCTGAAGCTACCCGTTCGTATTTCTCTAGGACTGCGCCGAAAGCTGCTATGGCTATGGTTAGCGCTCTATCCGATCCTACGGAGCTTGGCATCAAAGATAAAATGGCGGCTGCAAAAGATCTACTTGACCGTGCAGGGTTGGGTAAAGTCGAAAAAGTAGATGTCTCCTCTTCTGGGGGTGGCATATTTTATTTACCACCTAAAGACGGTAAGAACGAGTAACCTTGTCTGAGTTTGACTTTGACAGGGACTTTGGTTTTTGGGAGTTACCTAAACCTAAAAAGAGTGACAAGGTTTGGCATCCTGTAGTTAGAGTAGCCGCTCGTGTCGTACCTTTTGGTTATATGATTGATCCAGACAATGAGAAACTGTTTCAACCTATACCTCACGAACTTGAAGCATTACTACTTGCCAAGAAGCATTTGAGGCAGTATAGTTACAGGGAAGTGGCAAACTGGTTAACAACACAGACAGGCCGCTCTATCTCCCATGTAGGTCTAAAGAAAAGAATAGCCATTGAGCGAAGACGTAAAAAAGCAGCTAACATTAAACGCAAGCTTGCCAAAAGGCTCGAAGAAACCCTTGCGGAAATTGAAAAGCTCGAAAAAGGTGTCACAGGATACTACACCATCGACACCAGTAACGACTAGCCCAGCGCAAGCTAAGGCTGAACCATATGATGTAGAGGTTGCACAAGACATTGTGTTTAATCCTAACCCTGGTCCACAATCAGAGTTTCTTTCTGCATCAGAACGTGAAGTACTATATGGAGGAGCAGCTGGTGGAGGTAAATCATATGCCATGCTTGCAGACCCCCTTCATGGGTTAAATGATGCTAACTTTAGTGGTCTACTTGTACGTCATACTACAGAAGAACTAAGAGAGCTAATACAAAAGTCACAGGAGTTATACCCTCGTGCAATACCTGGAATCAAATGGTCAGAGCGTAAGTCTCAGTGGACTTCTCCTCAAGGCGGCAGACTGTGGATGTCTTATCTGGATAAAGATACCGATGTTACACGATACCAAGGTCAAGCTTTTAACTGGATTGGATTCGACGAACTTACACAATGGTCTAGTCCTTACGCTTGGGATTATATGAGATCACGTTTAAGATCTGCACATTCTAATCAACTTGGTTTGTATATGCGTGGAACTACTAACCCAGGTGGTAGCGGACACTCATGGGTTAAGAAAATGTTTATTGACCCTGCCCCTGCTAATAAAGCTTATTGGGCTACAAGTGTAGAGACAGGTGAAACTATAAGATACCCTGCAGGTCACAGTAGAGCAGGTGAACCTTTATTTAAGAGACGATTTATTCCAGCTAGTTTGTTTGACAACCCCTACTTAGCTGAGAGTGGCGACTACGAAGCAATGCTTCTATCGTTACCAGAACATCAAAGAAAGCAGTTACTAGAAGGTAATTGGGACATCAACGAAGGTGCAGCCTTCCCAGAGTTTAACAGAGCTATACACGTTGTTGACGATTTCAAAATCCCTTCTAACTGGACACGGTTTCGAGCTTGTGACTACGGTTACGGTAGCTACACAGGAGTTATCTGGTTCGCTGTTGCCCCTGACGAACAGCTCATTGTTTACAGAGAGCTATATTGTTCTAAGGTTACTGCTTCAGATTTAGCTGATATGATAATGGAAGCTGAAGCAAAAGATGGTACAATAAGATATGGAGTGTTAGACTCTTCATTATGGCATAACAGAGGTGACACAGGTCCATCACTAGCAGAACAAATGAACCAGAAGGGTTGTCGGTGGAGACCATCAGATAGGTCTAAAGGTTCTCGTGTTTCAGGTAAGAATGAAATACACAGAAGATTACAGGTAGATGAATTTACAGAGAAGCCAAGACTTGTATTTATGGCATCATGTACAAACACAATATCTCAGATACCAGTGATACCGCTAGATAAAAGAAACCCTGAAGATGTAGATACTAACGCAGAAGACCACTTATACGATGCATTACGTTATGGCATAATGACAAGACCTCGTAGCTCTATATGGGACTTTGACCCAGCAAAACAACGAAGCGGTTTTCAAGCCGCAGATAACAAGTTTGGATACTAGACATGGCAGATATGGACGATCTATCGTTTGAAACAGATGAAGTAACAGCAGCTCAGGATGGCAAAGAGAGTATCTTTGATTCTAAGCCCGATGTAGTAGCATTCGTCGAGGAGCGTTTTAGCCGTTCTGAGGATGCAAGACAGGGTGATGAAGAACGTTGGCTAAGAGCCTATCGTAACTATCGCGGGTTATACAGTCCTGATGTACAATTTACTGATACAGAGAAGTCTCGTGTATTTGTTAAGGTTACAAAGACTAAGACTCTTGCTGCATATGGTCAGATTGTTGACGTATTGTTTGGTAATAACAAGTTTCCACTTACTGTAGACCCTTCTATATTACCTGATGGCGTAGCAGAATCTGTACACATTAATATAGACCCAGCAGCCACTGCTGCAGGAGAAGCTTTAAATAGTGTTACACAGAGTAAACCTTCTTCTCCTTACTTAATAGATGGTGACACAAAGTTAAACCCTGGTGAAACATTATTAGATCTATCCAGACGTTTAGGACCTTTATCAGATAAATTAGGTCCTGTATCTGAAAAGCTTATAGAAGGTGACGGTACAACACCTAGCACAGTTACATTTCATCCTGCAATGGTTGCAGCTAAAAAGATGGAAAAGAAAATACATGACCAGTTAAACGAATCAGGTGCTACTATACACTTACGCAGTATGGCCTTTGAAATGGCATTACTTGGTACAGGTGTAATGAAAGGCCCATTCGCTGTAGATAAAGAATACCCTAACTGGAATGAAGAGGGTGAGTATGACCCTATAATCAAAACAGTACCAGAGACAAGCCACGTATCAGCGTGGAACTTTTACCCAGACCCAGAAGCTACATCTATGGATGATGCTGAATACGTGGTTGAGCGCCATAAGATGTCACGCACACAGTTGCGCTCCTTAAAGACACGTCCTTACTTCATGAAAGACGCAATACAAGAAGCTATCCGCAAAGGCTCTGATTATATTCAGAAGCATTGGGAAATGGCAATGGTTGATGATGAAACATTAGCTGATTCTGAGCGTTGGGAAGTGCTGGAGTTCTGGGGTTTCGTAGATATAGAACACTTAGAAGAGAATGGTGTAAATATACCTAAAGAATACAAAGAATTAGACGAACTTAATTGTAATATCTGGGTTTGTAATGGTGAAGTATTACGTTTTGTACTTAATCCATTTAAACCTTCACGTATTCCATACTATGCTACGCCCTTTGAGCATAACCCTTATAGCTTCTTTGGTGTAGGCATTGCAGAGAATATGGATGATACACAGACGCTAATGAATGGTTTTATGCGTATGGCGATTGACAACGCTGCATTATCTGGTAATCTTATTATTGAGATAGACGAAACTAACTTAGTTCCAGGACAAGACATGTCTGTCTACCCAGGAAAAACGTTTAGAAGACAGGGCGGAGCGCCAGGACAGGCCATCTTTGGCACAAAGTTCCCTAACGTAGCTCAAGAAAACATTCAACTATTTGATAAGGCTAGAGTTTTAGCAGATGAAAGTACTGGTTTCCCAAGTTTTGCACATGGTCAAACAGGAGTATCAGGCGTTGGGCGTACTGCAAGTGGTATATCTATGCTTATGGGCGCTGCTAATGGTTCAATACGCACAGTAGTTAAAAACGTAGACGATTATTTAGTTAGACCATTAGGTAGAGCTTTCTTTGCCTTTAATATGCAGTTTGACTTTGATGAGTCTATACGAGGTGACTTAGAAGTAAGAGCATCAGGTACTGAGAGCCTAATGGCTAACGAAGTACGCTCCCAACGCTTAATGCAATTCTTACAGGTAGCACAGAACCCTGTATTAGCACCTTTTGCTAAGATGGACTTCATTATACGTGAGATTGCTAAGTCTATGGATCTAGACCCAGATAAGGTTACTAACTCTATGCAGGATGCAGCAATACAAGCAGAGATCCTTAAAGGCTTTCAACAGCCTGTACAACCGCCTGTAGCCCCAGAAGGTGTGTCTGCACCAGAAGGCGCTCAACAAGCTCCTAGCGCCCCACAGGGAGGTGTACAGGACACATCTGGTGGCGGAGGTGGACAAATAGGTATAGGAACAGCACCAATACCTGGTGAGCAAGGATTTAGTGGCAATGTCGCTTAAGAGCTTAGTAAATGATAAACCGCTATGGGATGCGTTCACTGAAGAGATGGACGCTCTTATAGCTAAAGAACATAAAAGTATGGAAGGCATATCTGATACAGTAGAAGTCTACAGACATCAGGGTGCTATACGTACACTTAGACAACTAAAATACATGAGGGATCGTATTAATGGCACTAAATGATGAAACAGAAGCAGTATTTAAATCTATACGAGATCAAGAGATAGATCCTGTATCAGGCAATGAAGTACCTCTAGGTTCAGAACCAGAAGAGGTTAGAGACGATATAGATGCTAAATTAAGTGAAGGAGAGTATGTTGTACCTGCAGATGTTGTTAAGTATTATGGTGTTAAGTTTTTTGAGGACTTGCGGAACGAGGCTAAGCTTGGTTTCGCACAAATGCAATCTAATGGACGTATAGGTGGTGAGCCTGTAGAAACTGATATGTCTGAGTTACCTTTCCCTGTAGAGGATCTACAAATGGTAAATGATGAAGATCCAGAACAAGCAGTTATGAATATGGGTGGATACATAAGAGGCTTTAATGAAGGTGGATATAACCCTGCGTTACCTGAAGGCTCTACCCCTATTAATACTTATAGCTCTCCTATGGGCAATGCTTTTGAGATAAAGGAATATATTAATGCTGCAGGTGAGATTATGTATATTCAATTCTCTGGAGGTAAACCTCTAACACCTATCCCAGAAGGATTTACTCTTAAAGGGTCAGCATCTCAAGAAGTTGCAGAATCGGTACAAGCAACACCTGTTGTAAATAACACAGCCCGTGATAACAGAAGCAATGACGACAGAACGAAAGTGGGAGCTGTACCTGAAGCTATTGATTGGGATACTGTAGATATAAATAAGTTTGAAGAGACTGCTAAGCAATATGATAATCCACTAGGTAAAGGGATGCTTATGCTAATGGGTCCTTTTGGTCTAGTAGGTAAGTTAATGCTATCTCATCAGAAGAGTCAAATTATTAAAGCTATTGATAAACGTTTAGAAAATCCTGAGCTACAAAATAGAGAACAGTGGTTGGGTGTAAAAAATAATTTCTTAGATGTTAAGAATGATCCAACTGCAGAAGATGGTACTAAAGTAGAAAAAAATGCAATGGGTAATACTATTATTACAGGACCTGATGGTCAAGTTGTAGATACAAGCCGTATAGGTAGAGGTTCTTATATAGATGATCTATTAGGTATGGATGGTAAATGGGGTGTACAAGGCCCAGGATTGATGGACTCTATTAAGGGTGCAAGAAAAGACTTTGAATCTGCTAGACCTCCAAGAGATCCTAAAGGATCAGATGGTAAGGGTTTTGTTACAAGTAAAGACGGTAGTATAATAAGAGATGGCAATGGTAAGCCTGTTAAAACAGGTAGATATGAAGAAGATAAACCTCTAGTTCCTCAGCTAAGAGAGAGATCTAAAAAGAAACAAGCTCCTATAGTTGCTAAAAAAGAAAAAGACATGGGAACTAAACTATCTTCAGCACGTACTACTAAAGACAAAAAAGAGACTTATGCTTCTAAAGTAAAAAGAGGCGGTGGCTTCTCTAAGGGTGGCTTAGTAAATAAACCTAAAAAGAAATAAACAATAACGACAATACCATATAAATATAAGGATACTCGGCACTTTGTGCAGACCCCAACATAAGGAAATAATATGTCACAACTAACTGAAGAAACAATGCACTCGTATACACATAAACGTAACGAGGCTAAGATTAAAGAAGCTGAAGCTGAGCTAGAAGCACTACTAAAGGGTGATGTAGCTGAAGAGGCTAGTGATGAAACCCCTGAAGAAGAACCCAATGGCGAAGGATCTGAGACAACCGAAGTATCGGATGCAAGTGATACCAAACAAGAAAAAGCCAAAGAGGAAACCGAAGCATCGGAATCTGATGAGGAGTTAAGTGCTGAAGAGAAAAGCTTTAAGAAACGTTATGCTGATATACAAAGACATATGGCAGAAACAGAAAAGAAACAAGCTGCTCAAGTTAAAAGACTAGAAGAGCAGTTAGATAAAGCAGCTAAGAATGAGCTTGTACTACCTAAGTCTAAAGAAGAAATAGATGCATGGACAAGTAAATACCCTGATGTAGCAGGAATAGTAGAAGCTATAGCTGAACAGAAGGCTAACGAAAGAGCTTCTGATCTAGATGCAAGACTACAAGAGATAGAAGAGATGCGCTCTACCGCTAAGAGAGAAAAAGCTGAAGCACAACTTGTATCACTACACCCTGACTTTGAAGCTATAAGAGCAGATGATGCATTTCATGCTTGGGTAGATACTCAACCTAAAGTATATCAGGATGCCTTATACGAAAATGCTGAAGACGTTAAGTCTGTAGCTCGTGTCATAGACATGTATAAGTTAGATAAAGGTATTAAGACTAAGAAGCCCAGCGCAGACAAAGGCGCAGCCTCTTCAGTTAAAACTCGTGGACGTACTGTTGTAGACGCAGAAGAGTCTAGCAAGACAATAAGCGAGTCTATGGTTAATAAAATGTCGCTCAAAGAATATGAGAAGCGACAAGACGAGATACTGGACGCAATGCGTTCTGGTAAGTTTATCTATGATATGTCTTAATAAACACTTGACACTAAGACATTATTAGATAAAACTATGGTATGTGTAGTGCTAGTCATTAACTACCTGCACATGCTTTAACTAAAAGCAACAACCACTTAAAGAACTACCCGATAAAGTATAGACCCTTTACTGCTTGACAGCAAATCTAGCAATATAGATACTCTAGAAAAGTATTGGCCTCTTATGTGGATATGATGTTTTACTTCCCCCCACTGTCATATCTATAGGAGAAATTATTATGGCATTCGCAAAAGCATCAGGTTATACAAACCTGAACAACGGAAACTTCTCATCTGAGATCTTTTCCAAACAAGCACAATTAGCATTTAGAAAATCTGCTGTTGTTTCTGCAATCACAAACTCTGACTATTTTGGTGAGATTTCTGGACAAGGCGACTCAGTGCGCATTCTAAAAGAGCCAGACATCACTGTTAATTCTTTGTCTCGTGGTACTGCGGTTTCAACACAAGATTTAGTTGATGCTGACTTCAAACTAACTATCGACAAAGCGAACTACTTTGCATTCAAATTGGATGATATTGAAGAGGCTCATTCGCACGTAGACTTCATGCGTCTATCTACAGACCGTGCAGCATACAAAATGGCTGACTCAATGGATACAGATGTATTGCGTTACTTGTCAGGTTACACAGCTGCCTCAGCTGCAAACACAACTATAAATGGTACTAAAGCAAATGCCGCTGCAGGATCAGACGAATTATTAGCTGCTAACAAGTTGAAGAAAAGTGACTTCACTAATATTACAACTACATCAGCTGCTGATCACTCTATCCCGTTAGCTCCACGCTTAACTGGTGCAACTGCTGTTTCTGCAGTAGCTGCAACACCACTACAAGTATTAGCACGTATGTCACGTACAATGGACGTAGCAAATGTTGATACTAGAGGTAGATGGATCGTACTTGACCCAGTGTTTATCGAGATGCTAAAAGACGAGGATTCTCGCCTATTAAATGCAGACTTCGGTGGTGCAGGACTACAGAACGGTTTATTGGCTGCAAACATTCACGGCTTCCGTGTTTATCAGTCAAACAACTTACCAGCAGTAGGTACAGGCGCAGGTACAGCAGGTACAGCTAACCAAAACACTAACTATGGTGTTATCGTAGCTGGACATGACTCTGCAGTAGCAACAGCAGAACAGTTATCAAAAGTGGAAACATACCGTGACCCAGATAGCTTTGCAGACATCTGCCGTGGGATGCACCTATATGGTAGAAAAATTCTACGCCCAGAAGCAATCGTAACAGCTAAATTTAACGCTGCTTAATAAACATAAACTTAGGGGCTGGCTTTTATGCTGGCCCTTTTGTGCATTTTATAAACAAAGGACATAACCAATGGCTATTACAACGGCGATGTGCAACAGCTTCAAGCAAGAGTTACTTGGTGGTGTTCACGATCTAGATACAGACACAATTAAAATAGCATTAATTAAGAACTCACAGTCGGGTACTTATAATGCATCTACAGCAAATTACAGTACAGTAACAGGTAACTCAGATGAGGCTACTGGTACTAACTACATTACAGGTGGTAACACACTAGGTAGTGCAACTATTGCTCTATCAGGCTCTACTGCTACAGTAGACTT
>TARA_B110000908_G_scaffold172235_1_pt1 | contig 13952 bp, 9 predicted proteins | sample TARA_B110000908 | Tara Oceans TARA_B110000908 (sample SAMEA4398067) | marine metagenome | biome: Polar Biome; feature: [DCM] deep chlorophyll maximum layer (ENVO:01000326); material: water (ENVO:00002006), including particulate matter (ENVO:01000060) such as... | depth 36 m
GTGATCGCGGCGATTAAAATGGTGGCCAGCCACCACCAGCGGGTGAAGACTTTGGAAAAGCGGAATCGACCTGCTGCAGGAGCTGGTTTTGAGGAGGGTAATTTCGGAGGCAGAGAAGACTCAGATGACAAGCCGGTCGATTGATTCATAATTTTACAGACAAAAAAAGCGGAGGATCATTCAATCCTCCGCTTTGATTTGATTTTGTAACTTGTTAAGTTCGCAAAGTCCGTTAAGCGGGTGCGCCGATGACTTCGCCTGCTAAAGGATCATCATCGCTTGATGCATCCTCTGAAACGGCCGTCTTAGAGATACCCTCATCGGCTTGATTACCGGGAATGGTAGCCTGAGGTGGCGGGTTTGGTGGGTTTTTCATCTCACCATCTTTCATAAGGTCTTTCACTTGCTGAGCGTCGAGCGTTTCATATTCCAGCAGAGCCTCGGCGATTAACTTGAGAGCATCGTTGTGCTCAATCAGAAGCTCCTTCGCGAGAGCGTAGGCATCATCAATAAATTTCTTGATTTCAGCATCGATCACACGCGCGGTTTCCTCTGAGTAAGTTTTATTAGACCCCATGTCGCGAGCCACAAATACCTCGCCACGGTTCTCACCGTATTCAACCATACCGAGAGCGTCGCTCATGCCCCACTCGCAGACCATCTTACGGGCGATGTTGGTGGCCATGCGGATGTCACCGACGGCTCCGTTGGTAACGTTTCCAAAAGTAAGTTCCTCAGCAACACGCCCCCCCATGGCAACGCAGAGCTGATCGACAAGTTCCTTCTGACGATAGGTATACTTATCTTCCTCAGGAAGGAACATGGTGGATCCTAGTGATGGACCACGTGGGATGATGGTGACCTTGTGTAGTGGGTCAGTGTGATCGAGCAACTCGTTGAGAATGGCATGACCTGCCTCATGGTAGGCTGTGTTTTCCTTTTCCTTCTCACTAAGCGCGAGACTGCGGCGTTCGCGGCCCCAGCGGACTTTGTCGCGTGCCTCTTCCATCTCGGCAAGAGTGACTGACTCCAAATCCCTACGTGCGGCTAGTAGCGCAGCCTCATTAAGTAGGTTAGCCAGCTCAGCACCAGAGAACCCAGGGGTTCCACGCGCGATCACATTGAGATCAGCTTCAGGATCCATCTTAATCTTCTTGGCATGAACTTTGAGGATTTGCTCACGACCATTTACATCGGGAAGGCCAACGCTGACTTGGCGATCGAATCGACCAGGGCGAAGCAGCGCTGGGTCTAGAACGTCGGGTCTGTTAGTTGCCGCGATGATGATGACTCCCTCGCGGGTATCAAATCCGTCCATCTCGACAAGTAGCGCGTTGAGAGTCTGCTCACGTTCATCGTGTCCACCTCCCATACCGTGACCACGGTGACGGCCTACTGCATCGATTTCATCAATAAAGATCAGGCAGGGCGAGTTCTTCTGACCTTGCTCGAACATGTCGCGCACTCGGCTGGCACCGACACCGACAAACATTTCTACGAAGTCGGATCCGGAAATCGAGAAGAATGGCACATCGGCCTCACCGGCGATGGCGCGTGCGAGGAGAGTTTTACCTGTTCCTGGAGGGCCTACCATGAGCAGACCTTTCGGAAGGTTACCGCCAAGCTTTTGGAATTTCTTGGGATCACGGAGGTATTCAACCACCTCGACGAGTTCGTCCTTGGCTTCTTCGATACCGGCGACGTCCTTGAAAGTGACCCTGTTTTTGTCCATGGTCAGGAGCTTAGCCTTGGATTTCCCAAAACTCATTGCGCCGCGACCAGCGGATTTCATCTGATGACGGAAGAGGAAGAAGATAATAATGATGATCAGAAAAATCGGGAAGATCTGAACTAGGAACATACGCATCATTCCAGAATCGGGCTGGAAGGGAGCCAGCGCATTTATAAACTGCTTCTCGGATTCACCAAGTTCCATGTAGTTCACGTCCAACTCGAAGGGGGCAAGCTCGTCGTCCTTAGTTGCGTCGTCGGCAGCGGCAAAGACGTAACGTTTTCCAACGATGTACTTATCGTCTGATCCGTCTGTGGAAACGATCTCGAACGCGTTGTCCTTATCGGTTTTAATCACCTCGTCCCGAGCTAGCATACGGCGGAGATCAGCAAGTGTCAGCAGTTCGCCATCGTCCTCTCCGGGAAGTTCGGAAACGATACGTAGTGACATCGGGTGACGGGCATCAATACTTTTGATCTCATCGTCGTGAAGCGCGGTATTGATCGGAATACGAAAAGCCATCTGAGGGGCTGTTTTCTTATCAACGACCCAAGGGTCGGTCTTGTAGAAAAAACCAACAATCTTGGGTAAGGCAACGGACTCACCTGATTTTTTCAGCTTGAAGCGGTTATCGGGGAAACCTTCGTTTTTCTTGGGAAGATCCTGTTTAACAATGATTTTCCCGGAGTCCACGTAGTCGCGGAACTGGGTATAGGTCAGACGCTCAGGTTTGCCGAAACCGCTTGATTTCCATGCCATGAAAAGGATTCCGAGAGCGATTGCCATGAGGATGAGCACGCGCCAGTTAACGCCGCCTCCGCCGGAAGCTCCTGGTGTTGAGGGTCCTTTGCCTTTGCCTGAGCCGCGAGGCGATGGTGGTGGTTCGGGTGGTGATTGATTGGACATAAATGAGTTATACTTTAAAAGGGTTCTTGCAGAATACGTGGTTGAGAGTGCCTAGGGCTATAATTTCCGGTGATAGGCGGGGCGCGGGAGAAACTAGCGCGGGTTTGGAAAAAGAAAATGCTTAATTTACGTCAAAATACCCAATTTTCGCTAAAATTCCGCTAAAAGTAAGGGGTTTCTGTCGATCTCGACCCTAATTAGACCGTTGCTTTTTACCCAGAACGTGACCGTGCTTGTTAAACTAACGTTTCTTAGTAACATAGCCACGTGCCAGTATCAGACGACCAAGCACCGCGCAAGCCATCCCCAGTCAACCACCTCCGCGGGTGGTTGGAGCACGTGCCTATCTTTAAAAATATCAGTTCCTCTGCACCTGGAGGGATGAAGCATGCTGGAGGACTGGTGGATATTTTCGCCTCTTTTGTATCCCTGGATAACCGTGTGGACCGGGCTGAAGCCGAGGTGGCACTCGATCTTCTGAGGCACGCCTTCCCGGAAGCCGATCACGGCTGGCTGGCACGTCGACTTCACCGTGCGCTGGCCAGCCCTCAATCGCCAGACGTCGTGGCTGAAATGCTGCGTCATGAGCTTAATCAGGAAGAACTCATTTCTCTGGGACTTCAACTCTACCTACTCGTTGTTGCATCTGGATCCGCCTTCCGCGGCAGGGAGGCCTTTTCCAAGGTGATGCGAAGTCTCGATTCCGTGGATGCGGGGAAGGCCATTCTTGCGGAAATGAGTGGGGAGAAACCAGCAAGCCCCCTGCCCTTCGATAAGGTTGTCTTTTCTACCGAGGACCATGCCGATGTACTCATGCCGGCTAGTAACGAAGGATTTGCATTCTGCGCCTATCGAGCTGAGGGCTTGGTTATTATTCGTAATTCCGGCAAGGAATCCATCTGGGTCAGCGGAAGTTCTCTGGAGCCAGGGAAATGCCTCCGCTTACGAAAACACCAGAGTATCGGCCTTCCCACCTGGACACTCACGGCGGAGGATATCGCTTTTTTTCTCAACTCCGTACGCACCGGACATCGACAGACCCTCTATCTATCCGAGAGTGGCTCTCGGCTATCTGCCGAGCGTGCTAGGTCCCGACAGAGCACGGTGCGACTCGATTTCGGCCTCAACGTCAATGTGGAGGCATTAGTAGAAACGAAGATCTCTCTCTCCTCTGGAGAAGTTCTTGAACCGGGTAAACTTCATGCACTGCCTGTACTGGATAAACTTCTGCTTGAAAATGGCGTAGAGGCTAATCTCGATTCGTTACGCAAGCAAGCGATGGAGACAGGAAGCCGCTTTAAAATGGATGCGGGCCGACAGGAGTGCCTCGTCTCCAATGACCCCTCGGCCCTCAAACGAGGTGACGTCCTACTCACAGCAGGACTTGCGCGCAGAGCCCTTCTAAAAATCAATTACAACGCCCAGACGGCTGAGGGTTCAGTCACGGTGATCGAAGCTGAGCGCATGGTGATGGTCAACGGACAGCCCGTCAGGACTCAGTGTAAACTAGTCGACGGTTCACTGATCCGACTAAGTCCCAACCAGGCTGTTCGATGCCGGTTCAGTGAAGGCTTATTAGACGAAGAGCGTGCCGTAATCAGGGAGTTATCCGTAGAGAATCTAAACCATCGTTTCGGCACAGATAAGACTGTGTTAGACAACGTCGCATTCTCGGTCAAACGAGGTGAGATGCTCTGTATCATGGGGCCCAGCGGCAGTGGAAAGAGCACGCTGCTCGCCACCTTGGCGGGGCATTTAAAACCAACACGCGGGTATGTCAGACTGAATGGAATTTCTCTCTACAATCACCGCTCGCGACTTGCTCCGTTTATCGCCAGCATGCCTCAGGAGGAGGCTCTTAACCCGCAACTCACGGTGCGGGAACATCTGGCACATGCGTCTACGGTTAGACGACCTCACCTAACGACACCCGAGCACGCTAAACGAGTCGATTCCATCCTAGCTGAGCTCGCTCTACAGCCTTTGGCACGAAGACGTGTGGGATCCCCCGGAGAAAAAACCCTGAGTGGCGGAGAGCGGGGTCGACTTAATCTTGGGCTCGATCTAGGTAGTTCGGCAGAGATTTTTCTGTTTGATGAACCCATTTCTGGACTTTCATCAAAGGACTCTGAGCACGTGACTGAAACACTGCACGCACTCTCTCGGGACAATATCGTCATTGCCTCACTGCACCGTCCTGGAGCGCGGGTGCTTCGTTTGTTTGATAAAGTTCTGATGCTTGATCAGGGTGGCCGTGTTGCCTTCTTTGGCCCCCCCATGACCATGGGCCAGTATTTCAAAGAAGCTTGTAAGGAACTGAATATTCTCCCTCCCTCAAGACTCCAGAGCCAACAAGCGCAGCAAGCGGGTGCCGACTTTGTCTTTGATGTATTGGAAACTCCACTCCATGGAGTAGCGGGCAGGGAAAGCGGTGGAGCTCGCCGATTCCCATCCACGTTCTGGCAGGAACGATTTGAGGGAAGCCAACTCGTCGATGAAGTAGCCAAGGGTGAAAACCCGGATCAAAGCCACCTTGGCGATGTCCCCTTAAGTGAAGATCAAATGGCAGTGCCTACTCGCTCACGCCGCCAGCGTGGCGCGGAGTGGATCCGTCTGTTCCGCACTCATGTGAACCGATCCTTAATTTCAAAATTCAGAAACAAGGGAACCGTTTACAGCATATTGTTAGAAGCTCCTTTGCTTGCCATACTCATCGGAGCTACACTACGCGCGTCACCCGAAGGCTCTTACTCATTCCATACAGGACTTCATCTCCCGGTGTACTTGTTCCTGACCGCAACCATCGGCATGTTTCTAGGCCTTACCAACAGCGCCACAGAAATTCTACGCGACTCCCCCGTCCTCAGACGTGAGCGTAATTGCCGATCCGGTACCTTTCTTTATGTCACAGGAAAGTTTTTATCGCTGGCTATCCTTGCGATCATTCAGTGCGGCATTTACACTTGGCTTGGGCACTTCATATTAGATATACACGGCATGTTTCTCATTCAATGGGGCTGGATGACGGCAACTGCACTTTGCGGCACCGCGATGGCGCTGGCAGTCTCATCCATCGTCACTACCGAACGTGCGGCATTGAGTTCGGTGCCGTTACTCCTTGTTCCACAAATCCTCCTCGCAGGGGCCCTAGTTCCCTTCGACGAGATGAACCGTGGTTTATTTCAGGGTGGTGATGATGGTCGTGCAGCGGGTGTAGAGCCTTTCCCAGCCCGTTTCATGCCCCTTCGCTATGCTTACGAGGGCATGATTGTCAGCCAAGCAACTCAGAACCCGTTTGAGAAACAGCGCCGTAAAATCCAAGGCGAAATTGATCCTCTCAAGGAGCGCAATAACAGGCGTCTTTCGGGAGAAGAAGATCAAGGCTTGCAGCCGAAGGAAAGCGAGAGACTTAACATTCTCACTCAGGCACTTACTAGGCTAATGGCGTCTGAAGCCAAGGATGTTAGTGAGGCTGGCACCCTTTCTTGGAGTATCACCGATGCAGGTCGCCGAAATGATATGGAAACACTGTTAGCCATCCCACCTTATCCAGAAGATGATACTATCTACACAAAACCTGTGAGGGACTTCTTCGTAAACACCCGCACTGATCTTCTCGCCACCAAGGCCGAAATTGACCGCCTCGACTATCGCCAGGAAACCAAGCGCAGCATCTTTCTAGCCGAGTGGAAATATTGGTTAGATTTCACGACGAAAACCACCCATGCCTGCTTGTGGGTCATTGGCGCCTGCATATCCACATGTCTCATTGCAACGATGGCCTTTCTTCAGATTCGAAACCAGAGGGTGAGGTAAGAATCTCGAGCCTTCTCGTCACTATAAGGGAGGCGTGTTCTGAACGAAACACCAAATACCTGTAATCAACGCGACCAGAAGAACCCCGATTCCAAATCTAACAATTGGGTCTTTCATTTTAATCTTCATCTTCGTAGTCACCCGATTAAATTGCGGGACAATGTCGGTTTCCTGAACCGAGGGGATGGAATGCTCTGCAGGCGCTCCTCCAGCCGCAATTTCGTCAAGGTAACGCACGAAAAACGGTCTTGTAACAAGCTCGGTGGCATCAATACTCACCCTGAATGCCTCGATATCAAATTCGATGCGCCGGAAATACACGTCTCGTGTGGTATCATCATAAATCGCATAGGATGCCACGATACTCGTGCTACGCGGATCACCCACCGAACCAGGGTTAATGATGTACCTATTCTGGGGATCACAACAAAAATCATTGGGATCGTGGATGCTTACCTCTCCCGTGGGTGACTGCATAAATACGCCGGCCCTATGAGAGTGCCCGATAAAAATAATCCGATCATTACAGGCCGCGAAGTTCACCTTAGCCGCTTCTTCATTCAGGATGTAACCAAAGGCCATTGGCTCGACAACTTCCGCGTGTACTACCAAAAACCCAGCCCCATCAGGTCGCGCTTTTTCGGGTAGTTGTTTTAGATACTGCAAGTCATCTTCTGACAACTGATCCGCGGTCCATTCGATCGCCTCCCGGGCATTATCGTTAAAGAGCGAGGTGTCCATCCGACCGCAGGCAGCCGCGTCATGATTCCCTAGCACCATCACGCTGGCATGCTTGCGAATAGCCTCGGTAATCGGAGCTGGATCCGGTCCGTAACCAACGATGTCACCTACGCAGATAATATGATCGATCTGCAGACTAAGCATATCCGCCACCACAGCCTCCCAAGCTTGGAGGTTGGCATGAATATCAGAAACGATGGCGTAGCGCATTGCGTGGGGACATTGATCATCCCCTCGCGATTAGGCGACTGAAAAATAATCTATTCCGAAGCCTCGGCCAAACGGGCCACGGCGTTTCGGTAGGTCTTTATGGACTCAGATGAGCGAATCTTGAGAGCCTTATCCAGTTCGGTAACGGCATCGCTATAGCGGGATGTAGCGACGTAGAGTTTTGCGAGCTCGATATGGGTTGTGTAGACGTGGCCTTCAACGCGACCCGCCTGCTGAAGAAACATCTCGGCTTCCTGATTTCGTTTTTCAGTAATGCGGTATCGGGCTAGCAGAATGAGAGACTGGGCATCGAGTGGATTTTGCTTAATCAGAGATTCGAGTACTTTGGCTCCGCGTGCTGGATTCTCGCCTGAATCGATATCAATGAGGGCGGTGAGTCGCTGGTGTTTTTGTTGGAGCTTCGCGTCCTTGATTTCAGGAAAAGATTTTTCGAGAGCCACCGTGAAGTCGCGGGCTAGTTTCCAGTCGCTGGTCTGGATGGTAAATTCCAGGGCATTAAGTGCAGCGGTGATCGGTGGTTTCTTTTCCATCTCAATGGCTGCCAACATCACGGGACGGGCGAGACGATCGCTGCCTGCTCGAAGGTGAAGATTAGCTAACAGAAGGTGGTTTTCAGCATCAAGCTTACCCAACCTACGGACGAATTCGAGATTGGTAATCGCATCGTCGGAGCGATTCATGGAGAGCTGGATAGACGACTGGAGAAGGTAATATGAAACTTCATTGGGGCGTGCTGTGATGACCTCATCGAGTAGCGCGAGAGCTTCTTCATTGCGGCGGAGGTGCTGGAGACACTGGGCGGTGCCAGCTTTCCAATCGACACTCTCAGGCTGGGTCACTTGGGCGAGTCGGTAGGCTTGTAATGCAGAGGCGTATTGCTCCTTATGCATCCGTCCGTAGGCAAGTTGGCCGTATGTAGAGCCGTCTTGATCCCCCAGACGGATGGCTGACTCGAGAGATGGCAGTGCCTTTTCCCAGTTGTTTTTACGGGCGTAAACAAAACCCAGATTCCGGTGGGCGCGGCGGAAGCTTGGAAAAATTTCCAGCGCAGCTTGATAATGCTCAGCCGCCTCCTTGATCTCACCTAGTTCGAACTGAATGTTACCTGCGTTGAAAGCAATAGCTGCGGACGACTTGACCAGTGGACTAGCTTTCAGCTTCGCCAGAGCCTCTTTTCTTTTCCCCTCTGCCATCAATGGCTGGATGGAAACTAACAATCCACGCTCAGCCGTGGTGACCACAGGTTCGATACGCGCATTGATACGGTAGGAGCCGTTGAAGGATTTTAAAAACGAATCATCTTTCCAATAGCTCTCGGATAGCGGAAGAGGTGAAATGGGCTCGGCAGCACCTAATAAAGGAGTCAAAAGCACACTAAAAACTGATAGCCGGAAACTGGTAATTAAATTGCTCATTTCTTAATAATGATAGGCCAGGTCATAACCGCTTTGACGGGTTTCCCGTGGCGTGTGGGAGGAGTGAAGCGCGAGCCGTTGGCAATACGTTTTGCCAGCGGAATGAGTGCAGAATGCGTCGATGAGGATACGGATAGAAATTGGCTTTTTCCTGATGGCAGGATCGTAACACGGACAACGACTCGACCACTGGTTGCATTTCCGATGCTGCGGGGAAATGTCACCGAGGGATTCCTAAGAAGTCGCGGTTTTTTATCGAGTTCACCCATTGAGTATTGGGACTTCGGTTTGGGTGGTGCCTGTTTGATAGTCGGACTAACCGGTTTCCTTATTGTAGGTTTAACGACAGGACGAGGCTTGGGTTTGGAAACCACGGGAAGTGGAGCCGGTGGTTGATCGGTAAAAAACGTATCCACGGCGAGGCGTGGGTTTACCTGCATTTTGACGACAGGGAGGGCTGGCTGGCTCACATCAGGGGTCATGGCCAGGTCCGCAAGAGCAGGTGGTGGTGGTGGCGGTAATTCTTCATCCTCCGGTTCCTCCGGCGGTGGCAGTGGAGGCTCGGGTAGGCTCACCGTTTCGATTTCGCGAATTTCAAATTCAGCTGAGGCGTTAGTCAGCACCATCATACGGGTCGCGACCAGCACGCCTAATAAGACGGTGGTGACGGCAATGCCAAGGATGATGGATTTGAGTTTCATTTTTTTGACCGCGAAAGGACGCGAAATGCGCGAAAGGAAGACTTGGGTTGTGTATTAAATTTTCAAACCACGGAAGGCACTGAATACACGGAATTTTCTTACTTGGTTTTTGGAGTTTGGTGTTTGAAACTTCGTCCCTTTGGTATTTGGAGTTTGCTTTTTTAAACTTATTACTTACTCGTCGCTAGGTTGACTGTTTTGGCTCCGGCTAGTTTGGCGGCGTCGATGACTTTAACGACAATGCCGTGGCTGGCGGCTGTGTCGCCTTGGATGATGACGGGTATGGTTTCATCGCTTTCGAGCATGGCGGCGACGACGCTGCGGACACCATCGATACCGATACTGCGGCCGCCTTGGTAGACTTGACCATTGGCGGTGACGGCGATCAGGATAGAGTGTTTTTCTAGATCCTCAGCGGAAGCTGCGCGAGGTTTGTTGACCTCCACGCCGGCCTCATCAATGAAGACGGTGGTGACGATAAAGAAGATCAGCAGAATGAATACGACGTCGATCAGCGGGGAGATGTTAATCTCCGAGCTTGAGGAAACGTCTCCTGTGAAATGTCTGAAGCGGCGCATAGTCAGGAGGCGGGGGTCGGGTGACAGGTATCAGGGATGAGAGCGACGTGGAGGCGTTGTTGGAGGGTGGCGTGGGTGGATGCTGTTTGTTTCCGCAGGAGGGCGAGGAGGAAGGCCGCGGGGATGGCGATGAGGAGGCCTGCTTGGGTAGTGATTAGGGCTTCGGATATACCGACGGATATTTTATCGATCGGCTGGGCTGCACTGCTTGTTGCCAAACCTGAAAAGGTGACCAGCATACCGGAAACGGTTCCTAACAAACCAGCAAGAGGAGCGGCTCCTGCTAGCACCCCGATGAATGGTAATCGGCGTTCGACCCAAGCGAGGCGGTCCAGTTCGAAGGCAGCAAACTGTCGGACGGTGTGACGGCGGTCTTCACCCTCAAAATGATGATCGGCAAGTTCACCTTTTACTTTCCTGAGTCCCAGCCAAGTGGAGGCGAGGATACTATACAAACCTACACCAAGCAGGATGAGCGCCCAGAGAATGGGGCCACCTTGGTTAAGGACTTGTTGGAATTCAGAAAACATCCGGTTGTTTAGGTTGGGTCTTTGGAGATTGGTTTTTGGAACTTCTCTCCACGCAGACCGTTAACGAGTGTCAGGCCAAGTTTTTCAGTATTCTGGATGACACCTTGGCATCGGCGGGAGAGCAGTGCGTGGATGATGAGGGCTGGGATGGCTACGACTAGTCCGAAGAGTGTGGTGACCAGAGCTTCCGAGATACCACCGGCGAGAGGTTTGGCATCTCCCGTGCCAGAGACCGTAATGACATTAAAGGTGCGGATCATACCGGAAACAGTTCCCAGCAAACCTAATAGAGGAGCTGTAGCAGCGGTGATAGCGATAAATGGCAGCCAGTTTTGGAGTTTGTTCTGCACACCGATAAGTTGCTCGTAGAGGACTTCCTCCACGACGTCGGGTCCGGCTTTAACATAATTGAGGCATTGGCTCACAACATCTGAGACAGGGTGATAGACTCCGGAAGCAAGCGCCTCGGCAGACGCCTTATCGCCCTCACGAAGCGAGGCAAGAATCCGGGAAACCCAATCCGCATCCGGTGTTCGGATACGAATGATCTGAGCAAGTTTAATAACGCCGGAAATGGCAGAGAATAGGGCTATAGCAAGGATCGGCCAGATCCAGAATCCACCTTTACGGAAAATATCGAGTTTGTCGTTTTCAAGGGTGGCGAGGGCGAGGGCCTTGCCCCCGGTCACATCAATACTTAGCGAAGCTTCACCCCCAGCGAGCACTGTTTTAATTCCACCCGATTCACCGGGAAGAACTTTCGGGCTCCTTGATCCCTTTTCCATCACCACTGAGCCTGTGAGAGATCCATCCTCTGCGGCAAACCAAGCAGCAGGGCCCGCGAGGGCAAAGGTGCCGGACTTCACGGTGCCATCGGGCGCAACGGCTTCACCGGTGACGGTGCTCCCGCCGATGAGCTTTTCGAGTCGGTCAATACCCGCTTCGAGAGACTGAAGACGGGCTTTCAGCTTCTCAGCAGGTAACCCATCTGATTTTCTTATTCCTTCGAGAGCATCACTATAAATTGATCCCTCGCCGGGCAGGAGGAATGTTTCAAGTTTGAGTCCGTAATCGCGAAGTTGGCCATCGACATAGTTATAATCCTGACCGGTGGTGTAATGTTTTTTCTCAAGTTCTTTGAGAAGTGTCTCACGATCAGATTTACTCATTCTGGCGATACGAACGATCCGGCGTTTTTCTAAAAGTGACGCACGTGTTTCATCGAATGATTTAGCGATGGTGGGTTTTTCCGCAGCGATCGCCTCACGTTGTTTTGTTAGTCGATCTTGAGCTGATTTTAGATCTTTTTGGATCGACGGAATATCCTGAGCTACCAGTGAGATTACGCTGGCAAAAAGCAGGATGAGAGTCGTGGAAAATTTCTTCATGGCACTACTTGTTTTCATTACCTGAAATTTTCACAGGCAGCTTAATGAGCTGAGGTTGTTTATCCTTTCGGTAGACGGCAATGGTGCGGCGAATATCATCGGCAAGATCCGCCACGGGCTGCCACTCCCACCCAGTTTCCCCAGGTGTTCCCACACCAGCGGTCGATCCTGCTGCGGTGGTGTAAAAGGCCCGACACAGGCCAAGGTAGAGAACGTCGACGGTCATCTTTTTCCCGTCGGGTGTCTGCCTTGTGTCCTCGGCAATGGTAATGCTTCGGTTAAACCTACCTGATGCAGAGAGCACTGCGACCATGGACTTCAGCACATCGCGTGGTTTACCGAGTGCGTCCTCAGAGTTGAGTAGGTTGATCTCAGCGGACAGCTCATCAAGTAGAGGTTGAGGTAGGCGAGCCATCAGTGACTTCAATCGGGGAAGAAGCCGAGCCATGGTATCGCCGAGTAATTGTTGAGCCTCACGGTATTGCTTGAGCTCGGTTTGAAACCTCTGCTTGTTTTCATCCACCATACTTGCGGACTTGCCTGCTTTGTCAATTTCCTCATCGAGAAGTTTGAGTTCTTTCTGATAAAGATCGAGCAATTCTTGCATCCGTTTCTTTTCGACGTCCCAGGATGTTTTTTCCTCTGAAATGATCCGCTCAGTTTTCACCCACTGCCTAATCAGCTCGCGTGTGGCTGCGGGGTCATGAACTGAAGTGAGGGGTGATGCCCCCCCCGCCTCCTGTCCGCATATGGATGCAGTCAGGGGCATAAAGGCTAAACAGTAGATGATGAGTTGTTTCATAAACGGCATTCGATGGGTGCGGGATGAATCTGGAATGAGTGAGGGCCTGAGAACTATGAAGTGGAAGTGGGGTGATCTGCAAGTTTGCAAATCACCCCATCATTTAAATCCAATGGTTTACTATGTTCTCACTTAGAATTTAATTTCAAAACCTGTGTATATGTGACGTCCACGTGCATTACGTGGGCCGTGAGGGACTCGTGATGATACGTATTCCTCGTCGAAAAGGTTATTGATTCCCGCGAGAATCTTTACGTTATCATTAAGTTGATAGTAACCGGACAGATCAAAAACCACGGCTGAGTCAATCTTACCTTCACGTGACGAGCTGACTGGAGCGTCCAGATTTTTGGCAGTACCATACTGACTGCTGACATAAGAAGCATCCAGGCTAGCACCCCACTTCTCCATGTGTAGCCCGACACCCGCGGCGAGCTTCCACTCAGGAACATATGGGAGTTCATTTCCCACTTCTGCTCCGTCCCAGATACCGTCCTCACCACCGCTTTCAACAGCTGTTTTGAATTCGGACTGGGTCCATGTTGCGCTGATGTAGATTGGCAAACTATAACCGTCTTGGTTATACGCTATATCATAGGAAGCGGCTAGTTCAGCACCGAGCACATCAACATCACCAGCATTAAGATCAGAACCAAGACCACCGCCGATGCTTTCACGGGCGATCAGATTACTAAAGTTCGTGTAGAACCCAGCAACGTCGATACTGAATCCATCACGTTGATGACGCCATCCTAGCTCGTAAGATAGTGTTGTCTCCTCTTCGAGGCCGCTCTTGACGTGAGAGCGAGGTCCTGGAGTAGAGACTCCACGGTAAATACCACCGTAGATTGTATCTGTATCACTAAGCTCGTGAGTAAACCCAATACCTCCAGACCAGACGCCATAGGTATCAGAACCGGAGTCACCTCCGTTATAGTCAATGTAATCAGCATCAATATGCTCATAGCGAATTCCCGGACGTATGGTTGTATTACCAATCTTGATCGAGTCTTCAACAAAGAGTGAAAGCGCGTGTGTCTCCTGACGACGATTACCTGCACCACCTTCAACACCAGTTGTTGTCAGATCGAAGTTTCCCAATCCATCGGCGG
>TARA_B110000908_G_scaffold164275_1_pt1 | contig 13940 bp, 16 predicted proteins | sample TARA_B110000908 | Tara Oceans TARA_B110000908 (sample SAMEA4398067) | marine metagenome | biome: Polar Biome; feature: [DCM] deep chlorophyll maximum layer (ENVO:01000326); material: water (ENVO:00002006), including particulate matter (ENVO:01000060) such as... | depth 36 m
GGATCTTCTTTTATTTCTTTGCTATACACGCCAGATATTGTTTTATGAACTGCTTTATGTCTGCCAAATACAATCTCTAAAGCATCAGAAATTTCACCTAAAGTTGCTCTATTTCTTGCAGCTTTTACAGCCAGCTCTAATAAGTTTTCTTTACCTGATTTTGCAGAATTTGTTAATGCCGTTAAAGAGTCTTTAACTTCTGAGCTATTTCTATTCGCTTTTAATTCGTTTAATCTTTCAATTTGAGAGTTGCGAACTGCTTCATTATCAACTTCTAAAATATGTAAAGGATCTTCTTGTGCGAGTTCATATTTATTTACGCCAACGATTACATCTTGTCCACTGTCAATCTTAGCTTGTTTTTTTGCAGCAGCTTCTTCAATTCTCATTTTCGGAATTCCCTTTTCAATGGCTTTTGTCATTCCGCCTAATTTTTCAACTTCTTCCATAAGTTTCCAGGCATCATGAGCGATGTTTTCCGTAAGCTCTTCTATATGGTAACTACCGGCCCAAGGGTCTACTGTTTTTGTAATCTGTGTTTCTTCTTGCAGGTAAATTTGAGTGTTCCTAGCAATTCTAGCAGAAAATTCTGTAGGCAACGCAATTGCTTCATCTAATGCGTTTGTGTGTAAACTTTGTGTACCACCAAATGCAGCAGCCATGGCTTCTATAGTTGTTCTGGCAACATTATTAAAAGGATCTTGTTGTGTTAAACTCCAACCGCTTGTTTGACAGTGTGTTCTTAAAACTAAAGACTTTTGGTTTTTTGGATTGAATTTTTTAACAATTTTTGCCCATAACATTCTGGCCGCTCTTAATTTGGCAATTTCTGTAAAATGGTCCATGCCTATCGCCCAAAAGAAGGACAGTCTAGGAGCAAAAGAGTCGATATCCATTCCTGCCTCAATTCCTTTCCTAATATATTCTAAGCCGTCTGCAAGTGTATAAGCAAGTTCAATCTCTGCCGTGGCACCTGCTTCTTGCATGTGGTAACCAGAGATAGAAATAGAGTTGTATTTCGGCATTTTCTCACTGGTATATTTAAAGATATCTGCAATAATTTTCATAGACGGGGCAGGAGGGTAGATGTACGTATTTCGTACCATAAACTCTTTTAAAATATCATTTTGAATCGTCCCAGAAAGTGCGCTTAGAGAAACTCCTTGCTCTTCTGCAGCAACAATATAAAATGCTAAAATTGGTAAAACTGCGCCGTTCATTGTCATCGAAACCGACATTTTGTCTAAAGGAATTTCATCAAACAAAACCTTCATGTCTTCTACAGAATCTATGGCAACACCAGCCTTACCGACATCTCCTTGTACACGCTCATGGTCAGAATCATACCCTCTATGCGTTGCTAAGTCAAAAGCTACAGAAAGTCCTTTTTGACCTGCTGCTAAGTTTCTTTTGTAAAAAGCATTGCTTTCTTGTGCAGTAGAGAAGCCTGCATATTGTCTAATTGTCCAAGGTCTTCTTACGTACATTGTCGCGTAGGGTCCTCTTAAATTAGGCGCAATTCCTGCAATAAAATCTTCGTGAAGAAATGCTTCCTTTGAAGTTTTGTGTAGCTTAGAAAGTGATATATTTTTAATAGATTTTCTGCTCATTTTCTAGTTTCATTAAATGATATATTTGCAATCCAATATGTTTAGATAACTCTTTTTCTATTGCTTATTTTTCCTCTTTTAATCTTTCTTTTTCAAGATTTTCGGAAAGGCGCTTTCTAATTATTGGTGGAAATAATGTTTTAATATTTCTTTTTTTTACAAAAGGATCTAATTCTATGCTTGCTTTCATAAAATTTTCTTTATTCGGGTGTAAGTTAGTACCTAACAAAATCAATTCATTTTTACGAAATTGTGTTTCTTCCTTGGTACTGTTCTCTTTGAGTTTTCTTTGAATATTACCCTCTTTTAACTGTTTTATAAAACCGCCACCTTTTTCAATTTGTTTAAATATAATTAAAGCTTTTTCCGCCATTTGCTGCGTAAGGGATTCTATATAATAACTTCCTTCAGCGATATTTTGGGCATCTTTGAATCCGCTTTCTTGTTGGAGAATTAAGAGTTGATTTCTAGAAATTCGTTCACCAAACTCGTTACTTTCAGCATAAATAACGTCATAAGAACTATTAGAGATTGTATTGGAACCTCCTAAAATAGCACTCATACATTCTGAAGTAGTTCTTAGCATATTTACATTGTAGTCATAAATTGTTTTGTTTCTGGTGGAGGGTGTTACAAATAAATGTGCTGCAATACTTGCAACATTATATTCATTTAAAAGAGATTCCCATAAAAGACGAAATGCTCTTAATTTTGCAATTTCATGAAAATAATTACTTCCAACAGAGAATTGAAAATGGATTTTATGTGCATTTTCGGCTCCAAAGTGATTCAAGTATTCATTTGCATGTGCTAAAGAATATGCTAGCTGTTGCACCATGTTAGCACCTGCATTTTGATATAAATCTCCCGAAACAGAAATTGAATTTTCTACAGTGTTTACGATACCTTCTAATGTCTTGTAATCTTCTTTTAAATTTACAAACCAATTGCCAACTTCTGCAAGACTGCCAATTATATCCGTTTGAAAGAAACAGTTGTCCGAAGGTATGCGTTTAGAAATTTCATGTATAAATTCAGCATCCAAAAATGTGAATTTAAAATAAACAGTAAAAGATTTAAAATCTATTTTATCAAATAAAATAGCAGGGTCGAATTTCTTTTTTGCAACAAATTGAATTGCGTTTGCACCTCTTTCTAAAGCATCAATGGTTAATGTATTTGCTTTTTTTTCATCAGAAATAATAATTTTTTGACAAATTTTAAAAGTTGATTTCGATAGATTTATTGCGTGATTTGTTTTGTCTTCTTTCGTGTAAAAAGGTTTTACTGTAAACCCCTCATTTGTAGTCCAAAGAAGCGTTTCGTTATAATCTGCACCTTTTAAATCCACTTGAATCTTTTGCTTCCAAGCGATAGGAGTGGTTCTTTCAAATTCTTTAAACAAAAACGTACTCATTATTTTTTTATGGTATCAAATTCAACAATATATATATCTTCGTTTTCTTTTTTCATTAAATATTGCTCTCTCGCAAAACGTTCTAATTGCAAAGAATCACCAAGTTTGTCAATGGTTGCTTTGTCCTCCGCAATTTTCATTTGATAAAAAGAAATCGTACTTTCTAAATCTTTTATTTCTTGATTAAATTTTCGATGAACCATATAAGAATTTTCGTCAAAAAACAACATCCATATTAAAAATGGAGTAAAAATTAAGACAAAAGTATTGGTCAAAATTTTAAAGATGCTATTATTTTTTAAACTCTTAAAAGTCATCGTTATAATCGTTCATTTATAACAGTCCTAACAATATCAATAGCAACAGTATTAAATCTGTCATTTGGTATAATTAAATCTGCAAAATTCTTTGTTGGCTCTATAAATTGTTGATGCATTGGTTTTAAAGTGGTTTGATATCTGCTTAGAACTTCATCTATATCTCTACCTCTTTCTGTGATATCTCTTTTTAATCTTCTAATTAAACGTTCATCCGTTTCTGCATGCACAAATATTTTAATATCAAATAAATCTCTTAATTCTTTATTGTTAAAGATTAAAATGCCTTCAACGATTATGACTTTTCTAGGATGTGTTTTTATCGTGTCCTTTGTCCTATTGTGAGTTACAAAAGAATAGACAGGTTGGTTGATATTATTACCAGCCTTTAGGGCTTTTAAATGCCTAATAATTAAATCGAAGTCGATAGCTCTTGGATGGTCAAAATTAATTTTAGCTCTTTCTTCATAAGGCAAGTTATCTGTTGCATTATAATAAGAATCTTGAGAAATTACACAAACTTCGTCTGTTGGTAATTGTTTAATAATTTGGTTAACTACGGTTGTTTTTCCACTTCCAGTTCCACCTGCAATTCCAATAATGAGCATACAATACGATGATTTTGATAAAATTTTCCTACTTGACAGTAAAGATATTATAAATATATAAATTTAAAGACTATCCGGGTTCTTTTTCAGAACCAACTTCATGCGTAATTAGACCTATAAAGGCATCAAAAGCTGTATTTCCTTCATACAGAACTTTATAAACTTCTTTTGTAATAGGCATGTCAACATTATAATCTCTTGCTAATTCCATTACTACTTTTGCAGTCTTTACTCCTTCTGCAATTTCATTCATGCTACTCATAATAGTTTCTAATTTTTCTCCTTTTCCTAATTGAACTCCTACATGATGATTTCTACTTTTAGAACTAGAGCAGGTAGCAATTAAATCTCCCAAACCAGTTAAACCAGCAAATGTTCTATTTTTCCCTCCCATTGCGGTTCCTAAACGCGTAAGTTCAGAAAGCCCTCTGGTAATTAACGCAGAACGTGTATTGTCGCCAGCATTTGCACCATCACCCATACCTGCGGCAATTGCCATTACGTTTTTTAAAGCGCCACCTAATTCGCTTCCAATAACATCCGTATTGGTGTAAACACGAAATAATCCAGAGCTAAAAACCGTTTGTAATTTTTTAGCAATTGTTTTATCGACCATAGAGATTACAGCAGCCGCAGCCATGCCAGCATGAATTTCTTTCGCAAGGTTTGGTCCTGTAAGTACTCCTGCAGGATGACCGGGCATAATTTCTTCAATTATTTCCGTCATTCTCATTTTAGTTGAAATTTCTAAGCCTTTCGCTAAACTAACAATAGGAACCCAAGGCCTGATATATGGTTTTGCTTCTAGTAAAACGGCTCTAAAATTTTGGGAAGGAACCCCCATCACAATTACATCTGCATTTTCTACAGTTTCTTTTATAGAGTTTGAGGCTTTTAACCCTTTGTGAAGCTTTGCTTTTGGTAGATATTTTTCATTAGAATTATGTTCATTAATCTCATTTACAGTTTCTATATTCCTAGCCCAAATTGTTGTTTCACTATTTTTTGATGTTAAGGAAGCAACAGTAGTTCCCCAAGAACCACCGCCTAATAAACCTACTTTAAGTTTCATAATATGTTTTTTAGTAAAAGGAATGATGCTTTGCAAGATAGCCAATTTAAGCAACTTTTTAAGCAGATTTTAATTTGAAGAATATCAGAAAGAATAGACTCAGGGATTTGTTTTTTGAATAAAAAAAAAGTCTCAAAAATTTTGAGACTTTTAAATAAATTGAGCCGATAGAGGGACTCGAACCCACGACCTGCTGATTACAAATCAGCTGCTCTAGCCAGCTGAGCTACATCGGCTTTTATTTTCAGTGCGCAAATAAAACATAAAATTAGAACACAACCTAACTAAAATTGTTTTTTTTGCATACAAAACACTATTATTTAGATTATAATTTTAATTCAAGGCTTCTTTGTAAACTTTTAAGCATCTTTCTCTTGCTTCTTTATGATCTACCATTTCTTTAGGATAGGTGAATTCTTGAAAATCTGGTACCCATTTTTTGATATATTCGAGGTCTTTATCAAATTTTTTAATTTGAGTAGTTGGATTAAAGATCCTAAAATAAGGCGCAGCATCTACACCAGATCCAGCAACCCATTGCCAGTTACCAACATTACTTGCCATTTCATAATCATGCAGTTTTTCTGCAAAATAAGCTTCTCCCCATCTCCAATCGATTAACAAATGTTTGCATAAAAAGCTACCAACAAGCATTCTAATTCTATTGTGCATAAAACCGATTTGGTTTAGTTGACGCATTCCTGCATCCACAAGAGGATATCCAGTTTCTCCGTTGCACCATTTTTTAAATTCCTCTTCATTATTTCTCCATTCAATTCTGTCATATTTCGCTTTGAAAGAATTTTTTGAAGTGTGCGGAAAATGCCAGAGAATTTGGGTAAAAAACTCTCTCCAAATTAGCTCTTGCCAAAATATCTCATTTTTTTCTGAAATTGCTTTTGCCACCATTTTACGAATACTAACAGTTCCAAAGCGCAAATGGGGACCTAATTTAGAAGTTGAATCTTGTGAAGGAAAATTACGAGTATCTTCATAATTTTGAATTAATGCAGGTGTAACCGTATAATGCGCAGTCTGTTGATTTGACTTCGTGAAACCAATATCAGACAAACTCAAATTTGGTAATGTTTTGGTTTGTATTAAGTTTTTTAAAAAAGAACTGGTGTAGTAAAAATCTAAATTACACGTTTTAAAGGTCTCTTTCCAAACTTTCATGTATGGGGTGTAAACCACATACGGCAAACCATCCTTTTTAGTAACTTCATTTTTCTCAAAAATTACTTGGTCTTTAAAAGTCAGGAATTCAATATTATTTTGTGTTAATAGTTTTTGAATTTCTGCATCTCTTTCAGTTGCATAAGGCTCATAATCTCTATTTGTAAAAATAGTTTGTATGTTGTATTTTTCTATTAATTGTTCAAAAATAGTGACTGGTTTTCCATGCAACATAGCGATGCTGCTTCCATGCGCTTCCTCTAAAGTATCGCGCATTTCTTGCAGCGTTTCATGAATAAAGGTAAGTCTAGCGTCGTTCTTTGGAAGTTTTTCTAATATGTCTTCATCAAAAATAAAAATAGGAAGTACAGGGTTCTTGCTTTTTAAAGCATTATAAAAACCAACATTATCGTCTAATCTCAGGTCTCTTCGGAACCAAAAAATATTTACAGTTTCTTTCATCTTATTTAAATTCTCCAAAAAGTTCTAATAATTTTTCTTGACGATAGTTAAAGATCTCTTCCAATTTTGGTTTTACTAAAAAAGGATGCACTAATTGCCCTAATAAACCGAGTGGGACTTTATAATCGATGATATCTTCTAATTCTACGCCTCCTGGAACTTCTTTTACAAAATGTTTATGGTGCCATAGTGCGTAAGGGCCATACATTTGTTCATCTACAAAATATCTCTTTTCTTCTATATGAGTAATTTCAGAAACCCATTGGGTTTTAATTCCCAGAAGAGGGGTTACGATGTATTGAATAATCTGACCTGTATACAAAGGTCTGTCTATAGTAGAAACAATATTAAAACTCATGTAATCGGGTGTAATTACTTTTAAGTTTTTAGGATTTGATAGAAATTCCCAAGCTTTGTCCAAAGAAATGGGTAATTTTTGTTTTTTGTGAAGAGTGTATATTTTCATTTTAATTATTGACTAAGATATAGAGGTTTAAGGAAGTTGCAATACACAACCAACTCATGTAAGGTAATAACAGATATTTATAATTACCAAGATTTTTGCTGTATTTGAAAAAATAAATAAAAAGTATTACAGTTAAAAAGACAATGGTTATGAGGCCTAAAAAAACTAAATGTTGATTGAAGAAAATAAAATTCCAACTTACATTTAGCGTAAATTGGAATAGAAAAATAAGTACATTTTTTGTGCTATTATCTCTAGAAAATAGTTTTCCTAAGTAGATAGAAAAACAAACCATAATAAATGTCCAAGCAATACCAAAAACGACTCCTGGAGGTGTCCAAGGAGCCTGATTTAGGTGAATGTACCAATCAGAAATTGGTCCATCATTCATGGTCCAACTGCCAATGGCTAAGCCTGCAAAGTTTACAACTAGAAATAAAAGTGTTAATTTTAGTTGTTTCATTTGTTATTCTTTGTCCTTCAGAGCTTCAATTTCCTTCAGAATGTCATCTGCTTCTTTGTACTTTGTGTCACTGTCGGTTCTGTTAATGGATTGAAGTTTATACCCCTCTTCCATTACTTTTTTGTATTTCTCCTGAAGCTTATCAGCTTCTGATTTTTTCTTAAAGAATCCAAACATAATTTTTAAATTAAGTGTTTTGTTATTTTTGAGCTCGATGGTTTTGTAATTGATAAATAATAGTCAACTAGCTTTCCTTCAGGTGAAACCAAATATTTTTGAAAGTTCCATTTTACAGAAGAACTTTTAGTATCATTTAAGTTTTTATCTGTTAACCAAGCATACAAAGGATGTTGCTCAGTTCCTTTTACCTGTATTTTTTCTGTCATTAAAAAGGTAACGCCAAAATTAACTTTACAAAAAGCTTCAATATCTTCAGATGTCCCAGGTTCCTGACTTCCAAATTGGTTACAAGGAGATCCAATAATCATTAAGTTATTTGTATGCATTTTGTATAATTCTTCTAGCCCTTTGTATTGAGAAGTAAAACCACACTTAGAAGCTACATTAACAAATAGAATATATTTATTTTTGTACTCGGATAAATCAATAGCTTTATTTTGTAAGCTATTGATATTAATTTTATATATATCTGTCATTTTTTTTTAGATTTTGAAACTTACAATTCCGCAATCAAGCTCGTAAATTTGGCCAGAGATTGAGTTTGCTTTTTCAGAAATAAGAAAGGTTGCGAGATCTGCAACTTCATTTGGTTTTAAAAACTTTTTAAGAGGATGACGTTCTGTGATATTTTCTATCATTTTTTCATTTCTTAAAATTTTGGCTGCCAAATCTGTTTCTGTAACTGTTGGTGCTATTGCATTTACACGAATTGTTGGTGCTAGCTCTGCGCCCAAAGATTTTGTTAAGCCTTCTACAGCAGATTTTGCTGCGGCAACACTTGCGTGGTAAGGCATTCCTAGTTTAGCTGCAACGGTACTAAACATCAATATAGACGGATGCGTTCCATTTTTTAATTTCGGAAGATATTTTTGAATAAATTTTACAGCTCCAACAACATTAATCTCAAAATCTTCTCTAAAATCATCTAATTTTAGTCTTGAAATTGGTTTTAGATTTATACTTCCAGGACAATAGATTAAAGTGTCTACCGCTTCAATGTCTGGCAAATCATCCGAAAGAATGTCACAATTATAATGGGTTAGATTAGCGTGAGGCTGCAAAGGAGCTGATCTACTAATATTTATAACTAAATTTTTATCAACTAAAGAACTCACGATTGCTTGTCCAATTCCTTTGCTTCCTCCAACTATTACTATTTTTCTCATATGCTTTTAAGGTCGTCCTTTCAAGCGCTTTTCAATTTTCTGTTTAACAGCTGTCAAGCGCTTCATTTGATCCATAATTTCTGGATCTTTGTCTGTTTTGTATACTTCATTTAACTCTAAAATAAGTGCTTTCACTTCTCTAGATGCTACTATTCTATCACTTGTGTTTTTAAATGAGAACTTTCTGTGTTCAAATTCTTCCGCTCTTTCTAATAAATTCATTGTTACTTTTCAGTTTATATAACCGGTAATATAATTATAAAACTTAGAAAGGCAAAAATAAACAGTGATTACTTATTAAGACGTTAAAGGTTTCCCTTTTAAACGTCTTTCTATTTTTTGTTTTATGAGCGTTAATCTTTTCATGATGTCCATGATTTTATCATCTTTATTTTCTTTGTAAACTTCGTTTAGACTTAAAATTAGATCTTTAGCTTCTCTAGCGGCCATTATCCGATCGCTGGTTGTTGGGAATCTTTTTTTTCTAACTTCGAACTCCAATGCTTTTTCAATTAATTTCATAGTTAATAATTTAGTGTGTTTTGTAGTTCTACTATTTTTTCTTGGCTATTAAACTTACCACCGAAATAAGAAGTAACAGTAGCGGAAGTGTCGTCTTTAATTCCCCTAGATGAAACGCATAAATGTTTTGCATCTATAATAACTGCAACATTCTCTGTTTCTAAAATTGCTTTTAATTCCTCTGCAATTTGATTTGTTAAACGCTCTTGAACTTGCGGTCGTTTGGCGTAATATTGTACAATTCTATTTATTTTTGATAAACCAATAACCTTTCCCGAAGAAATATAGGCTACATGAGCTTTTCCAATAATTGGAACGAAATGGTGTTCGCAGTTGGAGTAGAAAGTAATGTTTTTTTCAACCAACATTTGATTGTATTGATATTTGTTCTCAAACAAAGCAACTTTCGGTTTATTTGCAGGATTTAATCCAGAAAAAATTTCTTCAATATACATTTTTGCAACCCTTTTAGGTGTCCCTTTTAAAGAATCATCGGTTAAATCTAAACCCAAAGTATCCATTATCTCTGAAAATAAAGAAGCAATTTTTTCTTTTTTATCTTCGTCGGATAGTTTAAATGCGTCGGCTTTCATAGGTGTTTTCAAACCGGTAAATAAATGATCATCACCAACATCTTCTATGGAGAACCCATTTAAATTTACTGTATTCTCTTTTACTATTTTTTCTGAACTCATCGTGTCTTTTTTATGTGCTGTCTTTAAGTACTCTAAACTTAAAAGCAAAGCACTGTTATTATCTTTTTGAAATAGAGTTATTTGAGATTGATTTTTGTCTAGAACATTTAAATCTGCCTTTTGCAAATGTTCTTAATTTTTCATGTTTCGTTTTTCTTCCTTGAACTCTTTTACGCCACATCTTAAAGCTTTTTAGCTTCATCTCTTTACGCATTAAGTCGATAACTTCTTGCTCTTTAAGCCCAAATTGAAAATAAATTGATTCAAAAGTTGTCCGATCTTCCCAAGCCATTTCTATGATTCTATCTATAGAAATGTTGCTTAATTGACTGTCGCTATTGGAAATCATATAATTTGTTGTTTTCTATCTTGGAGTTAATAATTTTAGCAATAAAGGTTTTGTTTTCTTTTAAAAATTTATCGTTTTTAAAGCGAACAAAATTGCCATGCGCGTGGATACTAAAACCTTCTGTTTTGTAGGTGTGCAGTTGATAATAAGGAATGGCCCAACTAAAATTTTTTAAACCTTTGTTGATGTGCACAATAATACCTTTTTCCCTTAGTTCGATATTGCCGTAATTAATGTCTGATACTAGATTTATTACCTTTAAGAATCCTGGGCTAACGGCATCAATAATCATTCTCTTAGAGCCTACTCCGCCTAATTTGATAGCTTTAATAAAACTATAAGAGTTACCCAACAGATCGTTAATTGTTGTGCTGGCATCTTTGTTATAGTAAGTAGTGTTAAATATCATGCTCCAAAGGTACATAAAATTAATTATGTTTAATCATAAATGATATAGGTTAAACAAAAATTAACAGAACATTATACTTTGGAAAAAGACTTTTTTTAGTCTGTATTCAACATGCTATTTCTATTAGAGAGCAGGTGTTTTTTGATAATTCTTTGACTTTCTTTTTTAACCTGAGTATTTTTTTTCATATTCCATAGGGTATCACTCGCTTTTTTTCGAGCAACTTTTATATCCACAATAGGGTTTGGATAACTTACCCCAAGTTCAAAGTTATTAAACTGCTCATCTAAAGGGGTCATTAAATAGGGTTCATGTATAAAAGGTATCGGTAAATGAGCCAATTCAGGAACCCATTTTTTTATAAAAGTACCATCTTTATCGTGCTCTATACTGTTTTTTATAGGGTTGTAAATACGAAGAATATTTATCCCAGTTTCTCCTGCATTCATTTGTAATTGCGGAAAATGAATTCCTGGTTCAAAGTCTAAAAATAATTTTGAAAGATGTTGTGACGACGCTTGCCACGGTTGCCAAAGAATATGTGTAAAGAACGAAACGACCATAGCACGCATTCTAAAGTTAAGATATCCCGTTTCTTGCAAACAACGCATGCACGCATCAATTAAAGGAAAGCCAGTTTTACCTTCTTCCCAAGCTTTTTGATAATCTTTAGAAATACTTTTCTTTAATTTTTGATATCCTTTGTTGATACTGGCATTTTCCATGGTGTGTTCCATTTCAAATTTTTGTATAAAATGCGCTTGCCAGCGCAATCTCGAAATAAAAGCACCTAAATGTTTTTTGTTATCAGCTGTTTTATTTTTTAAAGCTTCTTGAAAAATTTGACGAATAGAAACATTTCCCCAAGCAATATAAGGCGACAATCTACTGCAGCTTTCTCTTGCCAGTGCTGGTTTAGAAATATTGAACATATATTTTTCATGACGTTTGTCAAAAAAAGTATTTGCATATCTCCAAGCTGTTTTGGTTCCTCCTCTTTGAAAATATTTGTGTTTTGGTGTTTCTAAACCTGCCGGTTGAAAGTATTTTTCTATTTGAGTAATTTCTTCAATAGAAATAAATTTATCAGCAGTAAGTTGATTTTTAATTTGAGGGTCATACATGTAGTCATCCCATTTTTCAAACCAATCTTCTCTATCTAATAAGCCTCTTAAAATACCGTTATTGTTATTCTCCTCCCATTTTACTGAATTGTTTCTGCAATATCGCGTAAACTCTTTATCTCTATTGTATGATATTAACAAACCTGTTTCTTGATGAGAAAATACCGTGTCAACTTTGTAGGAATTAAAAATTTGATTGAAGGCATTCACAACTTCTGTCTGCACACACAAAACCTTTGTATTATACTTTTTTAAATCAGTATTTAAATCGATTAAAGATTGTTTTATAAAGTTCCAGTGACGTTCGTCATAATGTGCATCATCAATTAAAGAATTTTCAAAAACATATAAAAAAAGCACACGCTTGTTTGACGCTAAAGCATTCTTGATTGCCTCATTATCTTGTAAACGTAAGTCACGCTTAAACCAAACAACATGTATTTCTTCATTGTTAATATTCATCTAAATTTTCTATTATATGATTTGCCTTTTCTTTAATCTTGGATCTATCCTCAGAGGACATTTTATTTAAAACACTGTACATCATTTTCATTCTAAAATTTGAAGATAATTTTTCTTGCTTTTCATCTAGAAAATTCCAGTAAAGCGTATTAAAAGGACAGGCATCGTCTTCGAATTTCTTTGCTTTTTTATAAACACAGGCATCACAATAATTTCCCATTTTATTGATGTAACTTCCACTAGAAACATAAGGCTTTGTCGCAATTTTTCCACCATCTGCAAACTGACTCATTCCGCGCGTATTTGGCAATTGAACCCATTCTATAGCATCCACATAAATCCCTAAATACCAGGCATCAATTTCATCTGGATGAATTTGTGTTAGCAATGCAAAATTACCCGTAATCATCAAACGTTGAATGTGGTGTGCATACCCGTTTTCTAGAGAATTATTAACGGCATTTTTAAGGCAATTCATTTTGGTTTTTCCTGTCCAAAAGAAGTCCGGTAATTTGTTTTTATTTTCTAAGAAATTTTCTTTTTTATAATCTGGCATTAACATCCAATACATACCTCGCATGTATTCTCTCCATCCTAAAATTTGCCTTATAAAGCCTTCAACTTGCGATATATCAATCTTGTTTTCTTGTGCTCTGTAAGTTTCTAAAACCGTATTGACAACTTCTCTAGGAGAAATTATTTTTGAATTCATAGCAAAAGAAATTCTACTGTGGTACAGGTAAATTTTGTCTGTATGCATGGCATCTTGATAATCTCCAAAATGAACCAACAGGTGTTCGCAGAAATAGGTTAGTTGTTCTAGAGATTGTTTTCTAGAAATAGGGTATTCAAAATATTTCGGATTGATTTTCCCAATTGTCTTTATACCGGCTTTCTCAATGTCAGAAAGCACATCTTCTACGTTTGTGTCGAAGCTAATTTCTTGCGGTATTAAAGTGTCACCTTTCCATTTTTTTCGATTGCTTGCATCAAAATTCCATTTTCCACCTTCTGGCTGTTTGTCAACCATTAATATTTGATGTTTTTTACGCATATTGCGGTAAAAATTTTCCATCAAAAATTGTTTTTTACCTTTAAAAAAAGTTGTTAAATCTTCTCTTTCTGTATAAAAATGTTCGGATGAAAATACTTCAGAGTCAATCTTTAAATCTTTAGAAAATCCCTTTAACTGTTGGTCAAGTCTATATTCATCGGGCGATAAGTATTCAAATTTTTCAATATTGTGTTCTTTAATTAAGAGCGCTAAATTTTCAACTAGACTTTGTGTATTTTTTTTGTCATTTATCTGAAAGTAAACAACGGAGTGCTTTGCTTTTTTTAATTCATCTGCAAAATTCCGCATCGCTGTAAAATAACCCACCACTTTTTGAATATGATGTGTTACATAATCTGTTTCTTGTCGCATTTCAAAAATACAATAC
>TARA_B110000908_G_scaffold172766_1_pt1 | contig 13935 bp, 16 predicted proteins | sample TARA_B110000908 | Tara Oceans TARA_B110000908 (sample SAMEA4398067) | marine metagenome | biome: Polar Biome; feature: [DCM] deep chlorophyll maximum layer (ENVO:01000326); material: water (ENVO:00002006), including particulate matter (ENVO:01000060) such as... | depth 36 m
TCTACAATAAAGAATGTTTCTACAAAAAATTAAAGAATGATTCTTAAAAAATTTCAAGATCAATTGTGGATTGAATAGAGAAAATAACTTAATGTTCTACATTTACTATAATTTCTCTGCCGTTTAATGTATATAGTTTTGCTCCTGGGGGTAAGCTTGATATGCTGATGGCTTCGGTCGTTCGTCGGCGTCTGGATAACATACAGGAAAGACATCCACAAAAAAGCATAGCGGCGATGATAATGAGGATAAGTGTACATTCTTTGTCTATGGGTATATATAGTTTGGCTGAAGATGGGTTTCCATCGACATTTGACCGTAATGCATAAATGGTCATTGGTTGTGATAGTTAAATATTTTTTATTATGTTAAATAATATTATTTGAAGATGTAAGTTTACTAATTTAAGTATAAATTATAATCTATTTTAAGAACGAATGTTATGGAAGATTGGTGGGTGGATATTACTGCTCATACATTTTTTCTTTCCAAATCCATATAGAGAACAATTGTTGGCGATTCAAACGGTATTGATTACTTTTTGTGATCGTCTAATGCCATTTCATATAGCAACATATATAGTTTTATTATTATATTTATTGAATTTGAATGAATCATCTGTGGATGTAGTGATCGAGTTGATGCATCATGTGGTAGTATTTGTGGCTGTTATTTCTGAGTTTTATTTCCGCGAGTGGCGTTATACATGTTGGGTATTATTATTATGGTCGTTGCGTTGGATGAACGTTTCAAATATTTATGTGGATCACCCTTTCCGTGCATTTTTCCGTTGTGTGGTGTTTGGTCTTGTGGTGATTCGTGATTTTGATGTGGAACGTTCATTGCGTTGGTGTTGGATATTTTTGGTGCATGAATTTTTTTGTATTTTTGTACCGGTGCAGATGTTGTACGAGGTATATGTTGGGCATATTGGTTCATCTCAGAGAGGTCCTGAATTAGTATAAAAGTTGTCTGTTTTGTGATAAATGGAATTTCATGTGTGTATTTTGTCTACGATGACACCTGAAATGACAGCTGCAAATTTCAAATTATATGACATTGTGTATGATTATAAGCCCGGTTGTATCCAAAAAATCCGTTGGCCTCGAACATCGGAAATTTCTATAACATTGTGGTTGGTGCATCAACATCCAGTGTCTGACGAATTATTAAAATTTTTGTTGCCTTATGTAGATGTGTCTATCATTTGGTACCATGACCATCAAGCATTATCTTGTTTAAAGGTTAAAAATGGTGTAAAATTAATATCTCAGATATCAAACATTTGGTTGGCATCGACTCAAGTTCCTAAATTGCGCGCTATTCATCGTTCAAGGGTAGAGAAATGTTACGATAGCAATGGGTTTTTACGCCCACATTGTATAGATTTTACACTAGAAAAGAATATAGAAGAAATATTAAGGTCGGAGTTAAAAGTTCAAAAAAAATTATACCGCTTCTAAGACTCCAAACCACGTGAGTATGTTTGGAATTCTGTACCAGACGAGGGCTACAATAATGATGGCGAATATGGATCCGAAACTTTGCGTGCATCCCATGACGCCACATGCGTGATGATGGTTAACTTGACGACCAAGACCTGTATCAATTTTGTCACAGAAAGATTCCCATGCAAAGTAAGAAGCAATAAACAATGAAAAGCCGACAATACACCACGTGACCGAAAGACCGAGTGTAAGTTTGACAGCTCTGTTTGCTTTCAATAAGACTCCGGCGAATGAATCTGCCGCCGCTTCTTCACTATTGGCCAATTCTCTTTCTTGTTCAATAATGGCAACGCAAGTATGTACGCAAAATAGGATCGTTTGAACACTCAAAAAGAATGCAGTAAGTTTACCCAACCATCCTAAAGCTCCCTGAGCACTGAAGACTGCACATTCGGCGGGATCTGTATCAGAACGTTCACAATCTGGGGCTACAAGCCATCCATAGTTCCAGGCTTCAATTTGATTATCTCCGACCGTATCTGAATTTGATTTACATACGTCTTTTGCTCCTACAGCAAGTCCATCTTGGCCTCCAACAATATTGGAGCATCCGGGCGTATTGGCCACGACATATCCGTCGAGAATGGCAACGACATCTCCTTCTCTATCGACATCATAATGTTCGAGAGTAGAATCTTCTGATTGATATTTGGCAAATCTAATGTTAGATCCCGGGAAGTTTGCTTGGTCCATGGATACTCCTAATAGAGCAACTGTTATAATGGCAAGGATGCCAACGATAACACCGAAAGCGCCTCTGGCAATATTTGTTTTTTTTGCACAATTAGTACAACAATAGCAACATGTGGTAGATGTAGACATATTATATAGATTAAAAAAAAAAACTCTCTTTATATACTCCTCATGTTTGAACCTCTGCGAAGTACAACCAAAAGGGTGGTATTGCGTTGTTTAATATTATCTGTCCCCGTTTGTGTTAATGTATTCAAAACGTTCTTTTCTACGAACCATCCGGTGTGTAGAGCTATTTCAACGACCCTACATACTATATTTAATACCGTTCCACACCCCCTAATTGTAACTACGTGTATATTAGGCTGTGTCATCGATTGTATAATATTTGCGACTGTTTGGTCTCTACGTACGGTAAATTCCAAAGCGGTTACGGCAGCCGAAATACAAACGCTTAATACAGCTCTACCTGTTTCCGAAGGCGCAATATCTATAATGACGTCATGTCTGCGACGGCGAAATACATCACATGCAAATAATAAAGGAGCTTTGTTTTCGTCCTGGATTTTATACACGAAAGAGTAACCTTGGGAAAGGATACTTTCTATGTGAGAAACCCAGTCCTTTTTTTGCATGTTGTGTAAATGAAATATGTATAAATACTATGAATCTTTAAATACACGTTGGATTGCATCGCCTGATGGATCCAAACACTTTTTAAAATTTTCATGCCAACGTGTCGCCACTTCTGAAGAACATGCGATAGATGGTTGATAAACAACAGTTTCACAAGAACCATCTATATCACCAAACAATTCTTCAAATATTTCCCTATACATGTAAGCTTCCTTTGTATCGGGCGTTTGATAAGGCCATTTATCCACAGCAGCTTCCAGTTGTGTGTTCGAAATCTTTTCTTCGGCATGTTCCATCAAACTATCAATCCATAAAGATCCAACTGCATCCGAGAATTGTGCCTTTGTTCTGTCCACGATATAATCTGGGAGCATGTCCCTAAACGCATCTCTCAAAAACCATTTTTCTGGCTTTGGACCGGAAGGATGTGTCCCAGAAAGTTTGTCTGTTGGATCCATCTCATTCATAGCAAAGTTGACAATCTCATTGTCTAAAAATGGCACTCTTGTTTCTATAGACCAATCACCCATAGATTTATTGGCCCTTAGACAATCATAAGCATATAACTGGGAAATTTTACGAGAACATTCCGCTGTCATTTCTTCGGGGCCTGGACAATATAAATTGTAAAGATACCCTGCGAAAAGCTCGTCAGAACCTTCGCCAGATAACACCATTTTAATCCCACGTTTAGAAATAGCTTTTCCCAATAACCACATTGGTGTAGAAGCGCGGATCGTTGTTACGTCATATGTTTCAACTGCTTTTATAACGTCTTTCATTGCAGTGATCCCTTCTTCTACAGTATATTCTATAGCAGTATGATATGTACCTAAATGTTCCGCTAATTTTTTGGCTTTCAACATATCGGGTGAATTTTTAAGTCCGATGCAAAAAGAATGGACTTTTGGATAATCGGGTCGGTGGGCCGAAGCAATAGTGACCGCAATAGCAGCGACAATAGAAGAATCTAAACCTCCAGAAAGCAAAACCCCCCACGGAACATCTCCCATCAAGCGTTTAGTGACTGCTTTAAACATTAAAAATTTTAAAGATTTTTCGGATGGTCCCATGAATGCATATGGGTCCATATAAGATTTCCATACGGGTGTTTCACCGAGAATAAATGTTGTGACAGAGCCTATAGGTACACACTTAGGACGATCGTCCTGACATACCAAAAGTGAGGAGACCACTGTATTAGAATAATACATAGGTGTAATACCTATACGATCTCTCCCCATAATAACTCTTTTTGTTTCTGGATGATACAAAATGAAAGAAAACATACCATCCATATTAACAATAGAGTCCATTCCATGTTCCACTATGGACTTAATAAGATGATGACAATCTGTTTCGTTGGCAGCAGGTTTCGCGTTATAAATTTCACCATTCAGAGAACCTACCCAACCGTTGTAATAGATAGGCTGTTGGCCTGCTTCTGGATGAACAATAGAAAGGCGTGTATGACCAATAAAGACATCTTTATTTTCAAAATGTCCGATTTCATCAGGGCCTCGTCGTGAAAGTGCATGGATTTTTTTCTTTAGTTCTTTTCGTTTCTCACTTTCATGTAATAAAATAGCTAAAATACCACACATATATAATAATAAAAAAGATTTGTTTATATATTCTTAACTGTTCCACTTTTTTGTGGATCTTTTTTTTTTAAATATTTTTATGTCGTATTTTTATGTCGTTTATCTGGATCTGTTTTGTCCTCCTCCCGTTTACGTTTTGTAGAATATTCTACTGCTTCTTCTTCTTCTTCTTCTTCATCATCATCCAATGTCATTGCTCTTTGAGTCTTGTCCCATTCATTGATAATCGTATCCGGATAGCGAATCAATGGTCGGATATAATCTTCGTTTTCAACAACACGTTCCATTGTTTCTAGGGGCGTATAACACGGTTTACCAGTAATACTACACCATTTGTTGGAGACCTCGCGGTCAATGTCTTCATCAATACAGTAACCACCTCTAGTACGCGTTGATGCAGCGGAAGCTGGAGTGTTTGTGATCCAACGTGATGTTTTCGAATTTGCCAGTACATTTCTATATTCCAATGGTTTGCCGCTGGCTTTTCGTTCGATGACTCTGAATACATGAAACCATTTGGCGCTAACGGGACAGGCCGTAAATATTCTTTTTGTGTCTGAATGTTGATGCGTTTCGGAGGACAATATTTTGAAAACACTATCAGATGAATCTTCCTTATGGGCCAATATGTGCGAAACATGGATAAATACACCTTCATGGGTGACAACCGCGGAAGATTGAGTGGATCTTGATTTTTTTTTGGGCACTGGCCATTTTTCTGTACTTGCAGTAGTACCTTCTACAACATTTGGTTTTTCATAACGATTTACTTTGATCGAATGTTTGGCCATATTCAGGATGAAATTCTCAATATTATTGGTAGATGTTCGTCCTTTTTCGAGTGGAATTCTCGAATTAATCTTCTTGCTCAATTGACGAAGTTTTGGCAATTTGATATAGTCATGACAGACAACATCGGCTTTCTCTGGAGAATTGAATTGGGGATTGCGCTTTTCCATATTATAGATTGTATTCAAAATTTTATGCTCTACCGGCGAACGAAATTGATCTGACAATAGAGATAGAACAAAAATGACATGCTCTTCAGTCACTTTAAGTTCTGGTTCTATGTGAGGCAACGCTTCTTCTGTGAAAACTTTACCGTAGAAGGCTCCTCCCGGCAAATTGCATACCGTTTCAATAGCAGTCACAATAGCCATGCACCTTGAAAATATTTTGACACGTTCCCAATCACGTGGCCCAGGCGTAATAATAGAATTTTTGGTAAGTTTGGTTTTCAATCTGGGTAGCAATATATTACATGCTCTCATATCTACGTCTTTAATACATTTGCACCAGATAGCCTTTTCAATAATCATAACACGATATTGTTCTTCTTTTGCTTCAAGGAAATATAGATTACGAATGGCAAGGTCTTCAGAAGACATCATTCGTTCACCATTCATACAATCGTCAATGTCACGGCCTTTGCGCTGTTGCTGTTCGAAATTGCCCCAAAAGAAGCGTGTTTTTAGAGCTTCTTCTACTTCAGACGGTGGGTCGTTGGTAGCACCCATCCAGACACCTACACATTCAGACTTGGTTATACGAGCCGAGCGCCGGCCGGTGCCTTCATCTTGACACCAGACTTTAGCAGTCACTCGCTGTGATGTCAATTTCTCTTTAAACATGGCTTCTTGCGAGGAATCTGCATTTGGATTCTTTGCGGTACGAAACATGCCGGGTGGTGCCTCGTGACAAACCGTTGTGATATCGTTTCGGTTACCATCTACTGCATCTGCTTTGCCTGTTTGATAAGTCAATACTTCGACAGTCCCTGGAATAGACATCCATTCCATAAGTTTAAACAAGAATGATTTCGAGGTGGCACCATCACCTGCTTGAAAACAATTGAAATGAAGTCCAAAATCTCTTCTGAACGCATCGTATCTAGCATGGTAAATGAGAAACATCATTCGATGGGCTGTCGAAACAAGATGATACTGTTCATATGATTCCATAAGTGTAATAGTGCGATTCGCAAATACAGAAAGAGTTGGATCTGTAATGCGATGTTTAATGATAGGTTTTTGGGTCAAATGTTCGCGCCATGTAATCATTTTTGAAACGACTTCCGAAATACAGGCATCAGGATCCAAACATTGGTGTTTCATAGCAGTAAGGCACCAGTCTTGATGTTTGCGATATGCTTCTGGAAAATCGTCTGTATGTTCTGTTTCAAGCACATTTTCATTATAGCGAGCTTTGCTTTGTGCCGAAAGAGATGCAAACGCAGAACGATCTGTTAGACCATTCAAACGATCTCTTTCGATATCAGCAGGGGTTCTAATATCATATTCGGTTTCACAATTCTTATCATAATCATCTTCGTGGAGTTTTTGAGGAATTTCTTTTTCAATTTCCATCCAATGCTGATGATCTGGCAAATATTTACTGCAAAATACTTTGGGATGAACCTGCGAGGGTGTCAATAAAATCACATGTTTCGGAGATGGAAAGTGAAGTGTTTGAACCTGTCTATGATCACCTTTCGTGTATTGTGCCATTTCGCGGAATTTCGGCTCTGCTTCCATAGGAAGTCTTTCCATAGCCCTTTTAATGTTAAAAACGTTGCTTGGGTTGGCTCTATTATCTATTGCATCCAATTTACTGCGAGGATTAAGATAAAAGTCCATATTGGCGGTGTATGTTTGTTGTTTTGCGTATCGATCACATACGGTACGAATATACATTTCGATACCCGAACATCGCATCCATTTTTGATATGGAAAAAGACCCGATAGAGGATCTACTTTACGACAATTCATTTTTCGATCTACAGAATCTCTGTGCATAGAGGTCAGACGGGACAGAATAATGGACAACGATGCTCCAAATTTGATGCTTTCGTGCAATGAAACGGCGTGAATACGATAGCCAGTGGCTTTTGTAACGCCATCTTTGTGGTTTGTAGAGGGAATCCACTCTAGCCACATTTTAACATGGGGATAATTACCTTCCGGTAATTTGTCTAGTTCCAAATTGGCAGTCTCGTACAACATTTGAAGGAAAAGCTGCAAAGCGATTTCGTCGAAGCGTGCCGACTCGTCTGAGACCCTAACGTCCGAAAAGGTGGACGCAGCTTGTCTAAACATGCTTCTAGGAATGTCAAATACGACATAATCCTTTATTCCTCCAATAGGTGATATGGTATCTTTAACGGTATGAACGTTTTTTCCCCAAAGTGCAAGTGGTTCCATATGTCGAATGGCCATCTTGCTTTATACAATATTTTTACATTACCAAAAAAAAAATTCTTATGCTATACAAATGTGACGAATCCAAAATTTTTAGAGATATGTTATTTACTATAAGTTAGACTTTTTTCTAAAAAAACAACATGGACTTTACCCTACCGGCCCTAACACAAGAAAGTTTCAGTAGATGGTACAATAAACAAGTGCCCAGAACCGATGACATAGACGAACGTATTGTTTATCCAGGAATTAAATTAAATTGCTCTACAAAGTCCAGAGATTTGCGCTCAAATATATCTCCAAGGCATGTTTTTGTAACACAAGAAGTAGGAAAAAACGTGTTTTATCACAAAGTACTTGGTTCGAACAATGTTTTTGTATCTTTACCTAAAAGATTATACTCACATTGTTTTAGGAATATCAATATACATTCTATTCCCACAGACAATAGAATTGTAGTAAGACTTACAGAAAATACATCCGTGACATTGCCATATATACCAGATGATTTTGTCGATCAAAAACGTTCAAAGAGGTCTGGTTCGTCGAGATCCAGATCTAACAGAGAAGTAAAAAGGCCAAAAAGAGAACAAAAAAAAGAATCAGATATTCCATATACAGGATGGGTAACCAAGGTATTGTCACCCGCTACAGAACCAACGGCCAATAATTCTATAGATTCTTTTCAATTATTGAATTATATCCGCAAAGAACTTGAAGAAAACGATAAAAAAATAGATTCTTCAATTCCTAATCCATTTAGAGGGTTGACGTCTATAGAAGAAATTAAGGAACAGAAAATGGAAGTATTGACAGCTATAATACAATTTGTTCATCATTATGCCAAACATATTTAACTTATTTGACACGTGTCCGAGGATAATCGTTTAGTAATGTGATCTGTAAATTTTTCACAACCTTCTACATTTTTTTCAAATTCAGAATTTGTATTGAATAAAAGCTTTTCCAAATCACACAAAGAAGCATGTACCTTTTCTATCGAACATTCAGATGGCGAAGATTCTGACGTTTGAAACATCGGACTTATATCTTTGCGTATACAATCGTGCAATTGAAGAACAGATGCGATATATGTACTGCTTTCGGAATTTAATTTAGGTGACACACGGAATAAACAATTCGACATTTTTAATGTGGAACGCCATAAACTTCTAGGGGAATACGTTTTAAAAATAGACATCATAAATAAATAATCGTATAAATAGGCATTCTCAAAAAACAAATGAGATGTTGAAAGAATTGGAAAATATTATATTTAAAATTAAAACAAGACTTTTACATTTAGGTGTAGAATTACCACCAAGTATTATGAATAAATCCGTCCTTAAACAACTAGATATGGATTTTAAACAAATGTCCATGTGCATTTTAGGAAAAAAAACAGATATTTTATTTGAAAATGCACAAGTAGTTTTTTTAGCAACCACTGCTATTTATTATCCTATTTATAGTTTAAAAGATTTAATGAATGCGTCAAAAAACAGTTTAAAATATATAGAATCTTACTGATTCGCCTGATTATACACCCACTGGAGCTGTTTATGTGTTTGTAATGCACCATTCATAATAATATTAGCATAATTAGAGAGTGGTTCTCCTCTAGCATCTGCCCTGATCCAATCTACTATCAACCACGTGGGTACAGAACCCATTTTAATCGGTATTTTCTCTGAATTGCAACGTACAATTCTATTATCACCTCCAAAGTAAATTCCGGCGACATCTGCCTGTAGGTGTGGTCCAAACATATAAGACATATGTGTTGGTCTGTGTATTATTGGGACAGGCGCAGAAAATTCTTCAGATTCCATTATTTTATTTTTTTTTAGTATATATGGTCATAATAAAATATCATATGTTTTTCTTATTCATATTTTTCATATTTTTTCAAGTCATTTATGGGTATAATCATAAAAATTGTACTGTAGATAAACATCCTAATTGGCTTTGTAACTATATGCAAAAACATGGCAAAGTCTATTCGGGCCATGCAGAATTAAATTTAAGAAAAATAAAACTCACCGCGGTCGAAAAAAAATCTGACCACAACGTTGAATTTGGGTTAACATCGCGTTCCGATCGATTTAATCACGAATTAAAAAGGAATATTCCCATGCAATTGAAACATCATAAAAACATTAAAAGATCGGTTAAAACAAAACATTTATACAAGGCCCATAGTAGATTGCCTCCTATTGATTGGAGATCTTATCGTGGAGTCCCATATGTTACAGAAGTCAAAGACCAAGGCGAATGTGGCGACTGCTTTGCTTTTTCTTCCGCAACGGTCCTTGAATTTTGGTCTAAAATGAACGGGTTTCCAAAATCTTTGTCTACTCAAACCATTATGGATTGTACTTCTGGTCCAGAAAAACCGGATGTTGGATGTGAAGGTGGACTAATGGAGTATGTATTTGAATATGCAAAACATCACCCCATTACTTTAGAACAAAATTATCCATATTTAGACGAACAATCTGTCTGTCCTCATAAACAATTATGGTCGCATGTCAATGTAAAAGATTATAAAGTTCTTATGATTTCCGAAAATTCCAAAACGGAAGAAACTTTTGAAACAATTTTACACAACTATGGGCCTATAGGCGTTGGTATTGATTCTAAATCTATGGATAATTACAAAGGAGGAATTTTTAAAGCCGATATGTGTACTACAGAAATAGATCACGCGGTTGCTATTGTGGGTTATACGGAAAGTGCTTGGATCATTAAAAATAGTTGGGGCAAAAATTGGGGTGATAATGGCTATTTATATTTAGAACGAGGCAAAAATGCATGTGGTATAGCCGAATACGTTGTTTATATATCCAATGCGCATTCATCGCACAGGCGAATGTCTACTCATTGGAGACCCGATTTTTCATTTTAAGCAAATAAAACCCAAATCATAAATATAGTCCATGTTGTTAAACCAACTGCAAAAGAAATAACATAACACTGTTGTGACCAATTACCTTTTATTTGTCTAATTGATTTTTTCAATTCTGTACGATGTTCGTCTAATTGACCACGCATTTCTCTAAAATTTTCATTTGATTGAATCATTAATTCCGAATTCATTTGAATAACATGGGTTACTTTATCGTCTAAAGATTTAACACGGTCATCCAATACATGAACCCCTTTCTCAAGAGTTTCTAATCGATGACCAAGCATTTTATCAGTTTCGCCAGCTAACATTATGTCCTATTTAGGGTACTCTTTATACTCAAATAGAATGTGGCCAACCATTATTTTGGCAACCATTGTTCTAAATATTACACTTATTTTTATTCATTATCTAGGGCCAAAAGCCATTATTATCACGTGGATTCCATCAAGGCCTCTCATCATCATTTACAGCATTTTTCATAAAAAAGAACTTTTAGAATGGTTAAAAGTTGTATGGGCTTCATCTATAATATCTATACTCTATCTAGCCATATTCCACACTTCAATACGATATTTATCCAAAAAAAGAATGCCAAGATTTAAATGTGCTCAGTCGCACTGGATATTAACCTGGATTATTTCTATACTATCCATCGCAGGGAGTACGACACTATGCTATTTTACTCAAAATGATACTTCTCTCTTTATTATTGGTTCTTTGGCTGCCGTCATTAACATTATAAATATTTTAGATGCTCCCGCCCAACTCAATCACAAACCGATAAAATTAACATGGCAATATTTCGTTTTTGTTAATACAATGGCTATAGGAGTTCTTATTCTCATACAAGAACTCATTACAAATGGACATGTAAGATGGGCGGGCATAAGTTTAAATTTCCCAGTTTTAGCGATCGCATTGATTGCTGGATCTACATGTTCAAACTCACCACAAGCTATACGAGCTACATCACAACATGTATACATGCTTGCTTACCAATCGTGGCCAGCACTGGGGGTTGTGGTAACTTTATGGGGTACATTGAAACTAGGTAAACTTATTTCAATGACATTATCATCCATTGTTGGTATTTCGATAGTTTTAGGTCAATATGCTATGATTAAAACGAAAATATAAATTGACTATTTTTATATATAAATATTTATTTTAATACTATTTTTATGCCTCGACGCGAGCACGCTTTATTTTAATACTATTTTTATGCCTCGACGCGAGCACGCTTTCCTTCTGGCTCGGAGATGTCCGATGCCGCACGCTTGAGCGAATACAAAATACCACCGGACTTTTCAGCAGGATCTGGATTCGAATCTACACGAATACCGTGCATCAAAGAAATGTCAAACTTGAGACCAAACTTACCATCCGCCATAAAATAGACAGAAGGACTCAAAACAGGAGCAATCATAGCATTGCGCCGAATATCATCCTCAATGGACTGGCCAGTAGAATCGAATAACGGGATCTTGTTCTGTTGTTTGTTTTCACCATAAGTATAAACACGCTGAGAAAATCGGAATTGGCGATGCTCGTCCTCGTCACGCCTTTGAATAGGAGAATTAAATGCATCCTTGATCACAGTGCGGAAACAGTGGTCAAATGACTCGCCCGTCTCAGTGGCCATCTCTTCAGCTTCATCTTTGCTATCCGCTTTCAATTTGGATAAAAGCTTATCGTCCTTAATGCAGTATTCGACAATATCATCCGACATTTTTTGAACGTAATCGTAAAAAGCAACCGATGCTCCATTGTCAATATCCTCCTTCGTAGTGCCAGAATACTTGGCATTGTCTACGGTCACACCAGCAATCTTACCAAGAGTACCTGTGCCACCAAGATCAGAGAAAACGACCTCCGTAGAAGCTGTACGGAATTCGAAACGACGATTATCAGAATCCTTAATGTTCAAATAAATCTTCCCCTCTTTGCCCTCGGCTACACTGAGGTTATAAGGGCGATTTGGCGTCTCAATCTCTGTAATGGGAGCAGATGAAACTCCACGACCAGTTGAAAGAACCACAATGTCTGTAATAAGGGTATAAGTAAGGCCATACTTGTCCTTGGCCATAACATACGGACGAATCTGAAACGGTAGGCACAGAAGAGCTCCATTACGAATAGTAGGAGCAGCCTCCATCTCTGAATAATCATCTCCGTTTTCCTGAACGTAACGAATACGACGAGCAACGCCATCACGGTCAAATGCAGGACACTTGACAACAATCTTAGTCTCGCCATCATTTGTCTTCAAAGGAACCATAGCAGTTTTCTTAAAGGCCTTTTTGGCCATCTCCTCACACTCTTCGGGAGTTTTCTTTTTGCCGTAACGCTTGTTAATCTTGGTACGAACTGCAGAAGCGGAGCCAAGAGGATCGGTAGCATACATCTGGTCCAAACAGTTGTCGTTCAAATCACCCAACCATTTGAAAAAATCAGAACGCTCTGTTTTGAAATGTTCATCATCGCCGCCCATCAAAAGTTGACTAGTAACAGATGAAGTCTGCTGAGTCTTGCTAAATTTACCACCGAAATTACCACCACTGCCCAAATGAGGGAAGAGGGCATTGCACGGTGGAGTCATCACCTTGTAATCGTAGCCCGCGTCATTCTTGATCTTATGACGTGTCTCAGGCTTTCCAGTAGCCGGATTCGGTTTTTGTTCGGACTTAAAAGTCCCAACACTTTGAGTGCGCCAGTTGAGTTTGTTGAAAGGGGTCATAGGGTAAGAGATTGACATCTTTTTTTCTTGTCCTTATTATACAGGTTCTATCAAAAAAAAAATTAAGACCAAAATATGTGGATTTTTATATTTAGACATTTCTATTCTCATATCTCTCTAAATAATTTAAAGCTCTTTTTAATCCTTCTATAGAATCGCCCAAATTACCAATAGCTGTATTACACTGATAACATAGCCAACCTCTAAATTCATTTGTTTCATGGTCATGGTCGAAAATTAATTTCTCTGATAATTTCCCACAATTTTCACAAGGACTACCTATAGGGGGCCTTTTCATACTCAAACTATTCATAAGGGTTTTTGCAGCCGAAGAATGTGCTTTACCACCCACACGTCTACACGTTTTACATTCACTTCTATACACTATTGGATATACCTTACCATTTATAATTCTCTCTGAAGAACATTTGTGAAAATCTGTCAGTACGTCCTTCATCTCATGACATATACGACATTCTTTAGTTACAGATGGCCGAAGCCTTTTTAAACAGGGCTCCATAACATACTGTGTAATATACACCGTATAATTTAATAGCATATGACATACTTAGTTTTACATTCTATCAAAAATTTCAAGATCATTCTACACAAATTTCAAGAGAATTCTACAAATATTTCTACACAAATT
>TARA_B110000908_G_scaffold101216_1_pt1 | contig 13915 bp, 14 predicted proteins | sample TARA_B110000908 | Tara Oceans TARA_B110000908 (sample SAMEA4398067) | marine metagenome | biome: Polar Biome; feature: [DCM] deep chlorophyll maximum layer (ENVO:01000326); material: water (ENVO:00002006), including particulate matter (ENVO:01000060) such as... | depth 36 m
TTCGACATCTATAAAGCAGGATATTTTTCAAAATCCGATCTTCGCAATCCTCTTGGAATTGTTCCCAAAGGGCCGCTTGTAGATTGGTCAGAACCACCCAGCCGCCACTTCAATTATTCTGCGTTGAGAAATCCCCACCACTGCACCTAACGAAAAAGGCACTCGCCCCCATTCGACCCACCCCCTAATGTACTCGAATGAGCACAGATCAAATCATCCTATTCTCCCTCTTCGGCGCAGTCTTTGGCTTGTTGCTGTGGGGCCGCTTTCGCTATGATATCGTTGCCTTTTCGGCGCTGATGGTCGGCGTTGTCCTTGGCGTCGTGCCGCAAAAGGATGCCTTTTCCGGTTTCGGCCACCCCGCAACCTTGGTTGTTGCCTTGGTCCTTGTGGTGTCAGCAGGACTGGTGCGTTCCGGCGCGGTGTTCTTGATCACCCGAACCCTCGTCGATGCCAATCGCTCGCTTGGCGCGCACATCACCTTAATGGGGGCCATCGGTGGGATTCTGTCTGCCTTTATGAATAACGTCGCCGCCCTTGCGCTACTTATGCCTGTGGACGTGCAGACCGCGCGCAAAGCAGGGCGTAGCCCCGGCCTGTCTCTGATGCCCCTTAGTTTCGCAACTATCCTTGGCGGTATGGTCACACTGATCGGGACGCCCCCAAATATTATTATCGCAGCAATCCGTGAAGAAAGCCTTGGCGCACCCTTTAAGATGTTCGATTTTGCCCCTGTGGGCGGGATTGCTGCCATTGCTGGTCTGGCCTTTGTAGCCCTTGTCGGTTGGCGTCTGGTGCCGCCGCGCGAGGACGAAAAATCGGTGTCCGACGATCTGGCACAATATATTGCAGAACTGACCGTCCCCGAAGGCAGCAAGCACATCGGCAAACGTTTGGCAGAGTTAGAAAACGACGCAGAGAAAACGGATGTTGCGATCCTCAGTTTGATCCATGACGGCAAACGCCGCTATGGACAAGCGCGCAATACGGCGTTGGAGGCAGGCGATGCCTTAGTCCTAGAGGCCACGCCAGATGCTTTGGACGAATTCAGAACCGCCTTAAATTTGGCCCTGTCAGACACGGAACGTACCGAGCAATTGCACGCCGCAGGTGAAGGTGTTGAAGTGATCGAAGTCGTTGTGACTGAAACCAGTCGCTTGGTTGGGCGGACCTCACAAACCGTGGGCCTTGCTTGGCGTCAAAGCACTGTGTTGATGGGCATTTCACGTGGCGGCAAAAGTATCGCCAAACAAGTCCGTAAAACACCTATTCTTGCTGGCGACATATTGCTGCTGCTCGTGCCACGGAACAAAGGCAACGATGTGACTGATTGGTTAGGTTGCTTACCTCTTGCTGATCGTGGATTGGCTGTAACTGACGACAGTAAAGTCTGGCTGGCAATCGGCATGTTTGCAGGTGCGGTTATGGCCGCCAGCGTCGGCTTGATCTACTTACCCGTTGCTTTGGGCCTTGTTGTGATCGCCTATGTTTTGACACACATCGTGCCGTTATCTGAGCTTTACACCCACATCGAATGGCCTGTGGTGGTGCTGCTTGGGTCGATGATCCCGCTTGGTGCCGCATTGGAAACATCTGGCGGGACAGAGCTGATTTCCGGCGCACTGCTTGGCTGGACTGCAGGCATGCCTGCGTGGGCGGTTCTGACAGTCCTAATGATCGTTACGATGACCCTGTCAGATGTCTTGAACAATACGGCCACAACGATTGTCGCAGCCCCTGTTGGCATCCAGATGGCGCAGTCGCTTGGTGTCTCGCCTGATCCATTCTTGATGGCTGTGGCAGTCGCTGCCTCATCCGCGTTCCTGACGCCTATCGGGCATAAGAACAACACGCTGATCCTTGGCCCGGGGGGCTATTCCTTTGGAGATTATTGGCGGATGGGTCTGCCCCTTGAGATCATTATCGTCGCTGTTTCAATCCCAGCGATCCTCGTGTTCTGGCCGCTCTGACCAAACGTAACCCACAGACTTTCCTTGCCAGAGTGTTCAACTCCCGCCTAGATGACTGCAAAACAGGGAACACGTCATGGACATTCTAATCAATGTGGTTTTGCCACTTTCGCTGGCTATAATCATGTTTTCGTTGGGGATTGGCCTAACATTTGGTGATTTCAAACGGGTTCTGACACGGTTTCATGCCTTCGGTATCGGCGCGCTCTCGCAAGTCGTGTTTCTTCCTTTCGTCGCATATATCATCGTACGCATGTTTGGGCTGACAGAAGAGATCGCCGTTGGCGTAATGCTATTATCCTTCTGCTCTGGCGGTGTGACCAGCAACATGATCGCAAAGCTTGCCAAAGGCGATGTGGCGTTATCCGTATCACTAACAGCAGTGATCAGCTTTCTTGGGATTTTGACCCTGCCCTTTTTGGCCGCGTGGTCAGTAACACATTTCATGGGGGCCGACGCACCCGAGGTCAATATCACAAGCCTCGCTATCAAAGTCTTCATGATCACCACTTTGCCGGTGTTGATCGGTGTTGCAATCCGCCACCGCGCAACGGCGTTTGCGATGCGCATTGAGCCGACGTTAGCACGGATCACCACAGTTCTGTTTGTCATCATCATAGTCGCTGCATTGGCCAGCAATTGGGAGACCTTCGTCGCAACCCTTTCCACACTTGGACCCGCCTTGATCACGCTGAACTTGAGCCTTCTATTGCTAGGGCTCCGGCTCGCATCACTGGCCGGATTGGTCTGGACGTAAGCCAAAACCATCTCCATCGAAACTGGCGTACAAAATGCAACGCTTGGCATCGCCTTGGGCGCGATCATTACCGGGCAATCCGACGGGTTCTCGGACATGGCATTGCCGTCAGCCGGATATGGAATATTGATGTATTTCGTCACAGCACCGTTTGTGGCGTGGTATCGCAAAACATAAGGAAGTTGTTATGGATCAAGCAGATGCAATCGTTGTTGGCGGTGGGTTATCAGGTTTAACTGCAGCCGCCAAATTGGCTGATCGCGGCAAATCGGTCATTGTTTTGGATCAAGAACCACGCAGCTTTCTTGGCGGCCAAGCCTTTTGGTCCTTGGGCGGCTTGTTCATGGTCGACACGCCTGAACAGCGCCGTATGGGGATCAAAGACAGCCCAGAACTGGCGATGCGCGATTGGATGGGCTCAGCACAATTTGACCGCCCCGAAGACGCGATGCCGCGCAAATGGGCCGAGGCGTATTTAGACTTTGCTGCAGGTGATATGCGGGCGTGGCGGCACCAAATGGGACTACGATGGTTCCCCATTGTTGGTTGGGCAGAACGCGGTGGATCATACGCGGACGGACACGGCAATTCGGTGCCACGGTTTCACCTAACTTGGGGCACCAGCGAAGGCATCATCGAACATTTCGTACGCCGCTGTTTGGAACATGAAAAGACCGGTCTGATCACTTTCAAATTCCGCCATCAAGTGGACCAGATCGAGATGGAAAACGGGGCGGCCAAAGGGGTTTCTGGCACCATTTTGGCTGACGATAATTCCTTGCGTGGGTAGAAAACCAACCGCGATGTTGCAGGCGATTTCTCCCTGCGATCCCCGTCGGTTATTGTGACTTCTGGTGGTATTGGTGGCAACTTCGAAATGGTGCGAAAAGCGTGGTCAACAGACCGTTTGGGCCCTGCCCCCAAAGAGATGATCGCAGGCGTTCCTGCACATGTGGACGGGCGTATGATCGCGATTTCTGAAGCAGCGGGTGGCAATGTCATCAACGGCGACAGGATGTGGCATTATACTGAAGGCGTTAAGAACTGGGATCCAATCTGGCCCGCACACGGCATTCGTATTTTGCCCGGTCCATCCTCAATGTGGTTTGACGCGACAGGTAAACGGTTTGCCCCACCCAATTTACCAGGTTTTGACAGCATGACCTCACTGCGCGAAATCTTGGCAACGGGGTATGACTACAGTTGGTTTGTCCTGTCCCAAAAGATCATCGAAAAAGAGTTTGCTTTGTTAGGGTCCGAGCAAAATCCAGACCTCACATCTGGTAAGTGGCTCGAGGTGATTAAGGCCCGTCTTCTGTCGGGTGGCGGTGCACCAAAACCAGTTCAAGCGTTCATGGAAAATGACGAGAATTTCGTTGTTACCCAGACACTTGAAGAACTGGTCGCAGGTATGAACAAAATCGGTGATGATGATCTGATCGACGTTGAAAAACTGCGCGCTCAAATCGTCGCGCGGGATGGACAGATGGACAATAATTTCACCAAAGACGCCCAAGTTATGGCGATCCATGCGGCCCGAAATTACAAAGGTGACCGCCTGATCCGCACGGCAAAACCACACAAGATTTTGGACCCCAAAAACGGCCCGCTGATTGCAGTGAAACTGAACATTCTAACGCGCAAAACCTTGGGCGGATTGCATACAGATTTGGACAGCCGCATGATCGGCGCAAATGGCGAAATCGTACAGGGATTGTTCGCAGCAGGCGAGGTCGCAGGCTTTGGCGGCGGCGGGTATCACGGGTGCAATGCGCTGGAAGGTACATTCCTTGGCGGTTGCATTTTCTCTGGTCGAAATGCGGGACGATCCAAGTCGATTGCTTAAGATCGAGCGGTGGGATTAATGCGTCGAACGCTGTCTGAATTGGACGGTCTTGTACATTTCACCCAATGGAATTGTACAAGACTGTCCCATTCGAAATCGAAGCATTTGCCCAAATTCTGATAAATGTACAAATCCACGGGTACATTTGTACAATAAGTATCAACTTAGGTCGTTCACACATTGTTAACCAATATCGCAGGTTAACAATTGCACGAGGTCTCTTAAAGTCTCGTTTACTTATTCGCCGCCCGAGCAGCTTTTTCGGCAGCTCTGACTTTTTCGCCAGCCTTAACCACCTCTTTTTCTTCTTTGGTCATTTTGTTGCCCCAGCTGTTGTTGCTGATGCCCAAATCGCTTGGCATAGGCTTGGTTTTGCCAACGCTAACCTTGCCGCCTTTTTCGAGGAATTGTTTGATCAGATCTTCGTCAGTGGTTGGTTTGATGATTTGTTTCATAGTGCCGGACCTCTCAGGGAAAACGGAGACGATAACATTTCTTTAATCTTAAGTGACTACCACTCTGTTTCACAAGGGCCAAAGGATTGGGATGACCGCTGATGCTAGGATACCAACACTTAAATTTAAAGGAATACCAACACGCATGAAATCTGTGAACTTGTAGCCACCGGGGCCATAAACCAACATGTTGGTTTGATACCCGATCGGTGTGGCAAAGCTGGCAGACGCGGCAACCATTACGGCGACCACCAACGGACGTGGATCAATACCCAATGCAGTAGCCAGTCCGATTGCAATGGGTGTGACAACTACAGCGACGGCGTTGTTGCTGACCAATTCAGTCAGGACCGATGTCAGAAGATAGATCGCCCAAATGATTAGGAAGGGTGGCAGATTGCTCAATGCGGGTGCAATCGCGTTCACGATCAATGCCACGGCACCAGACGCTTCAAGGGCTGCCCCAATCGCAAGCATAGAGAAAATAAGCGCAAGAAGCCGACCATCCACAAACGAGAACGCCTCTTCCGCGTCAATACAGCGGGTGATCAAAACAAGTGAAACCGCCAAAATGGAAAGTAGGAAAATAGGGGCAACGCCAAAAGCAGCAAGCGTGACAATACCAAAAAGGGCAACAAGCACGATTGGCGCATGGCTACGCCGAAAGGCGCGGGCTGATGGTTTGGAGACATCAACCATTTCCATCTCGGTCGAGAGGCGCTGTATGTCCGCTGGTGCGCCTTCGAGCAGCAAGGTGTCCCCAACTTTGACAATCAGATCATCCAATTGACGTCCGATGTTCTGGTTCCTGCGATGCACCGCTAAGGGGTAAACCGCAAAGCGACGGCGCAGCCGCAACGATCCAAGGGACCGGCCAATCATCTTGCATCCCGGTGTGATCAGCGCCTCAACGGTGGTGGTTTCGACAGCAGACACTTGGTCAACACGTTTCAATTCTTTGTTGCGCTGAAGGGACAACAGTTCGGTAATTTGGGTGCGTAAAACAACACGGTCCCCGACGGCCAATTCAACGCCTTGCAAATTGCGCCGCAGCGATTGGTCACCGCGAATAACATCGATCAGGCGAACGCCTTCACGTTTGAACAATTGGACACCAGTGACTTCACGCCCGATCAAATTGGATTCAGGGGGAATAACTGCTTCCATAAAGAACTTCATGCGTGTGCGATCTGACAGCAGATCCGCCATACTTTCACGGTCAGGCAACAATGCGGGCGCGATGAACCGTAGATAGATCATGCCCCAAATGACAAGGATAATACCGAGCGGTGTAACCTCGAAAATCGTGAACGCCTTTAGCCCTTGCGCGCGTGCCACACCGTCCACAAGCAAGTTGGTAGAGGTGCCGATTAACGTCAACGTCCCACCTAGGATCGCGGCATAGCTAAGGGGGATCAACATTTTAGAGGATGCGATTCCCATCGTTTTAGCCAGTTGAATGAACACAGGGATCATCACGACAACAACGGGTGTATTGGACACAATCGCAGAAGACAGCACCACAAAGCCCATCAACATCACAATCGCCAACGCAGGATTGGTTTTCACGATGCGATCTGCCTGCCCAGTAAAAGCCTCTAATGCACCAGTTCTAACAAGGGCGCCCATGATGATAAACATTGCCGCAATCGTCCACGGCGCGGGGTTGGACAAAACCTTGAGCGCATCCTCGTAGGGCAACAATCCAAGCCCAAGCATCAGCGCGGCACCTGTGATTGCGACCACTTCAGTGGGAAAAGTTTCACGTAAGAACATGACGAACATGACCACGACCACTGCGAGGGTCAGGATTGCGCTGCCGGTTTGCGAAAGCTCAAAGAGTACCATGATGTACCTGCGGTTATTTAACTGCAGTTTGGTCGATTGCTGAAGGGGGTGCAACCGCTTCGCGACGGTTCCCAGATCTGCGTGGTTGCACCAAATACATGCCACCGAGCATAATCACCAAAGCCAACCAGATTTGAGGGGCGTAAGTCTCGGATAAAATGAGCCTTGCCCAGAAAACACCGCAGATTGTCACAACGTAGCTGACCTGCACGGCAAAAACCGAACCGGTCCGCCCCACCAACCAGACGTAACCGCTGTAGACGATGACATGGACCACCGACCCTGCGATATGCGCATAATCAGGAAGGCCATATGGCGGCAGCGGATTGATCCATTGCCCTGAGATCAAAGCCAATGGCAGCGACAAAATCACCCCAACGATTGACGCACCGAACAACACTTGGATTGGGTCCATTCCGGCGGTGCCCCACTTGCCGACGTAATTGCCCTCAAACGCATAACAAGCCCCACCAATCAGCGCGATCAGTACCCAGAATGTTGCGGCGGCTTGCGGCAGGCTGGCTGAAGGTAGAACGATGATCATCACTCCAAAAAAGCCAAGGATCAGGCCGCTTAACCGGCGCAATTCAAATTTATCGTTCCCTAGGGCAAGCGCTATGGGAAACGCAAAGATCGGCACCATTGAAAGCAGGATCGACAGGATGCCAGAGGGCAAATGGACTGCGGCCTGATAGGTGGCGGAATTCGGAATGACCGTCCCAATCACCGCAATGATCAGATAAACTCGCAATTGCGGGACGCCCAATGGCAGCCCTTTGCGCCGGATCAAACTGACCAGCCCCATCAGAACAGCCCCAATCGCTGCTTGCCAAAAGATCAAGCCAAAGTGTTGATATCCTTGACTGACAGCGATCTTGGACATGGGTTGGGTAAAGCCCCACCCCGCACCTAAAAGCAGCAGGAACAGGCCGTACCCCAAAAGCTGTCTGGTGCCCACTTAGCCCATTGGCCCGGATTGCGACAGCAACCCGCCTTGGCGTACCATTTCGATCCGCGTGGCTTTGCCAGTTTGGTTGTCGGTCTCGATATAGACGCCTGACAAAGTTGCATCGCCATTTGCGGGCGTAAACCGTTCCTTAGGCATACCAGTGATAAAGCGACGCAAGGGTTCGTTCTTATCCATACCGATCACGGAATTATAATCACCACACATACCACCATCAGTCAGATATGCTGTGCCTTTTGGCAAGATCATAGCGTCACTTGTTGGAACGTGGGTGTGTGTGCCGACAACAAGGCTTGCGCGCCCGTCGCACCAATGGCCCATTGCCATTTTTTCAGAGGTCGCTTCGCAATGGAAATCGACGATGATTGCGTCGGCTTGGCCACCAAGTGGGTGCGTTTTGAATATCGGCTCAACTGCGGAAAACGGATCGTCAAACGGTCGCTTCATGAACACTTGACCTAGCGCTTGCATCACCAAAACTTTACGTCCGTTGTTGGCGGTGAAAAGGCGTGCGCCTTTGCCTGGTGATGCCTTTGAAAAGTTCAAAGGTCGAATAATACGCGGTTCATGTTCGATGAATTGCAGCATGTCTTTTTGATCAAACGCGTGATCGCCCAAGGTGATGCAATCGGCACCAGCCTCAAGGATCAGCTTGGCATGTGCACCTGACAGACCCATGCCACCCGTCGCATTTTCGCCGTTCACAACGACAAAATCCAGCTTCCATTCTTCGCGCAAACGCGGCAGATTTTCGGAAATGGCGCGGCGCCCAGCGCGGCCCATCACATCACCAAGGAACAATATTTTCATGGGGTTTTTCCTATGCCGCTTGCAAGGGTTGGGCAAGAGGCATGTGGTTTTAAGGTTCGGATAGGTTGATTAGTTCTTGTGATGTTTTTGGACAGAAAGCTTGCAGATATCTTCTATTTTGCGTGTCTAATTACGAATTGATAAAGCCAGACAATAAGGGAAAGCCAACGAATGACTGCGTCTTTTCGCAAGATGTGAGCCGTGTTTGGTCCGCAAATCGACGTTGTTTGATATCGTGAGTTCCAACGAAATTACCTGCTAGCTAACATTGAGAGCATTGGCCGAATTCGCTATTTCGAATGTGCAAAGCACCGAAAAATGCTAGCTTCGTGCTTAAACCCAATGCAGTATCCTAACTACTTTTCTGCTGAAGCAAGTTTTAACACCAGAGCAACAAACACAACGCCAGAGATACGATTGAGCCAAATTTGAGTTCTTGGTGACCCTTTGATCCAATCACCAAGTGCGCCCGCAGCAAGGGCAATCGAGCCAAAAATAATAACCGTCGTAACCGCCATCAGTGCACCGAGTTGATAAAACTGAGCGGTCATTGATCCATTGGCCGGGTCCACAAATTGCGGCAAGAAAGCCAAGAAAAAGATCGTGATTTTTGGGTTCGCTATATTCATAAAAAGTCCGCGCAAGAACTGCTTGGGAACCGTTTCTGAATTCGTTTTAGCCCCTTCAAATTTATTCGTTGTTGCCATGAAAGCCTTCCATGCAAGGTAAAGAAGGTAAGCCGCGCCCGCGTATTTCAAAACCACGAAGGCGTACTGCGACGTCTGGAATAGGACCGCGACACCGAACGCCACCGCAGTTGTGTGAAATATTAGACCAGATGCCAGTCCAAGCGTGACAATCAATCCAGCAAGTCGCCCATGCAGTGCAGATTGCGTGAGAACGAAGATATTGTCTGGACCGGGAACTGCTGCAAGTGCAGCAGCGACGCCGATGAAAACAAACATTACATCTAAAAGGATCATCGCCGCGCCTTCTTTAACGAGGGTCATTGTAGATGCCCCCACATGGCAAATATTTGAAGGCCCTAAAAATTGACAGCACATTCGGCAAAGGTCTTCTTTGCCCGATAAGCCAATATCTGAGACCTAAACTTGTTTCAAATTTCTAACGGATTACGTCAAGGTCCAGTTAAAGCCCTTGTCCCTTTTCGGGCAGTCTATCAATTTCAGCACTACCGGTTTTAAAACCATTCAATAGGTGACCGCTCATCTACACTTATGTCGAATGGTGGCCTTATTGGTCGTCCGGTGGGACCCAAGGCTCCCAAATCCGCACGTTTTCAATTTGCATCATTTCAATCATGCGTTTTTGGTTAAACTCGATATTTTCAAATCGACACTGCAGTTCACTTATTATTTTGTCGTTTTGGGATACCGATATTTCACCAAACGTTGTGTCGCCAAAACGAGCGGCTGGAGCAAACTCTTCTTTTGGAACATCTTCCCAAGGGATCAGGAACCCCATAGTTATTCGGTATCGATACTGCGCATTCCTGAATTCAACTTCATCCCAAACAAATTGTCCGTTTCTGGTCGAAGGCACATAATCAAGTTTATCCAGTGGTTCAGACAGCTCAAGTTGTGGCTGCTTATTTACTTCCCCATATCTATAATATGTGGTGTCATCATCGAAACATACAGAAACTTCGGTGTTCCAGTCTCTTAATTCGCAGGAAAGATATAGATTTTCTTCAGGTGCGCACATCGCATTTTCAGCGGATACAGTGCAGAAAATGAATGCCGGTGCCAAAATTATTTTCATCGCCGCCCCTTCAAAGAAACAAGCGTAACAATAGGTAGTTCGAGTACCTTTGTGACTGTAAAATTGTTGAAGTCACCATACCACCACTATCACTGCACCGACATACCAAATCCAAAACACTAGAAGCACAACCGCCGTCGCCACCAATAGCCCACGGGAAAATGTTGAGGGTCGAATGGCGCCAAAGAGGCAAATGCAAGCGATAATAGGTAATGCAATTGGTAAGATAAGAACGAATATCACGGCAAATCTCCCTTACTGCAGCCCCCATTTTGTAGCGTGAAGACCCTAGATAACAACACTCCATCTACGGAAATGGTGCAGGGACATTTTGCATGCAAGCATTGGAGCTTTCCAGTTCACAAGTTGCAGGCATTCACGCCTGCAACCAATATGCGCTCACATGTTGGATATGAAATTTGTTTGAGGGTGCAGATTTATCTAGGTTACGATCCCGTTCCATTCTCCTTAGCCAAGGTTCAAACGGAAGACCGCACACAAGTATTGATGAATTCATGCCATCCAACCGATCTGGTAATGTCGGGTAAATGGAGTCTGATGCTTCACCTTTCTGCGCAGCTTCGAGCGCCACTTGAAACCAATGAGTTGCACGGTGATTTGATACTTCGAAATTTCTGTGCCGCACCCGAAAGTGAATTCAACTCCCACGAGCTGTTTTGCGTAGACGCGGCAGTACGCTTATTACTGCCACGTCGCCATATCAGTCGATAAAGATCACATCACCGTCTGCGGGATCATTCAGCACGGCACGATCGGTTCTGCCAGTATGTTGAATATAGCAGCCATTCATCAAAAACGATGCTTTGTAGTGCGGCTTACCATCTGTGTAAGTCACTTTATCCAGGCGCAGCCATTTGGGTTCGGACCCGCCTGTGATGTGTTCGATGACCGCAGTTTTACCACTGGCGACGATCATCGCATCATCACCTAATTTTTCTTCGGCTGTAGACGTAAATCCAAAAGACCAAACATTTTCAGACTTGTTATACACATGGCGGGTACAGTCAGCAAAGGCAGGCTGTGACAGCAAGGTAAGGCTGGTAACTGCGGTGCTTAGCGCCACAGCCATGTTTCTAATCGTCATTTTTATTAAATTCAGCTCCAAAATTGGAAAATTTCTACTTATGATTTGCCTTAGAAGTGAAGCAGGACTGGGAAAGGATATTTTTCCAGTTTCATGGAATAATCCGCACGCCTCAGACAAGCTGTCAATAAGTTCTAGTGTCACTCACCCGCAGAGAAATTCCAAGGCACTATTTTCTCTAACCAGCTAATTATTTGATCGATTACCCAGTTCGGGTTAGCGTTCGTGTTCAAAGCAATGGTCCTGACTTTATACCTTTCCTGTGAATGTCCTTACTTCACAACTCAAGAAATAGATGTCTTAAGACCAAATTCTTACGCTGCTTAGGTTCCCTTGTTGATTAATTTCTAACCGCGCAACTTTGCTTGGTGATGAGCATTCAATAGACCAGCATTAATTGCGGTTCCCTAAATTCTTCGAACTGGCCAAAGCTATCTGTTCTCCAGAAGAAACTCTCAATGACTTTGAAATCTAAACCTTGCAGAATTTCCAAACACCCCCTTGATCCGCTTTTGGATGGATCAAAAAAAGGGTAGCAAAATTTGTGTTACAGCCATCTCGACGACCCCAAGGGCACAGTACTGCGCACCATGGACAGGCAGCTATTATGGAAACCTGTCAATTGTGTCGATGCGGTGGGGAATCCTCTGCGTTTGATCAGGCAATTTTGGTAAAGATGATTGATGCTAAGGGCTCGCGTGCTGACAGCCAACGCTGGAAGATGTTTTGAAGTTAGTACGTCCTACCATCCAAATGGCGGGGAAATCACGCCCGACAAATTAGGAAGGTGCCCAAATCGCTTTTAGATCACACCTGCGTTGGGGTGATCACGCCGTTTTCTGTCACGATCATGTCAAGTGGCTGATCAGTCGGCTCGAGCGGTAAACCCGTCGCCTCTTGGCCCGCAAATGCAAATCCAATCGCTAGGGTTGCCCGTTTAGAGCGCAACAATTCAAGTGTGCGATCATAAAATCCGCCGCCATAGCCTAAGCGTCCGCCATTTGTGTCGAATGCCACCAATGGCACAATCACAATCTCGGGCTCGAAGAATTCGTCCGCTATGGGAATCTGCGCCCCGAAAGGCCCAGCTTTCATCTGACCCTCAGGTTCCCACCTTGAGAACAGCAAGGGTTCTCCTGCTTGAAGAATTACTGGAACGCCAACTTTACCATAAGCCGCCGCTTCCGCCATTGCAGGCAAAGGGTCAATTTCGGTTCGGATCGGCATGTACCCTGATATCGGCACGCCACGATATCCTACAAGCAATGCCGACAAATGTCCCGCCGCACCGCCACTTTGCCCATCAAAAGCAGCCTTGCGCCGCACAAACCCGTCTTTGCGTTCTTGTGCTTTGATCGCAGCCAAGTCGGTCACAACAACACCATCGCGGCCAGTCCAAGAAACGCAAAGAAGCCAACGATATCGGTTACCGTCGTCACAAACGCGCCCGATGCCAGCGCAGGATCAACACCAACGCGGTCCAATATTACCGGAATAACGGTGCCTGCAAAACCAGCGACAACCATGTTCACCACCATCGCCGCTGCAATGACGTAGCCCAGCGCAGGTGACCCAAACCAAATCAGCCCCACAATCCCCACCACAATCGCAAAGATTATCCCGTTCACCAATCCCACCAGCACTTCGCGCCGGATCACCCGCCACACATTCGCGCCGGTAAGGTCTTTGGTCGCAATGGCCCGCACCGCAACGGTCAGCGATTGGGTGCCCGCATTGCCGCCCATCGAGGCGACGATTGGCATTAACACGGCCAAGGCCACGATCTGCGCGATCGCCATTTCAAATTGCGCGATGACCATTGAAGCTGCGATAGACGTCACCAGATTGACCGCCAACCACGGCATTCGCTGTTTTGTAGTTTCAATCACGCGGTCCGAGAGTGACCCCTCGCCCACACCGGCAAGACGCATAATGTCTTCTTCATGCTCTTCATCCAGCACGGCCATCGCATCGTCGATTGTGATCAAGCCGATCAATCGCCCTTCGCCGTCCACAACAGGGGTCGAAATCAGATGGTATTGGTTGAACGCATAGGCCACATCACCCTCATCTTGATCGGCGGGAATTATTTGGAACACTTCCTCGACAATCGAGGTCAGCATCACCTCACGTTTTGAGCGCATGATTTTACCAAGTGCTACATTCCCAATGGGATGCAAACGCGGGTCAACAAGCACGATGTGATAAAAGTGGTCCGGCAACACATCGGAGTCAGCATTGCGCAGATAATCAATTGCTTGACCCACGGACCAATGTTCGGGGGCCATCACGACCTCGCGCTGCATCAATCGACCGGCTGAGAACTCTGGATAGCTAAGCGCTTGTTCAACGGCGGCACGGTCGATGTCCTCAAG
>TARA_B110000908_G_scaffold155946_1_pt1 | contig 13896 bp, 14 predicted proteins | sample TARA_B110000908 | Tara Oceans TARA_B110000908 (sample SAMEA4398067) | marine metagenome | biome: Polar Biome; feature: [DCM] deep chlorophyll maximum layer (ENVO:01000326); material: water (ENVO:00002006), including particulate matter (ENVO:01000060) such as... | depth 36 m
TCCGCGTAACTCAAACGTCAGCGCGTCGCGTCCGAGAAACCTACACCAAACCGGACATTCGCTTGGCCTTAGCAATCATCTCATTGTATCTAACGACAATGTTTATCACTTTGTCGTTAGATATTGATGGCATGGCCTCGCTCTACAGAAACAAATCACCCACCCGCAACCGTCAGTACAATCTTGCCAATATGCCCGTTGCTTTCCATGCGCGAATGCGCACCCGCTGCATCCGCCAAATCAAACGTGCTGTCCATAACTGGCTTGACCTTACCGCTGGCAATCAACGGCCAAACCGCCTCGTGCAGATCTTGCGCAATCCGCGCCTTGGCCAGATCACTTTGCGGGCGCAAGGTGCTGCCCGTGATTGTCAGGCGTTTCATCATCATCATCGCAAAGTTCAGCTCGACTTTTGGCCCCTGCAAAAATGCGATCTGAACCAGACGGCCATCGTTGGCCAAAACCTTGACGTTGCGCGGGATGTAATCCCCACCGACCATGTCGAGGATCAGGTCAGGACCACCTTCAGCCTTCATCACCTCGACGAAATCTTCTTCTTTATAGTTGATCGCCCTCTCGGCACCCAGTGCGACGCAAGCCGCACATTTCTCAACCGAACCCGCCGTCGCAAAGACCCGCGCCCCAAAAGCATTGGCCAATTGAATCGCCGTTGTTCCAATCCCGCTGGATCCACCGTGGACCAAGAACCGCTCGCCCGCCTTTAGGCCCCCACGGGTGAACACGTTGGACCATACGGTAAAGAATGTTTCTGGCAAACACGCCGCTTCTTTCAACGACAAACCCTCGGGAATAGGCAAGCAATGCGCCGCAGGCGTCATCACATACTCAGCATACCCACCACCGGGCAACAAGGCGCAAACCTGATCGCCAACACTTAGTCCCGCAACACCATCACCAATCGCAACAACTGTTCCCGAAGCTTCCAAACCCGGCAAATCGCTGGCTGTTGGGGGTGGAGCGTACATGCCAGCACGTTGCAGCGCATCAGGGCGGTTCACACCTGCATAAGCTACTTTGAGGACAACTTGGCCATGCCCAGCCGTGGGCCGTGGACGCTGCGTCATCTGCAACACCTCAGGTCCACCAGGTTTCGTGATCTCAACAGCGCGCATCATTTCGGTCATGTCAGGTTCCTTTTGCTTTGAAACCACAATCACCGATCAAGCGGCCACGCGCAATGCCGCATGGAACCTACTGACGTGGTGTTGTCCAACTGCCGGGCAATCCGCCATCAGACAGTTTCTGCGGCGCTTTGATCTGACCCAGCAACCAGTTTGGACCTGCCATTAGCTTACTCAGTGTCGGGCTTTCGCGCACCTGTGCCTTAACCTTTTCGATCTGCATCACGTTATCAATACGTCGATCCAGAAACGCCCATGTTGGGGTATGTTCAGGATCGGTGTCGCCCAACAAATACAGAACCGTAGCGCTATAAACCGTGCCCAATGTCGCGCGTTTGGTGTACCAATTCACATCATCAGATGTGTCACCCAGCGCGGTCCAAATCGCATCAACTGTGCCCCAAATCAACTTGACACCATCAGCGGCATGCGAGGGCAATGCAAACAAGCTTGTGCCACGGCGCACCACTTCTTTGTCCTCAATCGCCTCCAAACGAAAACGAACTGCTGCCGCAATACGGTCGCGAAACCGCATCTCGGTTAGGTCAGCAGTCTTGAGCCGCTCCAACATCAACGCATCACCGCGATGGTGATAAGCAATCGCCAAGTCCACAGCGCCGCGTGGGCACACCGCTTTTGCCATTGTCGCATCAATACCTGCGTCACTCACAGCCGCCTGAAACGTTGCCTCCGACCAGCCGTCAAACGGGACGTGGTCTAGGGAAGCATCCAGCAATTGGTCTTTGATATCTTGATGGCTGACTGACACGGCGGGGCTCCTACATGGTTCATTCTATCTTAGCCAATATAGGGTGCCATTGCTATTGGCCAAATGCCCGCACGCTGCGCAGCGTAATGTAAACCAAAGCCACCTTGCACAACCAATTCGCCGTCCATGTTTTAGGTGTAGGCGGAAATGACCTTAAACGGCCCCTAGACGCGTTTGGGATAACGTCGGAAAATCAACCATACAGACTTCAATCATGGAGAATAATCATGTCTGTTGCTAAGGTCACAGACATCATCGCCTCGTCTACAAATCATTCGACGACGCGATCGAAAACGGGATTAGGCGCGCGTCTAAAACCCTTAAAGGGATCACCGGCGTTTGGGTTGCCGATCAAAAAGTTACCGACAATGATGGGAAGATCAGCGAATATCGCGTCGTCATGAAAGTGATATTCCTACTTGCCGAATAAACAAACTTGGTGGAGTGCTGAAACCGGCGCGTCACCAAACCCTGCAAACAAGCCGTCGTTTGATTAAACCACTGGCAACGCCGTCGTCTTGAACACCGTGCGCAAAGCAAAGTTTGATTGCATCTGCCCCACCCCTGGCAAACGGGCCAAATACTGACTGTGGATACGGGCAAAGTCCTCGGTATCGGACGCCACGACCTTCAACAAATAATCCGCAGACCCTGCCATCAGATGACATTCCAACACATCTGGAATACGACCAACCGCCTTTTCGAACGCCTCCAGCACCTCATCCGCTTGGCCCTGCAACGTGATCTCAACAAATACCGTTGTCGGCACACCCATTTTGCGCGGATTCAACAAGGCAACGTAGTCACGGATGTACCCATCTTCCTCTAATCGCTGTACACGGCGATGACAGGCAGAAGCGGATAGGTTCACCACATCTGATAGGTCAGCATTCGAAATGCGCCCCTTGCGCTGAAGCGCTGTCAAAATACGCTTATCCGTTACATCCAAGCTCATTGTCGAAGAATCCTTTCCCATTACGGTCCAAACCTAACAGAATCTTCGAAGGGTAGGCAATATTGACGGACATATTCCGTCACCCATTGCGTGGGGCTTGCGCAACAGTGGGGCATCAAATCATGAAGCAGGGAGCACGGTCATGCACATTGGATGCCCAACAGAAATTAAACCACAGGAATACCGCGTCGGGGTCACACCCAACGCTGCACGTGAAGCAGTTGCGCACGGACACACCGTCACACTGCAAGCAAACGCAGGGATAGGCGCTGGCTTTACCGACGCCGATTATATCAGCGCAGGTGCTGCAATTGCGGAAACGGCAAAGGAAATCTTTGCAACCGCAGACATGATCGTAAAGGTCAAAGAACCACAACCCGTTGAGCGCAAAATGCTGCGCGAAGGCCAATTGCTCTTCACGTATCTACACCTTGCTCCCGACCCCGAGCAGACCAAAGATTTGTTAGCTTCTGGCTGTACAGCAATCGCTTATGAAACAGTAACCGACGCACAAGGTGGCCTGCCCCTACTGGCCCCAATGTCCGAAGTTGCTGGGCGCTTGGCCCCACAAGTTGGTGCATGGACCTTGCAAAAGGCCAATGGCGGACGCGGCGTTCTAATGGGTGGTGTACCAGGTGTTGGACCAGCCAAAGTAGTCGTCATCGGCGGCGGTGTTGTAGGTACACATGCCGCACGGATCGCAGCAGGTATGGGCGCAGATGTGACTGTCTTGGACCGTTCATTGGGACGTATGCGTTACCTTGATGATGTGTTTGGCGGTCAGTTCAAAACCAGCTACGCCAATGCAGGCAACACGATGGAATTGGCCCGCGAAGCAGACATGATCATCGGTGCAGTCCTAATCCCCGGTGCTGCAGCGCCAAAATTGATCAGCCGTGCACAACTCAGCGAGTTGAAGCCGGGTGCCGTGCTTGTGGATGTGGCCATCGACCAAGGTGGGTGCTTTGAGACCTCACGCGCCACAACGCACGACGATCCAATTTATGACGTCGACGGTATCATGCACTACTGCGTGGCCAACATGCCGGGCGCAGTTGCACGCACGTCAACAATCGCACTTGGCAACGCGACCATGCCGTTCATGCTGGCCTTGGCCGACAAGGGCTGGCGTCAAGCTTGCGAAGATGATCCACATTTACTGGCAGGCTTGAACGTCCATGCAGGTCAATTGACCTATTATGCTGTGGGCAAAGCCTTGGGAAAGGATGTTTTGTCGCCGACATTGGCTCTTAGGGCCTAATCAACGAGATCACTGCGCCGCTCAAATCAGGGGCGCAGTGCGCGCATATGTTCAGCAGAAAAACCCGTGCGGCACCACTCAGCCCGTTTTGTCGAACCGCTTCCGAAACGTATTTGAGATCATTCCAGTCTGCCATAATCCGTGCATTATTGCACATGACATCCGTAATGGTGAGCCGTTTTGCAGGCTATTTGGAGACCCGATCTGTCAAACATCGAACACGACCTTGCGCAGGCGCATGACTTACGTCGTGGCGCAGGGCAAACAACGCTCTTGTTGCTCAAATAACAAAAAAGATCCGCAGTTTTTCAACTGCGGACCCAAGGTCGACCGTTTGCGGCCAGATATTATTTTTTTAAGCGTTAACGCTTATTTCTTCAAAGCAACCAAGATGTCGGCCAATAGCTCTTCTTGTGTTGGGCCAGCAGGCGCTGGAGCCGGTGCTGCTTCTTCTGCTTTTTTCATTTTGTTCAATGTGCGAACCAACATGAAAACAACAAACGCGATGACCAAGAAGTTGATGATCGCCATGATGAAGTTACCGTATGTCAAATTAGCTTCGCCAACTGTCGCAGTCAAACCAGCAAGATCAAGGCCACCCATGAAGATGCCAATGATCGGAGTGATCAAATCAGCAACCAATGAACCAACGATCGCAGTAAACGCCGCGCCGATGATGATACCAACGGCCATGTCCATGACATTGCCTTTGTTGATGAAGTCTTTAAATTCGTTTAGCATTTGAGTGTCCCTCATTAAGTATACTTGGCCATCGCCTTAAGTGACGTTCGCCTATGCGCACTCGTTAACACATGTCTTCCCAAGCGCGACCCCGTTTTTACGGGGAAAATGAGCTGTTTTGTTTCACAATCATGTAGGATTGCGCCCAAATCGTAACGAATTATGGCAACTTTGATGTCAAAACATACCGCAGGATTTGGACCACTTGCGCTGGCTCTTTAACAACAGCCAAAGCCGCTGCATCAACCTCTTTCAAGGCATGTTGATGTTCGTCCTGATGCAAAACAATCAACGACTTGCCCAAGGCTGCCGCGTATCCCGCATCGAATGCAGCGTTCCACTGTTTGTACTTTTCGCCAAAGCGCACAACCACAACATCAGCGTCCTCGATACCTTTACGGGTGCGGATCGCGTTCAGTTTCGCGCCCTTGTTGTCATGCCAAAACTTATCCGCCTCGGCCCCCATAATCGCCACGCCACAATCATCGCTTGAGGCGTGATCGGTCACTGGCGCATTGAACGTCACATCCAAATCAGCAGCACCTTCGATGATTTGCTCACGCCAATCCGAGTGAATTTCGCCCGACAAATATACATTCAGCATCTGTTCAATCCTTTACGTTCAACCGCGTAAAACGCCACCAGTGGCTTTGCTTACTTTTTCGATAACCTTGACACTTAGCGCCTCGATATCGGCGTCTTTCAACGTTCCATCACGGGGTTGCAAACGCACAGTGATCGCAAGCGATTTTTTACCCTCACCCAATGACCCGCCAACAAATTCGTCAAACACACGCACGCCATCAATCAGTGCCTTGTCCGCACCAGCCGCGGCATTCACAACCGTCAACGCATCAACGTCCATGTCCACAACAAAAGCAAAGTCGCGTTCAACGGCCTGCAGATCACTGATGTTCATCGCACCACGATTTGCGCCCGATTTGCGCGGCAACGGTGCCTGTTCGGGGAAGACAGTAAATGCCATAGCAGGGCCTTTAACGCCCATCGCGGTCAGAATACGCGGGTGCACTTCGCCAAATACACCCAGCACTTTTTTCGGACCCAGACAGATCATACCGTGACGGCCAGGGTGCCACCACTCTGGCGCACCACGCATAATTTGAACTTTGGCAGGGGCGCCAATGGCAGACAATACCGCCTCGGCATCAGCCTTTACGTCAAACACATCAACGTCACGGGACGCGCCATGCACATCCTTTGGACCCGTGCGGCCAACCAACAGACCCGAGATCTGCAAATGCTCTTCCCCTGGCTCGCCACCGTCAAAGACTGTGCCTATTTCAAACAATGCCATATCAGCTGTACCGCGCGCCTGATTGCGGGCGGCGGCCTGTAACAACGCAGGCAACAACGCGGGCCGCATGTGGCTCATGTCGGTGCTGATCGGGTTTTCAAGCATCGTCGTATCCGTGCCGCCACCAAACAATTTGGCGCTGGCTTGATCAATAAAGCTATAGCTCACACATTCATTGTACCCCAGCGCGGCAGTTGTACGACGGGCCGCCACAACACGACGTTGGATCGGGGTCATAACCGGCTTTGGGACGCCATCAGTCAGTCGTGGCAATGGACGGCCCTGCAGTTTGGTCAACGACGCAATGCGGGCAACTTCTTCGACCAAATCCGCCTCGCCTTGCACATCGGGGCGCCAGCTTGGAACATGGGCCAAATTGCCTTCCAACTTGAATCCCAACGCTGTCAACGTCTGGCGCTGCGTGGATTCAGAAATATCCATCCCAACCAAAGACTGCACCCGCGCTGCGTCCAATTTGTAGGAACGCCCAACGTCAGGCAACTGGCCCGCAACCACAACATTTGACGCTTCGCCACCGGCATGATCAAGGATCATTTGGGTCGCAAGTTCGATCCCATCAGGGGTAAACATCGGGTCAATGCCACGCTCAAACCGGTAACGAGCGTCAGAATTAATCTTAAGCGCGCGGCCCGTATATGCCGTGCGGACTGGATCGAAATACGCCGCTTCCAAGAACACGTTCACCGTCTCTGTCGTACAACCTGTGGCCATGCCGCCCATGACACCACCAATGCCTTCAACGCCATTCGCGTCCGAGATCACAGTCATTCCAGCATCAAATGTGTATTCTTTTTCGTCCAAAGCAACCAGTGTTTCACCACCAACAGCTTTGTGCACCCGCAGGGTGTTGCCAGCGATTTTATCCGCGTCAAACACGTGCAAAGGACGGTTGCGATCATAGGTGAAGAAGTTGGTCACATCGACAAGGAACGAGATCGGGCGCAACCCAATCGCCCGCAACCTATCTTGCAACCAAACAGGACTTGGTCCGTTCGTTACGCCGCGGATCAAACGACCGTAGAAGACGGGACATTGATCAAGCGTATCTTCGTCGATGGTCACTGTAACTGGGCAATCAAACGCACCCCCAACAGGGGCATCATCGCGGGCTTTTAACGTGCCCAAACCACGGGCTGCCAGATCACGGGCAATGCCACGAATACCCAGCGCGTCGGGACGGTTTGGGGTAATCGCAATCTCAATCACAGGATCAACTTTGGCCGGATCATTTTCGGCCAGCCAATCGACAAAACGCTGGCCAACTTCGCCAGACGGAAGTTCAATAATGCCATCGTGTTCGTCGGACAATTCCATCTCGTGTTCGGACGCCATCATCCCGAAGCTTTCGATGCCACGAATTTTGCCAACACCAATGGTGATGTCCAGACCCGGCACATAGACACCCGGCTTGGCCACAACAACGGTGATCCCTTCACGCGCATTCGGTGCGCCACAAATGATCTGTTTCATGCCTTCGTCCGTGTCCACCTGACACACACGCAAGCGATCCGCGTCCGGGTGTTTTTCAGCGCTCACAACCTTACCGATGGTAAAATCAGCCAGCCGTGCGCCGCGATCTTCCACACCCTCAACCTCAAGACCAAGGTCGGTCAAAGCGTAAGTGATGTCATCGATTGAAGCGTCTGTTTCCAGATGATCTTTGAGCCAGGACAAGGTGAATTTCATGAGACTACGCCTTTGAATGCCCCTGATCGGGGCCGTGTTTTGAGTTGCCTACGGCAATGCCAAAAAATGACAAAAAGCGCAAGGGGCCTAGCAAGACGTCAGTGGCGCGCACCTACGCAATACCGACGTTATACCGACGTAAAACATACGTTGGTTTTTTGGGTGTTTGGTTAGGGATATGTCGGGGTGCGATCCAGCAATTCATCCAACTGCCGACCGATCCAACCATGCGGAATAAAGTGGCCACCAGAATGGATATCAAGCGTCACCTTGTGACCATCCTCGCAGGTGTCCCACGTTGTCCGCTGAAGCGTAAGGAAGTCGACAACGTTCCATTCGCCTTTGTCTTCACCCACACCACAGCCAAACTTATCTCGCCATAATTTGACAGGATAAGTCGTGTCTTTATTCCGCCCAAAAGGGAAGTTCATGACGGTATCATCTGTCCCATGAACATGGCGGATTTCGCGGGGGGCTTGGGGGCAACCTCGTTCTGGTTCAGCGTGCCAGACACCGCAATCAGGGCCGCAATATCATTGCCGCTTTCGCATACTTACCGCCACGCCATCGCCGTTCCCTAGGAGTATCCGGAAACATAAATCCGATCCATATCAATCGGGAAATTCTTGGCTACGTCCGCTAAAACCGCATCGCCAAAGGGCACATCATCGGTGTCATCATCCCAAAAATCCCACGTCTTACGATTGCCATTGGGCGCGATCAACAACACGTCGCGCCGTTTTGTGGCACCGCTATCCGCTGATGCTGAACAGGCAGCGCACCGGTACGTTGCCACCCATGAAAGTGCATCAAACGGGGAGCTTGGTTTTACCGTCCCACCCGTCAGGCACCTTCACATGATAGCTGCGACCACTGTCGAGTTCACACGGGATATCAAGCTGGCAGTTGTTTTTCCACGGGCTCATAGCGAAGGCAGGTGTGGTGAAAAGAGTGGCTATCAGGAGGGTGATATATTTCATATTGGGGAGGCTACGGATTGGTGTGGGAATGTCACGTCACAAACGCGTTGGCCAAGAATTCGGGGTTATTCCAAACTCTTTTTTTTCGCACTTTCCAAAGCATTGTCAGGTAAGCGTGACTTACCAAAGTAACCAAAAACCGACCAGCCTAACGCATCCCGTCGCATTTCCAAAACCATGTCATTTTGCGCTTTAGCCAATGCTTTGTAAGCAGGATGTAAAGCTGGACTCTGTGATGTGAGCAACACATCAGCTTCGCCAAATCTCTCAAGATAAACCCCAAAGGCCAGACTGACTGTTATAGAACCATATAGAAGTAGAGGACCCTGAACTTTTGAAAGCCTTCTTTGTCGGTCCGCTTCAACTTCTTCAGTCCAATCAACATAGGCTTCAGTGGGTGATGGGCACTCAACAAGAAACGCCTCATAAACTCTTCTTTTTTCCGCCAAAACCGCTTCCGATTGACTGAAAACTCGCCCAAAAACAGCTCCAAAGATAGTGAGAAGAAAACCCCCTAACCAAATCACCTACTCAACCCACCACGCAACGTCGGCATGTCCAGCGCACTAAACCCATAATGACGCAACCAACGCAGGTCTGAATCAAAGAACGCGCGCAAATCAGGGATGCCGTATTTCAGCATCGCGATCCGGTCGATCCCCATGCCAAAGGCAAAGCCCTGCCATTCATTCGGGTCAATCCCACCAGCTTGCAAAACCTTCGGGTGCACCATGCCGGAACCAAGGATTTCAAGCCAATCATCGCCCTCCCCAACCTTCAACGTGCCGCCTTCCCATGAGCAGCGAATGTCGACTTCGGCTGATGGTTCGGTGAACGGAAAATGCGAGGCGCGGAAACGGATATCGACGTCATCAACCTCAAAATATGACTTAACGAATTCCTCAAGAACCCATTTCAAATTCGCCATCGAGATATCTTTGTCGATCGCCAATCCCTCAACCTGATGGAACATCGGCGTGTGGGTTTGGTCGTAATCCGCGCGGTACACACCACCCGGACAGATGATGCGGGTCGGCGCGCCAGTCTTTTCCATCGAACGGATTTGAACCGGCGACGTGTGCGTGCGCAACACATGCGGCGGACGGTCATCCCCCTCAGCGCGGTGCATATAAAACGTGTCCATTTCTGCGCGTGCAGGATGATGGCCGGGGATGTTGAGCGCGTCAAAGTTATACCAATCGGTGTCGATGCGCGGTCCTTCGGCTACGGCAAATCCCATCTCGGCGAAGATGGCAGTCACCTCTTCCTGAACCTGCGAAATAGGGTGGATCGTACCCATTGGACGCTCACGCGCGGGCAATGTGACGTCCAGCCATTCGTTGCGCAGGCGCTCGTCAAGTGCGGCGTCCGCCAGACCAGATTTCTTAGCTATCAAGGCGCTGTTGATCTCGTCCTTCAACGCATTCAGCATTGGACCAGCAACTTGCCGTTCCTCTGGGGTCATCTTGCCAAGCTCGCGCATTTTCAGCGCGACTTCACCCTTTTTACCAACGGCAGACAGGCGGATGTCTTCCAACACGGCCTCGTCAGAAGCGTTTGCGATTTGATCGAGGTATTTGGCTTTAAGATCGTCCATGACGGCCCCCTGAAAATGCTTATGCTCTGCTAGCGTTGCCACGGCTTGAATGCAAGTCACACGCGTCATCTATGGCCCTTACGCTTCTGGACGATGTCCGCTATCCCTAGGCCAACCAAAGTGAAAGCGCATCAATGACACGGGACACTTCCCAACTTCCAACTGACGAGCCAACCCTACTGGAATTACTTGGCTGGCAGCCGTTTTTTGCAGAGCAACTTGATGCCGATGAGATGATCGAGACGCCCCCTGCCCGTGTGACCCAAGTACACCGCAATTCGTTGCATGTGGTTGGTGCAGATATCGACACAACCATTATTTATCCAGACGAAGAAATCACTGTCGGTGATTGGATTTTGATGAATGAAGGGCGTACCAAACCTGAACGGGTGCTGGACCGCAAAAGCCTAATCAAACGGCGTGGCGCAGGGCATGATCGTCAGGTGCAAATGATCGCGGCGAACCTTGATACGTCGTTCATCGTGTCCTCGTGCAATCGCGATTTCAACGTCGCCCGAATTGAACGCTACCTCGCATTGGCGTTTGAGGCCGATGTTAATCCAGTGATCGTGCTGACCAAATCCGATTTGTGTGACGACGTTGAACCCTATGTGACAGCGGCCACTGCAATCTCGGATAAGGTACCCGTTGTGGTTTTGAACGCCTTAAGCGATGCGCCCAAAAGCGAGTTGGCGCAATGGTGCAAGATTGGGCAAACCGTAGCCTTCTTGGGATCATCTGGCGTTGGGAAATCGACGCTGGTCAACGCCCTGACCGGATCAAACATCGACACCCAAGGCGTGCGCGAAGCCGACGCGCGGGGCCGCCATACAACCACCAGCCGTCATTTACATATCACCCACGACAGCTGCACGATCCTTGATACGCCGGGGATGCGTGAATTACAGGTGACGGATGCGGCGTCAGGGATCATGGATTTGTTCCCTGATCTACACAACTTGACGCTGGAATGTAAATTCTCGGATTGCAGCCATCAGGTTGAACCTGGATGCGCCATTTTGGCAGCCGTAAAGGCGGGTGATATTGATACCGATCGCTTGGCCCGCTGGACAAAACTGGCAACTGAAGAACAGGCCAACTCTGCGTCATTGGCGCAGCGTAAATTCAAAGACAAAAAGCTGGGCAACACAATCAAAAGCATTAAGAAAAAGAACCGTAAATAGAAAATGCAGCGGGGCTTTCGCACCGCTGCATTTCTTAATTTTTAGCGCTTAGCCGTTATTCAGCAGCGTCAAGCGTAGCTGTTTTGAAGTCCAATCCAGCGGCCACTGCACCAATGACCGGTGCAACGATGAACAACCACAACTGCGCTATAACAGTCGTACCCGCAAACAAGGCTGGGACGATGGAACGTGCAGGGTTCACTGAAACACCCGTGACGTTTATGCCAACAAGGTGGATCGCAACCATGAACAAGAACGTCGCTACGATTTCAAACACAAGTGCCGCAAGCAAAGAGTATTCACCAAGGTAACCTGTGCCCATGCGTTTTGACCCAAGCCATTTTCAGCAACGCTGTAGTCCGCTTTACCAGATGCGACGACCCACAAAACCAGCGCCTCAGCAATTGCGCCCGCAACTTGTGCGATAATGTATTTGACTGCTACGGCATTGTCATGCGTCCAGCAGCCACCATACCAAGCGAAACCGCTGGATTGATGTGACAGCCCGACACCGGACCAATACCGTATGCCATGCCGATCAATGCTAGCCGAATTCAAAGCTGATACCCATCAATCCGATGCCGGCACCTGCCGATACGGCGGATCCACAGCCAAGTAAGGCAAGTGTAAATGCCCCAATAAATTCTGCGTTTTGTTTGTTCCTGTTAGTCCCTCTTTTGTTTTGGCTAACTTAACCTTCATCAGCCTAATTGCGCACGGGGGGGGATTCAGGATAATCTACCTGAGCAAAATCCTGTCAGCCTTTTGCAACGAACTTAGGCTCCCCGCGACACTTCAACTCCACGGCGCAGTGCCATGCTGGCCTCAACCGCGGCAAGCACCGCAACAAGAACCAGCAGCGGCGTTGTGCCTACTTCGACGATGAACCACCCAGCCACCAACGGAAAACCGAAGATCCCGATGAAGTAGGTAAGCGCGAAAAGTTGTAGGGTTTGAGGGCCTAAATGTTCTTCCGCATCATTCGCAGCCATCGCGACAAGGATCGGATATGAGACCCCGTAACCCAACCCAAACAAGATCGCGACCAAGACATACAGCATTGAATTGTCGCCAGAGAAGACAAACAAAACCACACTACCGCACATCAAAAACTGCAAAGCAGAGATCATCAAATATGGGTTCGTCCCACCTTTGAATTTGACAAGCACCAGACGGAAACCAACAACGGTGATCGTATAAATCAAAAAGAAGCTTGCGTAGCTCAGCCCCCTTTCATCAGCAAAAACGGTCTGGAAATTGTTAAGACCTGCGTACACGCTTGCACCAATGAAAACCATGCTGACAGGTAGAATTGCGCGCGATTTCAGCACTTCGGCAATCGCTGCAAGTGTCATCCGCGATGACGTCTCGGGGGCTGGGTTAAGCGCATGAATTTTGATCGGTGTGTTCAAAACAAAGAATATGGCAGCACTGACGAGGCAGAAAACGGAGGTGACGAAAAATGGTGTTCGTATCGTAAACTCCAATGTTTCAAGGATGTACGCAAGGACCGGGGCCAGACCGAACCCTGCCATCACAAAGATCGACAATAACGCAAAAAACTGCACACGTTCGGCAGGCTTCACCAGTCGGGTCAAGACAATCGGGCTAAGCGAATAGGTCAAGCCCCAGCCAAACCCAAACAGAACACTGGCACAGACAAGCGTCACACCAACCGCGTTAAGGGTTCCAAAAAGGTACAGCGATCCCGAAATTGCGAGACACGCTATTCCAAGTGTTCGAAGGCGTCCAAAGTGGTCTGAAAGATGGCCAGAAAAATAGACCGTGATCACAGTAATGATCGTTGTCAGCAACAACATTGCGCCAACAACTTTCTCGCTTGCGCCAAAACTATCGAACAGGCGCGGCAACATAAACGTCAAACCGTATGCACCTGACTGTAGAAAAACAGCCGTGAAAAAAAGAGTGAACGTGACGGCGCGGGACATGCTTAACCTGACATAGCTTCCAATTGGACCCTCGTCTTTGCCGGCCATTTTGGCAACGTCTTTCGACGGAGATGCGGAACGCAAAGATTTTGACGCCCTGAATGTTTGAACCACACCCTAAAAAGCAAAAAGCCCCACCAAATGGCAGGGCTTTCTAAATCTACTAGCAAACAAGGGCGCTTAAGCGGCCAATGCTGCCTGTGCTTGCGCAACAATTGTGCCAAACGCTTCTGGCTCGTGAACAGCCAAGTCAGCCAAAACCTTACGGTCGACTTCGATGCCGGCCAAGTTCAGGC
>TARA_B110000908_G_scaffold172702_1_pt1 | contig 13853 bp, 11 predicted proteins | sample TARA_B110000908 | Tara Oceans TARA_B110000908 (sample SAMEA4398067) | marine metagenome | biome: Polar Biome; feature: [DCM] deep chlorophyll maximum layer (ENVO:01000326); material: water (ENVO:00002006), including particulate matter (ENVO:01000060) such as... | depth 36 m
ATTATCATTAGCAGTGGGTAGCGGGCTTTGACTGTAATTTTAGGTCTGCTCTCCCTGTGTAGCACTGATTCACCTCAAGCAAAGTGATTTTGTTATGAGTGGTCGTTTTCCGTCGCACAAACCACTTAATAAGCAAGCTATTGGCTACCGATGTAGCCGCTTTCTTGTATAATGGCCGTCTGTTCAATTGGGCTGATTAAACGACTATGTGGACCTTTTTTCATAAGATGGGCTCGCCCCGCTGGTACTACCAAATTAGCGGTCAGTGGTTACCATGGGTCGCCATTGTGACGGTTTCGTTACTCGTGGTGGGCTCGATCTGGGGATTGGCGATTGCGCCTATGGATTTTCGTCAGGGTAATAGCTACCGGATCATCTATATCCATGTTCCCTCTGTGTTTGTTGCCATGTCTGGCTACATGGTGATGGCGATAGCTGCCGCTATTACATTGATCTGGAAAATGAAGCTGGCAGAGGTGGTGATGAAGTGTTGCGCACCTATTGGCGCCGGTATGACCTTCATCGCATTGCTCAGTGGGTCACTATGGGGCAAGCCAACATGGGGGACTTATTGGGTTTGGGACGCAAGGTTAACGTCAGTATTGATTTTGTTTTTTCTTTATTTGGGCGTGATCGCGCTGTATGAAGCATTTGAAGACAACATTTCGGCCAGTAAAGCGTGTGCGATATTAAGTTTAGTCGGCAGTGTGAATATTCCGATTATTCACTGGTCCGTAGAATGGTGGAATAGCTTACATCAACCGGCAACGTTAAAACTGACCGAAGAGTCGACGATGCATCCGGATATGCTATATCCTCTGCTGATCATGATTGCCGGTTTGTATTGTCTATTTGCATTGCTACTGCTATTGCATACTCGCAGTGAAGTACTCGTTCGCGAGCGGGGTACCAAATGGGTAAAAGAACTTATTGCCTCGAAATAAGTGGCCTATTAAAAATTTTTATGGGAAGTCGATTCGCTTATGCAGTTTGATAGTTTTTCAGATTTTTTGACGATGGGGGGGCACGGCGTTTACGTCTGGACTGTATACGGCATAGCCCTGTTAGTACTTTCGGCTTTGGTCATCACTCCTCTGCGTAGGGATCGTCGCTTTTTTGTTGAGCAATCAATGTTGCTTCGTCGTGATCGAACCGTGAATCGAAAAACAACTGATATTGACAGCGAATAAAGGTATTTATCAACGTGGCTATGCATCCGCAAAGAAAACAACGTTTAATTGTCGTTCTTTTAATAGTGTTTGGCACTGGCATTGCTGTTGCTTTGGCTAGTTTTGCACTCCGTGAAAATATCAATCTGTTTTATCCTCCGATGGAGATCGCAGCGGGTAAAGCGCCTGTCGGTAAACAGATTCGCGCTGGTGGTATGGTTTTGGTTGGCAGCATAAAGCGTGACCCCAATAGCCTGCGTGTGGACTTTGTGGTGACAGATTATGATGCAAAAGTCCCAGTGGTTTACACCGGGATTCTGCCGGATCTGTTTGATGAGGGCCAGGGCGTTGTTGCCTCGGGAAAGCTTGATTCCTATGGTGTTTTTCAGGCAACTGAGGTACTGGCAAAACATGATGAAAATTACATGCCACCAGAAGTGCAGTCTGCACTCGATGCGGCAACCAAAACAGCCGAATAATTTGTCAGCCGAGAGTGTTTAGATGATTCCAGAGTACGGACATTTTGCGTTAATTGTTGCTTTAAGCCTAGCGCTGCTGCTGTCGGTTGTTCCCCTCTGGGGCGCTATACGCGGTAATAACTATTTAATGGCACTCAGCAGATCACTGGCTGTCGGTCAATTTACGTTTATTGCTATTGCTTTTGCCGTCTTGTGTTACGTCTTTTTGAAGGACGATTTCACAGTGGTCATTGTTGCGGCCCATTCCAATAGTCAGTTGCCATGGATCTATAAGTTGAGCGCGGTTTGGGGTAATCATGAAGGCTCGTTGCTGTTATGGGGGTTGATTCTTTCCGCTTGGAGCCTAGCGGTTGCTATGTTTAGTCGTCAGCTCCCATTAGATATGCTGGCGAGAGTGCTTTCGGTCATGGGTATGATCTCAGTAGGTTTTCTGTTGTTTTCACTGTTGACCTCTAATCCCTTCGACCGACATCTGCCCGACTTTCCGGCGGAAGGTAGCGACCTTAATCCACTGCTTCAGGATTTCGGGTTGATTATTCACCCGCCAATGCTCTACTTCGGATACGTTGGCTTTTCGGTCGCTTTCGCCTTCGCAATTGCTGCCCTGAGTAGTGGTCGTCTGGACGCCGCCTGGGCAAAGTGGTCCCGGCCATGGACTAATATAGCCTGGGCCTTCTTGACCGCAGGTATCGCACTGGGTAGCTGGTGGGCTTATTACGAGCTGGGTTGGGGGGGGTGGTGGTTTTGGGACCCGGTAGAAAATGCTTCTTTTATGCCCTGGCTGGTAGGTACCGCGTTGGTTCACTCGTTGGCGGTAACTGAGAAGCGTGGTGTATTTAAGAGTTGGACCGTGTTGCTAGCTATCTTTGCTTTCTCGCTAAGTTTGTTGGGTACTTTTTTAGTGCGGTCCGGAGTACTAACTTCCGTTCATTCTTTTGCTACCGACCCTGAGCGAGGTCTCTTTATCTTGGGGTTTCTGATTTTAGTGATAGGTTCGTCATTAACCCTGTATGCATTGAGGGCGCCCACGGTATCGAGTAAGAGTCACTATCGGTTATTATCGAGGGAAATGTTGTTGCTGGCGAACAATGTTATTTTTCTGGTATCGATGTTAACCGTTTTATTTGGGACTTTATTTCCGTTGTTAATGGACGGTTTAGGGTATGGTAAATATTCAGTTGGCCCACCATATTTTAACGCGGTTTTCGTGCCATTGATGGCCATCCTAATGGTTTTTATGGGAATTGGGCCTGCGGCACACTGGAAAAAAACACGCATCGGTGATTTGCGGTCAAAGCTTGCGGTTGCAGCTGTAGCCAGTGTTTTGGTCGGTATTATTTTTCCTTTACTGTACGATAGTGAATACAGTATCGCTGCAGCTCTTGCTGTGTGCTTTGCCGCCTGGGTTATTTTAACGACCCTCGTCGATGTGAAAGAAAAGCTGAGAAATGCCAGTACGATCAGTCATGGTTTGAGACGGTTAAGCCGGGCTTATTACGGTATGGTCTTTGCCCACATTGGTTTTGCTGTCTGTGTGTTGGGTGTTTGTCTTACCACTCAATATAGTGCTGAGCGAGATCTGCGGATGGAGCCGGGCGATCAAATGGAATTGGCGGGATACAGCTTTCAATTCCAGGGTACACAGCCCGTGATCGGACCAAACTATAGTGGTGAAGAGGGTACCATTTCAGTATTTGAGGACGGTAAAATCATTGCTACGCTGCACCCACAAAAGCGGCGCTACAACGCTCAGAGGGGGCAGACGATGACCGAGGCTGCAATTGACAATGGATTTTTTCGGGATTTATACGTCGCCCTCGGCGAACCGCTTGGTGAAAGCGCCTGGGCGGTTCGTGTTCATTACAAGCCATTTGTACGCTGGATTTGGTTAGGTGCGCTACTGATGGCTTTTGGTGGAGGGTTTGCGGCATTAGATAAGCGTTATCGTATGCGCCTGCGAGAAAAATTGACAGGCGCCGAAGCCTCCACGAAGACGGGATAGTTTCCCTTATTATGCAGCGATTAAAGCTATTTCTACCCCTGATTGCCTTTGCGGCTATTGCCATTTTTTTCTATACGATGGTTAGTCGTATTGATCAGGGTGAGTACAATCCTCAGGATCTCCCCTCAGCCCTTATTAATAAACCATTTCCGTCCTTCAGTTTAGCCAAGCTCGAGGACCTTACTGTTTCACTGCAGCAGAAAGATTTGTTGGGCAGCATCACATTGGTTAATGTTTGGGCGACCTGGTGTCCTTCCTGTCACGTTGAACACGGGTATCTTAATTATCTCTTCTCTGAAAAAGACATGATTATTGTCGGAGTTAATTACAAAGACAAGGCGCCGGCTGCGCAACGCTGGCTGCAAACCAAAGGTAATCCTTATCGCTTTAATATATTTGATCCCGACGGTATTTTGGGCCTCGATTTGGGGGTGACTGGTGCGCCGGAAACTTATGTTTTAGACCACCGTGGTTTTGTTCGTTTTCGTTACCAGGGGCCGCTGAACGAAATGGTTTGGCAGGACAAGTTTCAGGCACTGATTGAGCAATTACAGCAAGAGCAGTTGGCTTATAATGGCGGGGGGTCCAGATGAGGTTGTTGGCTTTATTACTCATGCTGTTTTCTCCCGCATTAATGGCCGTAGTGGAAACATATCACTTCGATGATGATGAAAAACGAGACCGCTATCAGACTTTTGTAGCGGAATTACGCTGCCCGAAGTGTCAGAACCAAAATTTGGCGGGTTCAAATTCGCCGATTGCCAAAGACTTGCGGCGTCAGCTTCACCGCTTGTTAGAAGAGGGGCGTGATGACGAGCAGGTTGTCGAATATATGGTCAGTCGTTATGGGGAGTTTGTTCTTTACCGTCCTCGGTTTAATCCGGAAACGGCGGTGTTGTGGCTGGCACCGATGATTTTTTTGGCTCTTGGTTTATTTCTAGTGGCAACGGTGTTTCGACGCCAAAAGAAGCCGGCTGGTGCGGTGACAGAAACGTTGGACGACAACGAAAAGAAAGCCTTAAATGATATCCTGAAAGATCAGGATGGCGGAGATACCAATGGTTGAAGTCCTGTTAATTCCGTTGATGCTAATTGTACTGGCGGCTTTCTTCCTGTTGTCGCCGGTGATGATGAACCGAAGTCTACAGCGATCCAGTCGCAGTGGCGTTAATATAGAATTTTTTAAAAGTCGGTTAATTGAGCTTGAATCAGATAAAGCGCGTGGGATTCTGGATGATGATGAGTTCGAGCAGCTTAAAATAGAGTTGGAACGCCGGTTATTGGATGAAGCCGATAGCGGCCACACGAAGCCGTCTGCGCATGTAAACACCTCTTTTAAGACGGCTTTTATGCTAGCGCTATTGATACCCCTCGTTGCTGTGGTTGTCTATCAGCAAACCGGAGCCAAGGCGGATTGGGATATTGCCCAGACGCTGAAAAATATGCGGCTTAAAACGGCTGGTGGAGAAGCTGCTGAAACTAACGTTAAGCAGCTAATCAGGCAGGTCGAAGAACGGCTAGAACAACGTCCTGATAATGGCAGTTACTTGATGTTATTAGCTAATCAGCAGATGGAGCTGAGAAACTATCCTGCGGCAGTTGTCGCCTATCAGCGGCTAAGCAAAATTTATCCGGATGATGCCAATGTGTTAGCTCAGTATGCGCAGGCTATGTACCTGTCTTCAGGTCGCACCCTGACCACGAAAGTGACAGATATGGCTGAGTTAGCTCTGCGTCAAGATCCGCAACAGCCTACGGTACTGAGTATGTTGGGCATGGCTCATTTTGAGCGAGGTGATTATCAGCGAGCTATTGATTATTGGCAGCGCTTGCTGCCTTCGTTGGGTCCGGTTTCTCCCAACAGAAAAATTATAATGGCTGGGATTGAACAAGCAAGGTCGCGCTTAGGATCGAGTGATGCCACGAGCATAGATCGCCCTGATGCCGTAAAAAATGCGAGTATTCAGTTGGCGGTGTCTATCGACGAGGGAATTATTGCCAGTAGCGACAGCGTCGTTTTTGTATTCGCAAGGTCTGCGGCCGGTCCCAGAATGCCGTTGGCCGTAGCGAAGTTAACGGTCGCTGATTTACCGGTGATATTAACCTTGGATGATTCGATGGCAATGGCGCCGGGGCTTAACCTTTCCAGTCAAAAGGAAATTGAAGTTGTCGCTCGAATTGCAAAGAACGGAATTGCCAATCCGGGTCCCGGCGATATCGAAGGCCGAGTGGGACCCATTAAGCTGGAAGAGGTTGATGGCGTAGTGGCAATAACGATTAATAAGATACTGTAGTTAGCCATCGTTTAGTGGCAGTTTTTGGGGCGCTAAAAATACTAAAACTATAAAATCAGCGTAGTCCTCAAGTTCTAAAGGCTATACACTAGGCGGAGATTTTAAAAGGATTGCCGTTGATCGGGCAGATAAAAATCTCAAGGTATTAAAATAAATAATATCAAATACTTACCTATCAAAGTTAAAGTAAAATGCGATTAAAAACTATCAAGCTGGCGGGGTTTAAATCCTTCGTTGACCCGACCAACGTGTCGTTCCCTTCCAATCTCGGCTGCGTTGTCGGGCCTAACGGATGCGGTAAGTCCAACATTATCGACGCTGTGCGATGGGTCATGGGAGAAAGTTCCGCCAAAAATCTTCGCGGTGAAAATATGACAGATGTCATATTTAACGGCTCCATAAATCGCCAGCCGGTGGGTCAGGCCACCATAGAATTGATCTTCGATAACAGCGACGGCACTGTCGGCGGAGAGTATGCCCGTTTCGCGGAAATCTCGATTCGGCGTAAGGTAACCCGAGAGGCAACATCAGATTATTATCTGAATGGTACCAAGTGCCGTCGACGGGATATTACCGATATCTTTCTAGGAACGGGGTTGGGCCCTCGTAGTTATGCGATTATCGAGCAGGGTATGATTTCTCGCATGATCGAATCTAAGCCTGAAGAACTGCGGGTGTTTATTGAAGAAGCCGCAGGGATTTCCAAGTATAAAGAGCGCCGACGCGAAACAGAAAGCCGTATGCGTCGTACCATGGAAAATCTAGAGCGGCTAACCGATTTGAGGGATGAGCTTGAGCGGCAGTTGCAGCATCTGCAGCGGCAGGCTCAGGCTGCCGAACGCTATACTGTGCTGAAAAAAGAAGAGCGCTTGTTGAAAGCCCAGTTACAGGCTCTGCAGTGGAGCTCACTGGATGGCCAGGTCAAACAGCACGAGCAAGAGATTCGTAGCTTAGAGGTGAAGTTGGAAGCGGTCATTGCCGAACAGCGATCAATCGACAGTGATATCGAGAAAAGTCGAGATGTGCATACTGACTTGATGGACAAATTCAACGCAGTGCAGGCAAGGTTTTACGGGATCGGCGCCGAGATTGCACGGACAGAGCAAACAATTCAGCATCAGAAAGAGCGAAGTCGACAGCTTAAGGATGATCTTCAGCAGACAGAGCGAAACTATCAAGAATCGACCGAACATCTTCAGCTGGACACCGAAAAGCAGCAGCGGTGGCATGAAGAAATAGAGGAAATTCAACCTGAGCTGGAGCTGGCGCAAGGTTCGGAAGAAGAGACGGCGTCCGCACTTCAGGCCGCGGAAGAGGCTATGCAATCATGGCAGCAACACTGGGATGAGTTTAATCAGCAGGCGCAAGAGCCTCGCCAGAAAGCAGAGGTTCAGCAATCAAAAATCCAGCATTTAGAGCAGGCACTGCAACGTATTCAGCAGCGCATCGAAAAGCTTGAAGAAGAAAAGCAGGGCTTGACGGCAGGCCCTATCGAAGAAGAAATCGAGATTCTGGGAGAGCAGCTGGCGGAAGCAGAGCTGCTGCATGAAGAGCAGCAAAGCGAGTTGCTCGGGCATAGCGAACAAATCAATCATCATCGGGGAAAGAATAACACGCTGGGCGATCAGTTAGATGATGCACGCAACCAGCTGCAAAGCATGCGCGGTCGCTTTGCGTCACTGGAAGCCCTGCAGCAGGCAGCGTTGGGGCAGCAACCCGGCGTAATTAATGACTGGTTGCAAGCCAGCGGGCTGGACAAAAATAAGCGACTTGCTGAAGACTTAAAAGTGCAGCCAGGCTGGGAAACAGCGGTGGAAACGGTACTGGGTGATCATTTGCAGGCGGTCTGCGTTGACGGTTTTGATGCCGTCGCTGCATTGGCAGAGTCGCTGCAGCAAGGTAGCGTAACTTTAGTCGATAATATGACTGCCACGGCAGTGGCAGGTGGCGGTGGCCAGTGTCTGGCGACTAAGGTCACTGAAGGGCAGCAAGCACTCAGTTTGCTAGCCGGAATATATGCTGCTGAAGACTTGGGCGCGGCTCTAGGATTGCGCGCTACGCTGCAGAGTCATGAGTCAGTCGTAACACCAGAAGGCTTGTGGATTGGGCCTAACTGGCTGCGGGTAGCAAAAGATTCTGATGAGCAGGCAGGGGTGTTGGCTCGCCAGCAGGAACTCGATACATTGGTGAAGGCTATTTCATCAGCAGAGGCGGCGGTAGCGACACTGGACCGCGACCTAAAGGATGGGCGGCAAACGTTAGACAAGCTCGAGGCTGAACGTGAGTCTCTGCAGCAGGAGGTTCAGACACAGGGAAACAGGCACAGTGAACTGCGTTCAGAGTTAAGCGCCAAGCAAGTGAATGTTGAACAAATTAGTGTGCGGAGAGACCGCATCAATCATGAAATTGATGATGGCCGGGAGCAATTCCAGCTGGAACAAGAGAGTCTAGGTGAGTCACGAATGATTCTCTCTGAAGCGATAGAGAGTATGGAAAGCGATTCTAGTCAGCGCGAAGAATTGCTTGCACAGCGCGATGAATGTCGCATGATTTTAGATCAGGCACGACAGCGTGCTCGTCATGACAAAGATTCAGCGCATCAATTAGCCATGCGCTTTCAGTCACTGCGGGCGCAGTTGGATTCAATGAACCAAAATATCGAGCGTACTCGCAGCCAGGTGCAGCAGCTGGAGCAGCGTCGCAACAGTTTACACGAGGGCATCAGTGGCGCTGATGAACCTGTAGAAGAAATGAAAATTGAACTTGAGGCACAGCTTGAAACGCGGTTACAAGTTGAGGAAGAATTGTCAGAAGCGCGCAGACTGGTTGACGATGTTGAGCATAAGCTGAGGGAACTGGAAGGGCGCAGAGGCAGCGTAGAGTTGCGGTCACAGGCGGTGCGCAGCGAGTTGGAGCGAGGGCGTGTAGAGGTGCAAGGTTTGCAAGTACAACGGCGTGCGCTCGAAGAACAGCTGCTGGAGGCTCAGTACGATGTAGAAACCGTGCTTAATAATTTGCCTGATGATGCCAAGGAAAAAACCTGGCTAGAAAACTTGGAAAGTATCGGTCGTCGCGTTGCCAGATTGGGACCGATTAATCTGGCAGCGATTGACGAGTACAAGTCGCAGTCTGAGCGAAAGACCTATCTGGATGCGCAAAATAATGATTTGGAAGAGGCGTTGCGGACTCTGGAAAATGCGATACACAAAATCGATAAAGAAACACGGCAGCGCTTTAAAGACACCTTTGATCGCGTTAATACTAGCTTACAAGAGCTTTTTCCGAAAGTGTTTGGCGGTGGTACGGCTTATCTGGAAATGACCGGTGACGATCTGTTAAATACCGGTATTGCGATTATGGCAAGGCCTCCGGGTAAACGAAATAGCACGATCCACCTCTTGTCAGGTGGAGAAAAGGCACTGACTGCAATCGCCTTGGTGTTTTCAATTTTTCGTCTTAATCCAGCACCGTTTTGTATGCTTGATGAAGTCGATGCGCCGCTTGATGACGCCAATGTGGGGCGCTATGCTCGGCTGGTGAAAGAAATGTCCCAGCAGGTGCAGTTTATTTATATAACACACAATAAAATTGCGATGGAAATGGCGGATCAGTTGTTGGGGGTCACCATGCATGAGCCCGGCGTGTCACGGTTAGTGACCGTAGATGTAGATGAGGCTGCTGAATTAGCGGCCATTTAATGGATACAGAGCAGGGTAGATCTTAAGCGGTCATTAATGTTCAAATGTCAGCTTAGGTCAGTATGTTCATTTGAGGCTAAAGGTTAACTAAATACAATGGAACTCGGTTTTCGTGACTGGATGATTATTGTTGGCGTGCTGCTGATTGTGGCGGTATTGATCGACGGCTATCGGCGTATGCGTAATGAGCGTCGCGGTAATATACGCATGTCTTTGAATAGGCAGTTTTTGAATTCATCAACGGCCAATGATGATAGCCCTAGCGAGTTGCCGAATGGCGGCGCACGGCAGGTAAGTGCCACTGCATCGCAGCATATAGATCGAGATAGTGTGCCGCCCCTTGGTGATGGTGAATTAGGAGGCGCTGATCTGGATCTAGATCTAGATCAGCCTGCGCCATTATTGATGGAGGCGGTAGAAAAGCATGAAACTGATATAGACAGCGTGGAGGATACCCATTCCGAAGCCGAGATTGTTGATGACCACTTTGAGCTAGAGCCTCCTCCGTCTCCCGGGCAGGAGTCTATTGTTGATCCGGCGGTAGTTTCGGACGTCGACGTTGATATGGCTGAATCATTTCAGAAGGTTTCGACGGCGGCGGAGCCGCAAGAGGTCATCGCTATTAACGTGGTCGCCAAAGGCTCTCCCTTTAAGGGGCCGGATTTACTACATATTCTGTTAGCGTGTGATTTGCGGTTTGGCGATATGAGCATCTTTCACCGCCATGAGCAGGCCAATGGCAAGGGTGCTGTGCAATTCAGTATGGCTAATAGTGTCGAGCCTGGCTATTTTGATCTCGATAATATTGATGACTTTAGTACACCGAGTGTCTGCTTTTTTATGAGCGTGCCGGGGCCCTCTGAGGCTATAAAAGCCTTTGAATATATGGTTGAGACGGCACAGTGTTTGGTAACGAATCTTGGCGGTGAAATGTTAGACGAATCCCGCAGTGCAATGACTAACCAGACCCTGGAGCATTGCCGGCAGCGATTACAAGACTTTGAGCGTCGCCAACTTACCCATCAAGCCTGATTTGTCTATAGGCCTTACGCACGTGTATTAATTTAATGACAGAAATTTCCGATCCTAAGCAGCAAATAGAAGAGCTGCGATCAACGGTTAATTTGCATAACTACCGCTACCATGCTTTGGATGAGCCGACTGTACCTGACGCCGAATACGATCGGTTGATTCGGCAATTACAGGCCTTAGAGGCCAATTTCCCTCAGTTCATTACCAGTGACTCGCCTACCCAGCGGGTGGGTGCAAAACCTTTGGCAGGTTTTAATCAAGTTCAGCACGAAGCGCCCATGTTATCTCTGGACAACGTCTTTAATGCTCAAGAATTAAGTGATTTCGATCATCGCGTCAAAGAGCGTCTCGGTAGAGGTGTGAAATTTAGTTATTGTTGTGAACCGAAGCTTGATGGGGCGGCGGTAAGCTTGTTGTATCGGGATGGCAAGTTAGTGCGAGGAGCGACGCGGGGAGATGGCAATACTGGCGAAGATATTACTCATAATGTTCGGACTATACCGACTATACCTCTCGCGCTTATTGGTGAGGGTTACCCTAGGTTGCTAGAGGTGAGAGGCGAAATCTATATGCCGCGAGCCGGTTTTGACCTGTTTAACAAACGCGCGCGAGCCAATGATGAAAAGCTCTTCGTCAACCCTCGAAATGCCGCAGCGGGGAGTTTGCGTATGCTAGATGCGAAAATTACCGCGGAGCGACCGCTGGAAATGTGTTGCTATAGCGTAGGTGTCATGGAAGGCGGTGACTTGGCGCCAAACCATAGCGGGATTTTAGCGCAGCTTCAGGGTTGGGGTTTTCGCATTAATAATGAAATGCGGGTCGTTGATGACGTCGAAGGTTGTTTGAAATATCACGATTATCTGTTGCGCCGTCGCCCTGATCTTCCCTATGATATTGACGGTATCGTCTATAAAGTTGACACCATCTCACACCAGCAGAGGCTGGGATTTACTGCCAAAGGCCCGCGTTGGGCAATCGCCCACAAATTTCCTGCAGAAGAAGAAATCACGACATTGCTCGATGTAGATTTTCAAGTTGGTCGAACGGGCGCCGTAACGCCTGTCGCCAGATTAGCCCCTGTATTCGTAGGTGGCGTTACTGTCAGTAATGCAACATTACACAACCGAGATGAAATCGAGCGTCTCGGAATTATGATCAATGACGCCGTGGTGGTTCGTCGCGCCGGTGACGTAATTCCTCAAATTGCAAAAGTGGTTCTAGAGAGGAGAGGAAGCGACGCGATCAAGATCGCATTTCCCGACTATTGTCCCGTTTGTGGCTCACACGTCGAGCGGGTCAAAATCGTTACTCACAGTAAAAGTGGCCGCAGAGAGGGAGTGGGTGTTGCTTATCGCTGTGTCGGCAGACTAGTCTGCCGGGCACAGTTGAGTCAGGCGATTATTCATTTTGCGTCTCGTAAAGCCCTTGATATTGACGGTCTTGGAGAGAAAATAGTTGAGCAGTTGGTTATCGAAGAACGGTTAAAAAGTCCAGCGGACCTTTATCGGTTGCAGGTATCGGATTTAGCATCGTTAGAAGGGTTTGCTGAATTGTCAGCAAAAAATCTGGTTTCAGCGATTGCCGCTCGCAGAGCAGTGCCGCTGCATAAACTAGTGTTTGCACTGGGTATACCGGACGTCGGCGAAGAAACAGCCAAGGTACTCGCGCGGGTATTTGGTTCGCTCGAGAGAATTCGTGTAGCTAAGCCTGAGCTATTGATCCAGTTGCCCGATGTTGGACGTGAAGTGGCAGGTGAAATAACAGAATTTTTCGCTGATGATCATAATGCTCTAGTGTTAGACGATCTTGTTAGTGTTGGCGTATGTGCAAGCGATGAGTGCGATATTGCCGCTGAATATCGTGGTGGGCTATCGTTTTCACAATTAATTGGCAGTTTTAATATTAGTAATATCGGACCAACAAGCGCCGCAAGAGTGGCTGCTCACTTTGGTACCATGGCGGCACTGATGGCCGCATCCATTGATGATCTTGCGATGATCGAAAAATTATCGGTTAAAGCGGCGTCTGGCCTTTTCGATTATTTCCAGTGCGCGCAGAATCGGCAGTATGCCGAGCAGTTGGAGCAGCAATTACTCGACTTTAGAATGCACTGGAATTGCGAAAAAGGACAGACTGAAAATTTGCCGCTGAGTGGAATGACTTATGTCGTTACCGGGACTCTGGAATCTATGGGTCGTGATCTGGCCAAACAAAAATTGGAATCGCTGGGAGCAAAAGTGGCTGGTAGCGTATCTAAAAATACCCATTGCATTGTTGCAGGTTCGGCAGCGGGATCAAAATTGGTAAAGGCTGAGCAGTTGGGGGTCACCGTGATGGATGAAGCGATGTTTCTAACGATGTTGGCTGAGTTCGATGTCTAAGCTATGATTGCTTTTTTTTTAAATGCTGTTGGTAGGTGGTTATGTCAATTTGTAAAAATATACTGATTCTTATCAGTATTACTTTAATAGTCGGGTGCGCGACTCCGCCACAAAATACTGACAACATTTGTGAAATCTTTTTCGAAAAAGACGACTGGTATGACGATGCCGCAAACGCTCGTGACAATTGGAAATCCCCGATCCCGGTGATGATGGCTATCATGCATCAGGAGTCGCGATTTAGACAGAAAGCCCGACCGCCACGAAAAATGATTTTGGGTTTCATACCTGGTCCAAGGCCATCCGACTCCTATGGTTACTCTCAGGCAAAAGAGGCCACTTGGGATTGGTATACAAAAGACAGCGGAAATTATGGTGCGGATCGAGATGATTTCGGTGATGCGATTGATTTTATTGGTTGGTACAACCACGTCAGCGGCAAGAGAAGTTCAATAAAATCAAACGATCCTTACCATCTCTATCTCGCCTATCACGAAGGGCATGGTGGTTTCAACCGCCGTACGTTTAATGACAAGCCTTGGCTGAAATCTGTGGCGAAAAAGGTATCCTCGCGTTCCAGGCGCTTCGGGATCCAGCTGAATAAGTGTGAAGAACAGCTACAGAGTCCCTGGTGGAATTTCTGGTCGTAGGCGGACTCCTTTCAATACTCAGCAGGCCTTGTCCCATTTTTGTGCTTTAATTTAGGTTCTCGGCAATCGCTACTTTCTTGAGATCAGCGATGTTTAGGTCGCTCAATATCTGTCTGTTTACTTCATATAAAATAAGCACATAGCTACT
>TARA_B110000908_G_scaffold159814_1_pt1 | contig 13837 bp, 1 predicted proteins | sample TARA_B110000908 | Tara Oceans TARA_B110000908 (sample SAMEA4398067) | marine metagenome | biome: Polar Biome; feature: [DCM] deep chlorophyll maximum layer (ENVO:01000326); material: water (ENVO:00002006), including particulate matter (ENVO:01000060) such as... | depth 36 m
AAAATACCTATTGCATTTCCAGTAGAGTAGCACTCCTGGTCCTGCAAACAACATAGCTATTTTTTGGAAGGGAAATATCTCCATATCTCAATTCCTAGGGTTAGTGAGGTTCTGTTGATATCTAACAGGCCACACTGCTTTGGTCAAGAGACGCCCATTTCTCCTTGTGTATACACCTGTATACAGTACATTTTGTATGAGGAATGCTTCAGTAGCTAGGATTGAAAGAAACCACTTATTATCAAACTTGATCCATTTGTTCAATAAAGTTTAAAGGATAGAACTCTCCAAGGATTGAGATCTCCATAGGATAGAACTCTCCAAGGATAGAGCACTCCTAGGATAGAGCAAAGCTCTCCTCACTCAGCAGTTGAGAAATTCCTGCTTAGCACTAAAAAACACCCACCACACTTCACACAGAGCAAAGAACCAAATACAATCAAGAGAGTTGTAAGCCCCTTGACTGGAAGCCATCCCCTTCCCTCCTTAAAACCAAAACCAAACCAAAAAACCTAGCTTTGATTAAAATACAACCACATTAAAAGCCACACCAATTGACCTCTTAGAAACTGATACCTACAAAAAAAACAAAAATACTGCGCAAAAAATACAGCGCACAAAACCCTAAACAAAAAAAATCACAATCCTAATCAAATACCTGTATTAATAACTTGTATAACTAATACCCAATTAAACCCAACAGGTACTGCCACCCATAATATGGCAGAAAAACAAAAAACCCAAAACACATCTTTAACCAAGATCAAACAGCTCTTTACTCACTCCAAAGAGAGAGATAAGAGTAAAAAATACAAAAGAAACAGCTCTCCTAGCCCCAATCTACCAAACTCAAGAGACCCCTTCACTATCCAATCACCACTTCCCCTACCACAAATCCACTCCCACTACACCAATAACTCCCCAAACCCACCACCACTTTACCTTGCAGTCAAACCTGGCTCCCATTCTGATGAAATCTCACAGATCAAGAATTCTACTGCCACTATAACAGGAGACACTATTGCATGGATATTATGTGACACTGACTGTAATCCTAACATCTATAACCCTGATAGAACAGCAAGAGTTGTAAAGTACACCTCAAACCCCCAACTTACAGTACTAAAAGGAGAGAGTATTGTCAACTCACAAATGATAATTCCACAATATGACCCAATGAAAGAAGACAATGGAATCATCTTAATTAATATACCAGAAGATGAAACCATCCTCCAAGACCTGAACAAAAACAGAAATTTCATCAATGAACACATAACCCATATCAGACAAAAAGGAGCATTACAACAGGATGACTCCAATGATGATTGGGAAGAATGGATCTCACTTATAGCAAGCCAAGCCCCACATACCCCATTCAACATGTCCCTAGAAAGATACAAGTCACTAAAAGATATTAATGGTGAATTACCCTACCAAGCACAGTTATCACCATTTGAGGACAATCCCTCTGACCACAGCCAAGATGAAGACAGTAATTGCAGTTGGTTAATCATATTCACCAATGACACCCACCAGAACATTACTGAGGCCTTCAAACTCTTCCTAGACAACCAAGGATTTTCAGACTTGGAATGGCCATCCAATAAATACCTAATAGACAGAGATATAGATCACAACACCATATGGGCATACATCTTATGTAAACAACAAAAACGCACAACAGTAGCCTTTGTACAAGATGAGCACAAACAAAGATACCTCAACCTAGTATACCAGATAAGAGACATGTCCTCTACATATGACATAACCTTGGCAAAACTAAAAACCAACCCCAAAGATGCCACAGCCCTTAGCTGGCACACATTGAACAGATATGACTGGCCAAATGAAGTCTATGACTTGATTGAAGCCCATATCACCACCCAAACTGCCTTCAAACCCAGAAAAAACAAAATCCAGAACACTACAAAGCACACAAAATCACATAAAATACATAATACACCAACAAGGGAGGAATACAATGAACTAAAAACAAATATTAATGGAATAGAGAATCTGTTAAAACAGCTAACCCAAACAAACAACAAAACAAAATCAGTACATCAACAAAACCAGTCAAACTATGACTCCCAAGATGAAGAGACACCTAACATAATCCAGAACACACCACCAAACCCCAACGAATATAGTCACCCTGGAAATAATACTGATAACCAAGCAACAGATGAAGAACTCGATAATATCCAGAATAACTACAGTCATAATCATTTCCAACCAAGAGTACCAAGAAACAAGAAAAAAACAGTTGTAATCAAATTTAATCCAGAAACCATGATCCTGCCAGACTCAATGAAAAACAACCCATCCACTGAACTGAGAAACTTCTTTAATAAACTAGCTTACACAAGGGGAGACATTCCTAACAACTCAGACCCCAGCCAGTCAAGAATGCCTATGCTCAAAGTACAGATTGCCCCAATATTTACAAAAGAGTTCAGGATATTTGAAAATACAGTAATGCCACAAGCTGCTTCCAAAGAGTTTGCAGCCTTCTATAGAGCCTACAGAGAAGTCTCAGCAGGCAAAGCAGTTTCTGTCCTACAAAATGGATACAAAGCTAGCCTACAAAACATCGCCAGTGACCTAGCTGCAGTCAAGCAAGGCTCAGCCATGCTTGCCATGCTAAAACTAGCTGCACCTATACTCATTAATAAAAACATCAAATCACTCAAAAGACATGAAGTATCTACATTCTTCCACGACAGCAGAATGTTTTCATTCTCTCATGGCTTTAACAATACATCCTTCTGGGATTATTGCATGCAACCTAGAACAGTAGGACCAGATATCATGGAAATCATAATAAAAAAATGCACCACTCCCAGTATTCAGCTCCAAATAGTCAAACAAGTAACAGTATACATGGAACAAATAATAATGGACTGCCTCTCCAAAGGCATGGATTATGAAGACCTTAAAGACCAACTAGTGGAAAAACACACCATCCAACTACTAAAAACCAATGCAGATGGAGAATACCTAAACCAACACCTAGACAAGGATGCATTCATGCTCATGCAAACCAGCCCTACATATATAAAAGAAAGATCCACAAATAATGGAGTTGTAGACCACGACAGAGAACAAGACCTAACAGCAACTACCAAAAGAGAACTTCTAAACAAGATCATGTTAGACACTGGAATGAAAACCAAGCTAAGGACAATGTATATGCCACTCGCCAAAGATTTTGACTCACAACCAGATGACGACATAGTAAGAGACACCAAGAAAGTCCTAGATGTAGCCAAAGAAACTGTAAGAAATAGTGAAAAACTAGAAGACAGAATCAGTAGAATAACCAGGAAAAATAAAACACCTAGAGGAAAACCAAGATCCCTAATGGAAGAATTCTACCCAAATGCAGCCCCACATCCACAAACCAGAAGTAGACCTAATATGAAACAGGACATCAGACCAGAAACTAAGCCAGCACACAAAGAAATGTGTAACTCCTGTAAAAACAAAATAGGAAGAGGAGGTCCAGTTTCAGACAAAACCATAGAGAAAATTTGCCTTAGAGATCACTACAAGCCACCAAGACCCGGCTCAAGAAAAGCATCCCCTAGTACAGGCAGACGGAAACCAAGACACCCCTCTACAAAACCTACGAGACCTAATCACAAAACCAAAACACCCTACCATATAAATGCAACAAACACTTTCCAGAACCAAGACCATGACCTAGAATATCACAAAATAAGAAGCACCCAGGAGCACCATGGAATCACAAAAGAATGGAACTCAGAATTCAACGATGAACTTGCACTTGAATTAAGTCACAGAAAGTTCCTCATGAAAGGAATTAGTGACATTAACCACAAGTTCAATGACCACACAACCCACAACTCTCAAGATACTGACAATGAAGATGAAGAATCAGATCCTGAAACAGTAACCTCAGGCTCAGACACAGATCAAGAAGAAAATAGTGAAACCAGTGAAGACTCAGAACATGACTCTGCCTCAGATTAGCAGATAACAGAGCAAGAGCAAGCTATGGAACTACAGAAACAACGCCCATATTCCAAACCCACCTCACAAGATCATAGGCTACCCAAACCATCCCTAGCAGGTCTTGCTCAAACAAACCATCATATCACTAATACAGACATACCAACCAACAATCCCTCCTTTAAACTAAAACAAACAAAAAGTCTGCCAACAAAAATACTAAACCTAGATCACTGCATCAAAAAAGAATACATAAGACTTATTATAAAGACCAGACCCAAATCAGCCCCACGACAACCTCAAGCTATTCCCATAACCAGGAAAAAGGGCACTAAAAAGAGAAATCAGATACCTAACCTACCTTATGAAACTAGAAAGAAACTATATGATATAGCCAGAAGAAAGATATTCAAAAACCATGAAATGGGAGCCAAAATACCTGAAGAAAACATGGCTAAATTATACTATAAATGGCCAACTCATGCACTTATTGAAGAAAAAGAAATAGAAAAGGAAAAAGATTCCCACATTATGAGCAAAGACATAAAGCCCTGCCCTGAAAAATGCAGTAAATGCCCAAAGATCAGAGCCACATCTAAAAAAGCCAGTAAAAAGAGAACCAAACCTATTATACCTACAAAAAAGAAACCAACTCCCAAACTAAAACCAAAAACCACTAAAAAGAAAGCCCAAGTACTGTACCCAATACTTTCCAAAGAACAAATAATAATGGACCAAGACAAAGCTAGACTGTTAGTCTATGAAAGACACCAAACCTTCCTAAATACTAACGGAGCAAGAAAGGCTTCCAACCCCTTAGTCACCAAAGGCAGAATATCTGAAGCAGTAGCAAACCCCATGCTGCGTACCCCCAGACTATTAGAGATAGCCCAAGGCATAGTAAAAGAAGACACAGCTAGAAAAAATGTTGTAAACAAAATAAGCAACTATAGCTCATGGACACCCATAAAAATGTTAGTAGAAACAAGATTTCAAGCAAGCCCAAAAGCAAAACCATATGAAGAGTCACAGAAAACCCTTACAGAAAAAAAATGTAAAGAGCAATGTCTTCAAGAACTCATAGAAGATGAAAACACTTTACTCCAGGACAAAAACCCTGACCAACAAACTAATCAAGATATGGAAATTAGGAAAAGATATGACAACTTCCCTGAAGTCATCGCAAGAATCACCAACAAGCCTACCCACCAGGAAAATGAGACACAGTTTGAACACTGGCAAGGAGTGAAACAGGTAAGAATACTTACACCTTGTACCACTAATGAACAAGAAGAAGCCTTAGATCCCTTAAGCCCCAACAAAATCAGTAGAATTAAAAATGCCTCACCTGTATACCAATTCACCCCCATTGATGAAGATGACAACAACCATTGTATATGCAAAAATAGCCAATGCAAAAACAAGGCAAGAACTTGGAGATACTTCAGAAAAGGAAAAGAAAGAATTAATAAAATCAAAACCACCCCAAAAGACCCACAAATAGAAGATAACCAACACAACCAATCCGAAAGATTATACACCAAACTGATAGGCAAACAAGACACACCCTATCTAAAAATAGGACTGCTAGAACATGAATGTAAAGGTCTAATAGACACTGGCAGCACCCTTCCCATCATTTCCCTCAAATTAGCAAACACATTAGAAAACTCAAAAGCATGGAAAGAACAACACAAGCAGAACCTTTGCTACTGGGACAAAAGTGTAAACACCAACGCAGTAGGATGTAATGGAAAACCTATCAAATTTCAGGGCATTATGACAATCCCTGACCTAACATTCAATGAACAACAACTAGGAGTAACATCCAGTTTCTGGGTAATGGAAAATTCCACAGATGACATCATCTTGTCAGCCAATTGGATGCACCAATTAAGATTTATAATAGATATAGGCAACCATAGCCTCACATATCACCTAACCAAAAACAACCTGTACCCAGACAATGTCATTGTTCAGCTAAAGCCCAACCCCACAGACGAGCCCTTAGAAGAATCAACTGAACACACAAAAGAAGATAGCAAAATATGCAAAATTACCATTGCAGGCACCCATGTTATCAAACCTCACAGAGCCGCCACAATTACCTTAAAGTGGACAGAAGCTCAACAAATTAGCAAAGTATTCACAGACATTAACAAAACTAAGGCATGTAAAATTGACACAGTCAAAGAAAAGAAAGCATCAAAACAATTCAGAAAAAAACTAGAAGAAGACCATAGGACCCAAGCAATATACCTTCCCCCCCTAGACCCAACAGATACAACGCTGCCAGTAACAGTAAGTGGTATGCTAGGATTGTTATGCCAACAACAAAAAGGAAGAAAACATGTCAGACTTATTATACCCAATGTAGGAGAAACAGCATTACAACTACAAAAAACCCTATACATCAGACCTAGAAAGCCTCCAGAGTTTCTCACAACAGAGAACAATAACCAAAAACAAGTTGTTATGCAAATTGAACCCAAAATGGAAGACCAAACCATACTCACAATCAACAAAATGGGAACAGTAAGAAGAATACACAAAAGCAATCTCACAAAAACTGAGAAGGACACACTCGCACATCTACACAGACAATATAACAACTACAATGAAGCAGAGGCTACAATTAATCAAGTATTCCCTAACAAAGAGCTAGACAAACCTAGACAGACACAAGAGGTAACCCTACCATCAACAACTGAAGAATACCAAAATCTGTTTTACAGAAAAGAGAGACACATCACTGATTTTAAGAAACCCTCCAACATTACAGTTGACACTGACAGTATTACACTCACCAGATTTCCATTGATAGGTGAACTCCCCTTTACAGACACAACTGACCGAGTCTCCCTCCTATTTTTCTACCTTTTAACATCCCAAGGACAAGAAATGGGACTCACACATTGCACCACTGAAGTCCTGGAAATGCACCTAACTAAAATCCCCATAAAAATAGTAAAGCAATATAGATTCAAAATGATGTCAGCCAGAGACAAACATGACATTATGTACCTATACAAAAAGATTCCCCTGAGTATTCTAGCAGAAACACATCTAAGATTTATAATGATCAATGAGCACATAAGAAATGCAGAAGACAGCAAAAGAACCTTAGTAGAAATCCTAGACACCAAAGTTGCATTAAAAGTAAAGCTATATGCTGAAGTACAAGCATTCAGCACACTATTCTTCTATGGACAAGCCCTAGTAGCAAAAGAAACCAAAATTTGGGGAGTAGAGCCATTCTTTGCACATCAAAAAATAAGACACAAACAGCTAGAGCAGATCAACCTAGAAGAAATTAGTACACTACCTGCCACTCTTAAGCTAAATATAATCCAAGCCCAAGAAAAATTTAAACAAAGACAAGATAAAATTAACAACAAAAATTGCAACAAAAAAGACAAAAAACCAAAGACAAAACCTTCTGTAACAAGCTCTCACAGATCCAAAACCACCAGAAATATATACAAGCACAGAGTCAGAGCAACAGCCACATCCATCATAAGAAAGAAAGAAGACTTAGATAATATAATAGTCCCCAAAACCCAGGGATACTGTGGACAAACATACAACAGAGAAGAAAGAGAAAAGATAAACTCTAGAAAATACCAAGACCTCCAAACAAAAGCTAACAAATCTATCTTTGAAGGCATACCAAACAATATGGACAAGATCACACACATTGACCAAGTTGAAAACTTTACAGACTTCATCAACTACCACAAATCCACAGCAGCCCTTCATAATCATATGTCCAAGGTTACAGGAGAAGAAACACCAAAAAAGGACACACATATCCCTATACCAACTTTTAAGAAAAGCTTAACACAAATTGAAATCACAGACTACAACAACAACGAAAAAACAGTAATAGAAGAAGCAATCCCAGAAGGATTAAGACATGACTTCAAAATATTCACCCAGTTACTAAGACATCCAGTCAGCAGAGACCTTGGAAGGAAAATGCTAATTCCAGATTTTCCCCCAACCAGTTATTTTGAAGACGAAGATAAACAACCCTCAGCACTGCATGACCTACAAACTGGATTAGTCCTACCAGAATGGTTAGCCTTCATCTGTTCCCCAATATTCTGTGAAAAAGCAATTATCTTTGAAGAAGAATACAAATTCGAATTCACCCACTTAGCAACAGTCCTATACATGTATGGACAATTCTGCATGTCTCTACATTCAGGAAGCGTAGGCCTTTTCAGAAAAGATGTATTCCTGGCCAGAGCCCTACTCAATAACTGCACTGAAGTTATAAGCAAGCCCTCCAAACAGTTAACTACAGCCAGAGATGTGCACATAGATGACAAACTAGATTACCTGTTATGCTATGAGAAAGCAGTCGAAATAACAGGCTGCCCCTTCACTGTAACACTCAGAATGTTAAGAAAGAAACCAAAAGAACCCACACAAATGGCATTTCCAAGCAAAAGCCCAGTGTTAAAAGAGCTTCTAGACCTTCCTAACAGAACAAAGCAAGACCTAAGAAATGCAACTAATAGCATTGAGAAACAAAACCAAGAACTAAAAAAACACATTATGACAACAGAAGAACATGACAAATACATAAAAATGTCTGGATTACATAAAATAAGATTCACCAGAGCCACCAAACCCAATGCTAAAGGAAGAACTATTCCAATGAAGATATTTAAAGAATCCAAAATCCAGAAGGAATTAAGAAAGTTCAAAACCTTTACAACTTGGCACTCCGACAACATAGTAAAAATTGAACAACTAAAATTACCCATGATAACTGAAGACAATGAAGATGATACAAACAAAACAAAAAGTATGACAAAAACCTGGATCCTACCCAACCAAAGCAAAATAGACCAGATAAAGACAGATTCCTACAAAAAAGTACACCACATCAACCCTGACATCAGAGTAAACGCCAGAGTAACATTTGGAAGAGCAACCAAAATATTCCTAGTCAAGCCCTCTGAGCAAAATTATAGAGCTGAACCAATAGTCCCTGTGGAAATATACCCTTCACCAGCAGACCAGGCACTAGATAGAATACTAAACCTATGCCAATCCATTGGACCCAACTCGACAAACTTACTAAAACAACACAAGACAGAAACCAACATAAGAAGTCTCTACAGGGAAGAACCTAAGCACAAGAGATACATCATCAAATATGTTATTCCCCAAGAAGGTCCCGACAACAACAAAAGACAACAAAGACTAAGAGCACTAAAAACATACAACTACCTGGTAGCCGAAACATCCAACAGCCAATTCAACGAAAACAAAATCACTGAAAATGACAATGACTACAAAACAATCAAAAACATCGCCATACACCAACATGAAGAAAAAGAGCACACAGAAGACCTGTCAAGGGCAACACTTGCCTCCATCAAACAGCAAGATAAAGGAAGCCTTTTTACTTCAAGTATATTAAGTAGCATCCTACCCAAAACAGACCAATTCAAAATGGCAATACACAAGGTCATGTGCATAACCGACAGAATAAACATAGACTTAGTAATCAACAAAAACCCAATAAGAAATATAACAAGAACACCTACCCATATTGACGAGCTAATAGGAAGAGCAGCTATTGAACCGGACAATGAATCAACAACACTAGCCTCCAACATAGCCAAATTAGTTACTGAATCCATTAGAAGGCTTTTCTTCCAGAAACCACTTAAAACATCCACAGAGGTTGACAACACAGCACCCAGACTTGTAGCCAAACTAGTACCAAACTCCACTGAAAACTGGGCCAGTGTCACAATTGAAGAAGCTGTCAAAGCACAAGGAGGAATTGATAACCTTATCCAAACAGTCTCCAACTTCTTTTCAATACCCATCCTCATAGCAGTTGGATCACTAAAAGCAGGAGAATATAATGGAAAGAAAACTTCATTCTTCAATACAGAATCAATGAAAATCTATGGATCCAACCACTCAACCACTCAAAAAGAGAAAGGAGCTCATGCAGCAATGGCAGTCACAAAAAATGGAAAAGAATTCTTTAAATTTAACACTTATGATAAAAATCATAGCAAGCAATTCATAGGAAAAAGTGACAGCCCTGAAATCCAAGAACTCAGCAAGCAACAAGCAGTCACAAGAATGCAAGCAATAAAACTACAAGACACAGAACTTGGCCTCATGAGATTCATACCTGTAGAATATGAACATCTAGCCTTGAAAATGTGGTTTAAGAAACACACAGCTAGAGCCATTATGGATGCTAGAAATAATAACCAATGCCAAATGGAAACTGAAACATCCTACCAATCAAAATCAGACATAGAGAACATACTAGCCAATTGTCTACTATTCACCTCTCTAGATTTCACAGGATTCTACGACCAAATAGGTTGTGATCTAATTATGTCCATGCTCAATTGCATTTCATACCTAGGAAAAGAAATTGCACCCCTCATAGCACCACAAGGAGCAAAAAACAGCTGCCTATACGCTATGGAAGTTATCACAACTGTCCTAACTAAAGTCGATGACATGCTCATACTACAAGATGCAAAGAAACCAAGACAACCAAACACAGACAGAATGGACAAACCAACAAGGCAGATGACAATTCTAGAATCTTGGAAACATAGAGTACCACTAGATATGCCAGGACCTAAACTAGTTCTACACACCATAATGAAAGAAGTAACAGAACCAAGAGACAATCTTGAAGATCAAGATAGACACCCACTCAACCTCACAGCCCAGCAAAGAAAAGAGGCTTTAAAAGAAGGCAAACACAACCTCATAAAAACAGTTCAACTCATTGATGACTGTGCTATAGGGACCAACCTTCCAAAAACCAACACAAAAGACACAAAAAAACAGGAAGACAAGAAATTACTGCTAATGCACACCTTAATTCTAAAACAAATATTCCTAACATTAGTCCAATGCTCCACAAACAACGCGAAAGAAGGCTTCCAACCAGCAAAAGTTAGCATGAAGAAATCAGCTTTCTGTGAAGAAGCAGTCATGCACCTAGGAAAAATATACCAAAGAGGACAACAAATAATTGATATTAACCACTTTAAGAACACTAGCAGGCTAGGTACACTCCCAACAACAGGAGCAGAACTAGTTGCAATGCTATCCTTTTTCAATTATTTTGCTGAACACATAGAAAATCTAAGCCACTTAGCAGCCCCCCTAAGAGCAATGGGAGAGACATGCCAAGGTGCACAAAAAATCAAATGGACACCTACAACTGAAAAACACTACAAGACAATAATCACATGCATCAATAACATAGGAGGCCTATCTGTCTTACCAGATGACCCCAATCAAGTAGACAGCATAGTAATCACCAGTGATGCCTGCAACAAAACAATAGCCTACACAATAGGAGCTGTAATCCATAAAGAAGTAACAAAGAAAGATCCAACAAGCATGCAGCAATCAAAACTAAGTCTAATAAGATCATACAGCTGCCACCTTAAAGACAATATCAAAAATGCCCCTATTGCAGCCAAAGAATGCCTAGCAGCAACACAAGCCATCATTAGTGAAGAAAAAACACTGCAATATGCCAAAGGGAAACCCATTTACCTAGTCATAGACAACTCAGTCCTATTCAGCCTTTTGGAACAAATGAAAACAACAGCAGAGCTAGAAAATCACTTCTTTGCCCACCCCCAATTGAAAGAGAAAGTCACAGACCTATACCTTCTAATGATCAAACACAACATCACACTCCTAACAGTAGCAAGCAAGCTACAAATCGCAGATGTACTAACTAGAGTGCCATGTGAAAGGGCCACCAGTAAAAATGAGGACTGCAAACTATGCCCAGGATGCAAGACCACATGTCATATTGCACCCAATCACCAGAAATGCAAGTTTAACATTAGAAATGGGGATAACTCCAAGCCCAACCTACTAAAATATGACCAGATCACTGAAAACAAGCTTGACCTAGGAGGCAAAACCATTAACTATAACACATACTCCACCAACTTCAATCCAAAGAACTACAAAGAAATAGACATTACAAGAATCATAAACCTACTTGATGAAAACTCATCATTAGAACCTTATGAACCAGAAGACAGTGAAACTCAGGAGCTCAAAGAAATACTCACACATGCCAAAGAAAACACCACTCAGGACTACACCAAACACAGGATTGATGAAATGAAAGAAGCCATGGAAGACATCACTCTACTCACACAACAGAAACCTAATGAGACACTACTAGAAACAACAGACCAACAACCCTTAGTCAGAAGAACATACCACCAACAACAAGAGAACATGATCAACCACTACAATCCAACCACTTACCACACAAGTATCAAACCCATGAAAAGAGAATATTGGAGAGTACTGAAAAATGTCTACACAGAAACCAGTAACATCAAATGGAACAAACAAGCAAATAAATCAGTTATAATACTGTTTGCCAACAGATCCAAATCCTCCCTAAGGAACAAAAACTCACTCTATCTTCAAGGACTAAACAATACAAAGGTAAAAAAGATTGACAGAAATCCCATGGAAATAAGAAGTGTTTACATCAAACATAACCAAAACAATGACTTCAGACAGCACTACATACTAGCAACCTCACCAACAAAAACACCAGGCTCAGAAACACATAACACTGCACTATTCCTCCAACAACTTACCAAGATACACCTATACTTACTCCACCACAAAGAACAAGAACACCCAACCATAGGTAAACACATCATATTTGATGGAGACCTTATTGGAGAACTATATGGCTTAGACAAACAGACAGCAACCATAGCTATAACCATGATCATGGGAAGATCACTAACCCAAAACAAATTCGAATCCATAGGAGTACAATCATGCTTATCACCAATCAAAGCATATACCACCAAAGCAAAGCTCAAGAGAACAATAAGAGTACTTATCAATGGCCTTATAAATGTTCAAATCACAACCACCTTGGACAAAAGAGGAAGGTCCCCAGATCTTATACAAGAAATAGGAACCAAAGCAAACCTGAGAACATACCCTAACAAGATCACACTAATCTTCGATGACCTTAAAGTGAAATATGCCCCACAACTTAACCTAGCAACAGCCAGATTTATTGCCATCACTATACCAGAAGACCAAATACCATACCTACCAAGAGAAATCAGGAAAGCCCAACAGAAAATATGCACCATCACAGACTTCAGGAACACAGACCATGACCCAAAAATGGAGTTGATATTAGGAAAGCAAAAGATAGCAATAGCCCAAAGCCAAGATGCAAAACTACTTTACCTAAGAGAACAAGCCAACACAGCACTGAAAAATGGAAAACAACTCATAGAAGGCAATATTCATATAACCATCATCGATGACATACTCAAAGCTAAGAACATAAATGACACACAGTTCAAACCAATACTACCCCAAAACATGACCATAAATGAAATATTCCACACACATCAACTGCTGAAATGCTCCTCAACTGCAGAACAGGCAGTCAACGAAATTAGGAAATTCTACCACCACTCAAAGGTCACATCTAGCATATGTCTGAACAAAATAGCAAGTTTCCTAATACCATGCAGGCTATGCAAATTTGGATCAACCATCTCTATGAAGAGAGGATTCTCTGCATATGGCCAAACAAGAAACATTGCATCCAATATTGCAGGGCACACATGCTCTGTAATAGCACACGACATACTCTACATCCAAATGAAATCAACAAGGAAAGTACCAAAACCATACCTGTCTCTATTCACCTGCTATGGATGTGGATCAGTAGACATTGAGTCACAAACCTCCACCTCCGGTAACCTCATAGCCAAACACCTCCTTAACTTCATATTGTTAACAGGAATCCCCCCTCACCTGGTCATCACTGATTCAG
>TARA_B110000908_G_scaffold172755_1_pt1 | contig 13785 bp, 10 predicted proteins | sample TARA_B110000908 | Tara Oceans TARA_B110000908 (sample SAMEA4398067) | marine metagenome | biome: Polar Biome; feature: [DCM] deep chlorophyll maximum layer (ENVO:01000326); material: water (ENVO:00002006), including particulate matter (ENVO:01000060) such as... | depth 36 m
CGCAAAAGCACACCCCAACAGAACTTGGCCGCGTTTAGGTCGAGTCGGTATAGAAAGCAAGGGGGATTGTAGTGATTGGCGTAACTTGTCAGCGGAATACGATAAAGATTAACAGATGAGGCGAAAACTGTCCTACAAAGCGCAGCAGGCCCACACCCAAATCATAGAAACGTAAGTCAACTGATGCAGTGTTTGATCAACCCCAAACGCCCGCCAATATGCTGGTTTATCCGGCCCATGCCCCGCCTTGTCAGAATGGCAGCCTTTTACAAAATCGATATGGAAATGAAGCACCCCTTCAAAGACACACAACACAACAACGAAAAAGAACGGTGCGCCAATGATGATAAAGACAAGCGCCGAAAGGATCGCATGGACGCCAGCATGCTGCACGCGCCCAATATGCAGATAGATACTGCGCGCCGATAACATACGCGGGGTCTGCATGAAAAAGTCCGCAAACATGTGCTTCACTTGTAAAAGCACAAGCAGGGCCAAACCAGTTTGCAATAGTGGCGTCAAAAGCGTTCTCCCCTTAAATACCCCATCCTAACGCCAATCCCAAAAGGCGTAAACCATTTGATCTGCCCCCCCTGCCCTTGGTATGTATGAACATACGCTCAGTTGGAGCGTTATCATTTTAGGGAAACACTCCATGGAACGTTCACTTTTCGCTTTCATCTGGAAATACTCCAAACGTGATCAACTGGTTTTACTACTGGTGACATTGACACTTATGCCTTTGCTTTATGTGACATTGGAGCTGCCCAAGCGGATCATCAACGACGCGATTGGTGGAGATGCATCGGTAACTTATTTTGGCGTCACCATAAGCCAAGTGCAGTTTTTGATGGTCCTGTGCGGGTTGTTTCTGTTGGCTGTCCTAATCCACGGCATGATGAAGATGCGGATCAACACGATGAAGGGTGTGTTGGCTGAACGCTTGCTGCGCCGTTTTAGATATACGCTGATTGCACGCATCTTACGCTTCCCTGCCCCCTATTTTGAGCGCACCAGCCAAGGTGAATTGGTGTCGATGGTCACATCAGAATCCGAACCCATGGGTGGATTGATGGGCGACGCGGTTGCCCAACCCGTTCTTCAAGCTGGGCAAATGCTGACCATTTTGTTCTTCTTGTTCTCCCAAAGCATCACCTTCGGCTTGGCAGCCAGCGCCCTAATCCCTTTGCAGGCATGGCTGATCCCGCGGCTGCAAAAGAAAATCAATCTGCTTAATAAAAAGCGGGTCATTCAGGTCCGCGCTTTGGCAGCTGAAATTGGCGAAAGCGCGACAGGCTCAACCGCGTTGCGGATCAACGGTGGATGGCGCTATCGGTTGGCGCTGATTTCGGACCGATTGGGTCGCTTGTATGCCATTCGCTTTGAAGTCTTCCAAAAGAAATTCTTCATGAAGTTCATCAACAACTTCATCACCCAACTTACCCCGTTCTTTTTCTATTCATTGGGTGGGTATCTGACCATTCAGGGCGATATAACAATTGGCGCGCTTGTCGCAGCCTTGGCGGCCTACAAGGACCTTGCTAGCCCGTGGAAAGAATTGTTGGCCTACTATAACCAATCCCAAGATATGTCTCTGCGGTGGGACACGATCACAGAACGCTTCGCCCCAACTGGTATGATTGACGAGAGATTGTTTGATGGCAATCCCGGCGATATCCCCAGCTTAGTTGGCGATATAGAACTGTCTGATGTCACCGTACTGGACGAAGAAAACAACACAATGCTGGACGATCTTAATGTGACGTTTCCGGCGGGCAGCACAATTGCGATCACCGCCACCAGTGATGAAGACCGTCGTGCGATTGCTGATCTGTTGACCCGTGAACTGACGCCCTCAAGCGGTCAGGTCAAAATTGCAGGGCACATGCTATCCGATCTGCATCAGGCAACCATCGCTACACGCATCGGCTACGCTACGGCACGTCCTGTGATGTTCCGTGGAACCTTTGGTGATAACGTTTTGATGCCACTAAAATATCAGCCCTTGATGGATGTAACCGATACCCCTGAAAGTATCGAAAGCAAACGCGCTGGAAACAGTGCTGAAACCCTAGCGACGGATTGGCTCGACTTCGCTGTTGCTGGCGTCAACGATCATGATCAATTGCAGGACTGGTGGTTACAACTGGTGAAAAGCATGGGCAGTGATGACGCCTTATTTCGACGTGGCCTTGACCAACAATTTGATCCTGCCAAGCATCTAGAGCTGTCTGCTGCCTTGGTTAAGGTGCGCGCGGACGTGGCTCAAGCTGTGCACGACGCTGGCTTGACGGCGCATGCCTTTATACTTGATCCAGCAGAATACAATCCAGCCCTGCCCGTGGCTGAAAATCTACTATATGCAGCGCCACGTGCCACCATAACAGCAGAAGTTTTAGTCGAACAAACCGAATTTTTGGACCTTTTGTCGACGCTTAATCTGGAAAAAGACCTGCTGCAATTGGCGGTCGATATCGTTGAAATGCTGCGTCAGACGTTTGATCTAGACGGAACAGACCATCCACTGTTTCGCAAATTAGGCTTGGACGTCGGGACATACGAGCAAGCCGTCGTTTTAATCCACAAACACCGCATAGAGACCGACCTTACCGCACTTGAAAAAGCACAACTGTTGGCTGTTCCATTTGTATTGTCTGCAGAAAAGATCGGGCCAGCCTTCCCAGCGGACGTTATGACGCGTGTTTTGGAAATCCGCCGTACACATGGTCCCGCGCTTCAATCCAGCATGTCATCCCTGTTCATCCCAATTGAAATTGATGCCCCCGTTGAAGGACTAACCGTTTTAGAGAATGCACTGTTCGGGAAGATTTCCGAAAGTGCGGGGCAACGCGGTGAAGAATTGCGTACCATTATAGCTGAAGCATTGCATACAGCGGGCCTAGACGGTCGCGTTCTTGGATTGATCTTTGACATGCCAATCGCACTTGGTGGTGCAAACTTGCCTGCAATGTTTGCGGAACCCCTGTCCATAAGTCGTGCCACGATCAAACGCCCACATATCCTAATCCTCGACAGTGTCTTGGGAAGTTATAACGCGGAAGCACGTACAAATGTTTACAGCAATCTACGTGCGCTTTTACCAGATACAACGATGATTTTTCTTGCCACCAGTTTTGACGATAGTGTCGATTTCGACCTACACTTCGAAATGCAAAAAGGACGCCTAACGACGGATGATGATGAAATGGCAGAAGACACGGACGGTTCTGTTAGCGCAGATTTGGCACGAAAGCTGCGAGCCTTGGAACAGACTGAACTGTTCTCGGAATTGGACCGGAAACAGTTACGCCTGCTTGCGTTTGGCGCACGTTGGTATTCTGCGTCTGCGGGCGAATACGTTTTCTACAAAAATGACGATCCTACCAGCGGTGCCTACCTCATTGTAGAGGGCGAAGCAGAATTGATGCTGCCCCAAGAGGACAGCGATGACATTGTGATCGCAACAAGTGGTGTGGGGAAATTGGTTGGCGAACTTGGGTTGATCAAGAACGAGCCCCGCTCGCTGGACATGCGTGCAAAAGGCGAACTGACCTGCCTGCGTATCGGTGCCGAAGAATTCTTGGCTGTTGTCGAAAATGACGCTTCTACCGCTTACAAGCTTTTGCAAGTGGTAGCTGGGTACGTTTCGAACTGATCAGTCAATTTTTGGTTTTGCTTTTTCAAGGTAAACATTTATCGCTGGGCGATAGGCCGTCAACTCATCCACCACAGGTCTGAACTGATTTAGCCGTTGATCATATGACACAACTGCATCGGGCCACGTTACAGACAAATTAAACGCATTTTGGAACGCTTTGATCCATTCGAAGGTCACAGCAAATCCACAGTCACACAACCACAACTGATCTTGCGGCAGCGATGGATCCCTAAGAAGCAGGGCCAATGCCTCAAGGTGTTTAGAAATTGCATCTCCACCTGCTTGTACCGCCGCGGCATTGCGCGTTTCAAAAGCAACTTGAGGATAAAGCGCGCGCACAGCAGGCTCTAACCGTGTGTCATGAAAGCGGCCCTTTTCACGGGCTTTGGCACGCAATTGGATTGTGTCAGGCAGCATCGGTATTTGCGCAAATGCTTCGTTCAGGTATTCGGCTATCGCCTCTGAATCCGACAACATAAACCCGTCGTGGATCATCGCAGGTAGGTTTCCGGACGGCACAATCGATTTGTATTCCGCTGATCCATATCCACCAGGGGGCGGCAGTTCTTCCCAAGCAATCGACTTGTGACGCATCATGATGCGCAGCTTAGCGCAATAAGTCGCTACGGGAACGGTGTAGATCGTCAGCATGTCAAACCTGCCAGATAGAAATGGAAAGGGCCCAGTCAACTTAACGACTGGGCTCATATGAACCGGTAGAATTTAATCAACCAATAGCTGCCATTTTACGCCCAATTCATCAAAGAAACCTTGCTCTTGCTTCAGTGTGATCCACGTGTTGACGTAGTTGATCCAAACCTGATCAGCCTGTGGCAGCAACATCGCGATAGGCGTTGGCGAACGGCCTTCAGCAACTGGCACGATCATCAGTTGGTCGTATTGCGCAACCAATTTGTTGGCTTCAACGTTGGATGTGATGTTCGCATCCGCACGGCCAGAAAGGACTTCTTGGAAATCACGTGCTGGTGCCTCAACGATACGGTATTTCGCATCAGGGAAATACTGTTTCACTTGGGTTTCTTGGGTTGTGCCCAATGTAGCCGCAACAGAAACGTCCGCTTTGTTCAGATCATCCCAGCTGGTGAAACGATCCGCATTCTTTTTCAACGTCAAAGGCACTGTGGCCAGTGAAAAGTAGCTGTCTGAGTAACCAGCCGCTTTAGCACGTGCAGGCGAAACAGAGGCAGAGCCCGTGATGTGGTATTGGCCAGACGTGACGCCTGCGACCAAAGTTTTCCAATCAGTTGGCACAAATTCAACTTCAACGCCAAGGTCAGCCGCTAAGGCTGTCATCACATCGATATCGTAGCCTTTGTATGTGTTCGTCGCAATGTCACGCATAGACATTGGGTTCCAGTCACCCGTTGTCCCGACTTTCAAAACACCACCAGATAGAATTTCACTTAGCGCGGATTGCGCGTTTGCTTGGACTGCGCTTACCGCCAGAATGGCCGCTGTTGCTGCAATTTTAAAAAATTTCATTGGTTTCCCTTTTCAAACTGTCGTTAACAACTAGTTTGCCAGATAGGTTTGGAAAGTCCTAGGGGCTAGAAAACTTATTTCGGCGTCAAATCGTTGACGATTCCGTGAACATTTGAAAGACACCTGCACTCTATGCCCGATGAACCCAACCTTATCGAAATGCGCAACGTGTCCAAACACTTTGACGATTTCCAGGCGTTGAAAGATGTGTCGCTGGATGTAAAACTAGGGGAGCGTGTTGTAGTTTGTGGTCCTTCTGGATCCGGAAAATCCACCCTGATCCGCTGTATCAATCGTCTTGAGGTTCACGAGACGGGCGACATCACCGTAGATGGCGTGACGTTAAACGGCAGCCAAGAAAGCCTTGATAAAATCAGTGGTACTGTCGGGATGGTGTTTCAACAGTTCAACCTTTTTCCGCATTTAACAGTTCTTGAAAATCTGACCCTCGGGCCGCGCAGGGTTCTAGGATTGTCCGAAGCTGAAGCCGTCGAACGGGCCATGCTGTATCTGGAACGTGTGCAAATCCCCGATCAGGCTTACAAATTCCCGCGTCAACTGTCTGGTGGCCAACAGCAACGCGTCGCCATTGCCCGCAGCCTTTGCATGGAGCCAAGGATCATGTTGTTTGATGAACCGACTTCGGCGCTTGATCCAGAGATGATCGCTGAAGTGTTAGATGTCATGACCGAGCTTGCCAAAAGCGGTATGACCATGATTGTCGTGACCCACGAGATGGGGTTTGCCCGTCGCGTTGCCGATAAGATGGTGTTCATGGACAATGGTGAAATCGTCGAAATCGGTGCCCCCGAAGATGTATTCACTGCTCCAAAGTCTGATCGGTTCGCCGCATTCATCAAACAAATTTTGAACCACTAGGAGCAGACGATATGAAACGCATTGTTGTCCTTCTGTCGCTGTTTTTACTTTTGGCCGGTTGTTCTGGAAACTGGGGCTGGTACGTTGTTGATCCATCGACAACCAACGGCGCAAACAACCTGCGCTTTATGATGAGCGGGGCCTACAACACCATCCTAATGTCCCTGACCGCGATTCTCATTTCGATCAGCGTTGGCTTGCTGGTCGCCCTGCCCGGCCTGTCCAAAAAGAAACGCTGGCGTGCAGTTAATCGCACCTATGTGGAAATCGTGCGCGCGGTCCCGATCCTTGTCCTGATCCTTTGGGTCTATTACGGTCTGCCCCAGCTTAGCGGCATTACGCTAAACGTGTTTTGGGCAGGTGTATTTGCCTTGGCCCTATCCGACAGCGCCTTTCAGGCCGAGATTTTTCGCGCCGGCATCCAGTCGATCAGCAAAGGCCAATACGAGGCCGCGCAGTCAATTTCGCTGAATTACCGTGACACGATGCGCTATATTATTCTCCCTCAAGCGATCCGGCGCATCCTGCCGGCTTTGGGCAATCAGCTGGTCTATATGCTAAAAATGTCGTCATTGGTTTCGGTGATCGGGATGCAGGAATTAACCCGTAAGGCCAACGAACTGGTCGTATCAGAATATCGACCGTTAGAAATCTACACGATCCTTGTTCTGGAATATCTTGTGCTGATTTTGATTGTATCCGCTGGTGTTCGGTGGCTTGAACGCCGCATGAACAGCAGCGAGGCTTAAGCGTGGCGACAGATGACCTAACGACAGGGCCAATGGTTCTGCATTTCAAGAACCTCGCCATTCCTGCCGCTTTGGGAATGCTGTTCGCAACCCTTTATAACGTTGTTGATGTCTATTATGCTGGCCGGCTTTCGACTGAAGCGCAGGCTGGCTTGGCCATTGGCTATCAGGCGTTCTTTATTTTGATGGCAGTTGGATTTGGACTGGGTTCGTCGCTAAGCGCGCTAGTCAGCAACGCCAAAGGCAGCAAAGACACGTCAGGCACGCGTAAACTCGCGGCGCAGGGTCTTAGCTTTGGGGTGTTGGTCACTGTTGCGCTGATGTGTATCGGTCTGTGGGTCGGCCCTAAGTTGATCCAACTTGTGTCGGAACCAGGTGGATACCGTGATGCAGGCACCGCCTATTTCTATTGGCTGATATTGGCCCTTCCCGGCTTTATGCTGGCCTATGGTGGCAACGGAATTTTACAGGCGCATGGCGACTCGCGATCCCTACAGTGGGCATTGATGGGCGCATTCTTTGCGAACGTCGTGCTGAATCCACTGTTGATGTTTGGCATTCCGAGCATCTGGAATGGCATGGGGTTTAATGGCATCGCCTTGGCGACCGTGATCAGCCAGACATGCGTCATGTCCTTAATTTTATGGCGTATTTTCCAGCTTGATGTGATGCAGGGCGTGCAGTGGTCCGAATTCAAACCAAGTCGCGAAAGTTACCGCGCGATTGTCGCGCAACTGTTGCCTGCCAGTACAGCGCTTATCGTCATGTTCTTCTCGGGCTTCGTCGTGCAGTTCGCGCTTAAAGGATTTGGGGAGTCTGCGATCGCGGCCTACGGCGTTGCGCTACGGGTTGAACAGATTTTACTACTGCCCGTTTTGGGCATGACTGGCGCGTTACTTCCAATCGCAGGCCAGAATTTCGGGGCCAAAGAATTCGAACGTGTGCGCACTGCGTTATGGCTTTGCTGGAAGCTGGGGTTTGCCATGACGGTCATCGCGGCCCCTGCCCTATGGTTTGGCGGCGGGTTCGCCATGTCGATCTTTACCGACGATCCAAAAGTGATTGAAATCGGGATCAGCTACCTGCGCGTCGATGGGTTCTTGTTCCCCATCTACATGATGCTGTTTTCAATCAACTCACTCCTTCAGGCGCTAAAGAAACCAATCTGGACCCTTTGGATCAGCGTCTACCGTCAAGGGTTTGGCGTGGCGTTTTTCATCTGGCTCTTTATCGGTCCGATGGCGTTTGGCGTTTGGGGCGTTTGGTTTGGCATCGCCACAGCCGTCACCAGCGGTTGGGTGATTGCCCTGTTGGTGGCACGCACAATTTCCAAACAGAACATCGGTGGCTTTCTGCGCGCAAACTAAGGCGAGAAATGATTGAGTGGCAATTTCCAGCTTATCTGGAGCCCAAAGCGAAGTGATCATGGTTTGCCCCACACTTTAGTCAGGTTAAGGTGATGCAACAAACCAAATTGGGCGGGCCAAGCGATGAATTTTTCCAGACGTCATGTTGTATTAGGTTTAACCGCTTTAAGCTTGTCCGCTTGCGGAAATGCAATCCCAGCGGGGCCTGTTCGCAGCAGGTCCAGCAGCTTACCAGATGATTTACGCCCTGTCCCCAACAGTGCCTATAACGCATGGGTTCGCAGCTTTCGACAACGCGCAAGCGCCAAAGGTATTTCAGACGCAACACTAAGCGTCGGATTTCGCAACACTGGATACTTGCCCGGCGTTGTAAAACGCGACAGAAACCAAACCGAATTCAAACGCACGTTAGAAGATTATCTGTCAATTGCAGCCTCCGATGAACGGGTCAGCAAAGGCCGTGCAGCTTATGCGAAGCACCGCACAACGTTGAACACCCTCGAAGCCAAATACGGTGTGGATGCCGAAATCATCGCCGCCATTTGGGGTTTGGAAAGCTTCTTTGGCGAACGGCGCGGTGACGTTCCTGTTGTCTCAGCCACATCGACCCTTGCCTTTGATGGCCGTCGTGGTGCGTTCTTTGAAAAGCAGTTAATCGCGGCGCTCAAAATCCTGCAAAACGGCGATATTAGTGCTGCCAAAATGACAGGCAGTTGGGCGGGCGCGATGGGCCATACCCAGTTCATCCCAACCTCGTATCAAGCCTTTGCCGTTGATTTCACAGGCGATGGTCGTCGCGATATTTGGTCTGATGATCCCACTGATGCGTTAGCGTCTACCGCTGCGTACCTGTCCAAAAACGGCTGGAAGCGTGGTACCCGCTGGGGTGGCGAAGTTGGGTCTAGCGGTGCTGGCGGCACCCTCCTTCAACCCCAAGCTGGTGGCCCTAAATTCGGCGTGACAAGCAATTTCCGTGCGATCAAACGCTATAACAACTCCGATGCTTACGCGATTGGCGTTGGCCATCTTGCGGATCGTATTGGCGGCGGTGGACCACTGCGCGCCAGCTTCCCACCAGACAAAAATGGCTTGACCAAAGATGATCGCGTGGCCCTTCAACAACGCCTGACCCGTCAGGGTTTCGACACCGACGGTGCAGATGGCGTGATAGGCCCGAACAGCGAAAAAGCGATCCGCGCCTATCAAGCAAGCCGCGGATTACCTGTTACTGGCAGACCCTCGCAGGAGTTACTGCGAAGCCTTGGCTGACTTAGCCACGCACCAAAGCCATGGTTGGGTCGTAGGCCCCCATTGGCGACACCGTGGCCGCGATGCGTTGACCCAATACATCCACTTCGAACGTTGTGCCAACCTTAGAAACATCAGGATCAACAAAGGCATAGGCCAAGTTAAGCCCCAGTCGATATCCCCAACCACCCGAGGTTACGGTACCCACGACCTTGTCACCCACCATCACCGACGCACCACCATGTGCGGGTGCAAAATCGCTGTTCAAGGTTAGCGTCACAATCTGTTTGCGCAGTCCCTCAGCCTGACGTTTGGCCAAGGCCGCTTTGCCAACAAAATCCGGTTTGTCCATCTTCACAAACCGATCAAGGCCCGTTTCAAACGGATCAAATTCCGTCAAAATGTCTGCTTTCCAGTGCAAGTATCCTTTTTCAAGGCGCATAGACTCTACAGCCAAAGCTCCGAAAATACGTAAACCATGCGCGTTGCCTGCCTCACGCAGTGCAAGATAAGCGGCATAAAGCGAGGCATTGGGAATGTGGATTTCAAAGGCCAATTCACCCGAAAAGCTGACCCCCATCACGGTCGCAGGGGCAATCCCGATGAAACATTCCCGCACAGACAACCACGGAAAGCCGGTTTTAGACCAGTCATCGCGACTGACCGCACTTAGCACTTCACGTGCCTTAGGTCCCGCCAGCACAAGGATCGTTTGATCGTTTGTCAGCGACTTGATTTGGACGTCTTCATCAGCAGAAAGGTTCTTCATCAACCAATCCATGTCGTGGATTTCCGCAGCGGCGGCAGAACCGTACCAGATCCGTTCAGGCCCACGATCAGAGGCGGGAATATTGGCAATCGTGGCTTCGGCTTTCAGCATACCATGTTCGTTCAACAGATAGGTCAGGCCCACTTTCCCCGCATTGCGCGGCAGACGTCCGCAGACCATCCGGTCAAGGAAACATTGTGCGTCAGAGCCAGTGATTTCGTAGCGGTTAAAACCATTCACCTCACACAGGCCAACGCTGTTTTTCACCGCCTCGACTTCACCCTTCACCACATCGAAGCTTTCGTCAAAACGATAGCTGTGCGTGACCTTGAAATCAGGCGTTGGCTTAATATACTCAACCCGCTCCCAGCCATTCACAACGGTGAATTCAGCACCTTCAGCAGCCATAATCGGCGTTAGTGGCGTGGTCTTCGCCATCCGTCCAACTTGGCGATGCTCGTTCGGGAAATGGAACCGGAATTCGTTTTGATAATCCTCGATCGCTTTAAGTGCCGTCAATTCAACATTGGTGTGGCCCGCAAATCGGCGCGGATCGATCACCCAAGTATCATAGCAGGCTTCGCCATGTACGATCTGTTGGGCCAGTAGCCAGCCGTGACCACCCCCTTCACCCAAGCCAGCGCGCAGACCGATGATGCAGAATGCATTGCGCTTGTTCGGGATCGGGCCCACCAGCGGCGCACCATCAATCGTATAGGTGATTGGGCCATTCACTACAGTATGGATGCCAACCTCCATCAGTGCGGGCATACGGGCAAAAGCCCCTTCCAACACATCAGTCACACGGTCCAGATCATCAGGGCACAGCGCGTTCACAAAATGTGGATCGATCCCGTCCATGCCCCAGGTTTTGCAATCTTGTTCATAGAACCCCACCAGCAGGCCGTTCTTATCCTGACGGCAATAATAATCGCTAATCGGACACCGCAGTAGCGGCATACGGTGGCCCGCTTCGACAATCGCAGGGATATCTTCGGTCACGAAATACTGGTGCTCCATCGACATGACAGGATGGTGAACATCCATCATCGCACCAACCTCGTTCACGCGGTACCCACAGGCGTTGACCACGATTTCGCAGTCAATGTCGCCGTGTTCAGTATGAACGGTCCAGCTGTCATCCTTATGTTGGGTTAGCGCTGTCACAGCCGTGTTGCGGTAAACCTCAGCTCCAGCTTTGCGGGCACGACGGGCCAAAGCCTGACACAGCTGCGCGGGATCAATATCACCGTCGCTGCCATCCCAAAGACCACCCAACAGATTGTCAGTCGAAATCAACGGATGACGCCGCGCACATTCAGCCGCATCCAGTACTTCAAACTCAACATCCATGCCCCGCGCCATCGAGGCAAAGTGGCGATACCCCTCCATCTGTTCCTCGGTGTTGGCAAGGCGAATACCGCCGTCGCCGTGGTTGTAATTTACTGGGTAATCAGGATCGGCAGCCAGGTCTTTGTACAGGTTGATCGAATGGGTTTTCAGACCCACCATCGTCTGGTTCATGCCAAAATTCGTAACCTGCGCGGCGGAATGCCATGTGGTGCCTGATGTCAGCTCATTTCGTTCCACCAAAACCACGTCACTCCAACCTTCTTGGGTCAAGTGATACAGGGTTGAACAACCGGCGATACCACCTCCAATAACAACAACGCGGGTCTGGGTTTTCATCTTACGCTTCCTTTACATGTTGCCCCGACTGACGAAAAAATGGGGGCGTCGGTCAATCACAAATCCTTAATTCTCAATTCATCAAAATCAATATTTCGAGAAGATTAAACTGGAAGAAAAGAGTTGCCACATCAATTGCCCGCCTTCCTAGTCGAAAGAGACTACCGCACGCGCCACTTCACCAAGTAAATTTCATGTCCGATACACCTGAAAAATCACGTCGATCTGGGCGAAAATAACGACTGGCACAACGCGCAGCACCACCAGCGGTTACCCCCGCACCCGCAGGCCAAGTTGGAGGACAGTATCGCCCCTCGACCTGAAGTGGTCCCGCAACAAAGGCTGGCTTCCTCGCGCAATCCTTGGCCGAAACATTGGCCAGCCTGGTAATGGTCAACGTCATTTTCCCTGGCTTTCCGATGGTGTTTTCCATCTGGCCTTTGGTCATTGATTTACGCAGTGGGGCCTTTGCAGGTGGGGGCGGCGCAACGACACTGCTGAACACAGCATCAGCCCAGCTATCAAGCTGGTTGGGGATGCCGTCTGGCGTGGCTTGCTCCATGACCGACGCCAAAGCAAAAGTGGTGCTTACGACACATCACCCTGAATACCTAAGTCCCGATCAAGACGCCCAACTCAAAGCGGCATTCAAGATCATCGATTGATAATAACGGTCCAACTTTGTAGCACTGGTTCAACTTTATCACATAGCCTTAGCCTAGACCCAAGGATCACCAAATGACTGATTTTACCAAAACCCGCGATATGTTTGATATTCCTGATGGAATGACCTACCTGAACGGTAATTCCTTAGGTCCAATGCCACGCGGTTGCGAAGCGTCAATTGTGAATTTCCTGAATGACGAGTGGAAGACAGAACTGATCAAAGGCTGGAACACTAAAAACTGGTTCATGCAAACCAACACCATTGGCGACCGCGTGGGTAAATTGATCGGCGCACCCGAAGGGACAACCGTTTTAGGCGACACGCTTTCGATCAAAGTGTTTCAAGCAGTTGCTGCAGGGCTTGCAATGGTCCCAGATCGGCGCGTCATTCTGTCAGACAACGGCAACTTCCCAACCGATCTATATATGGTCGAAGGGCTGATGAAGCTGAAAAACGACGGCTACGATCTGCGCACTCCAAATCCCGAAGACGTGATGGGCCAGATTAACGAAGACGTCGCGGTGGTGATGATTACCGAAGTGGATTACCGCACGGGTTACAAACACGACATGGCAGCAATTATAGCCAAGGCACATTCCGTCGGGGCAATTGTAGTCTGGGATCTGGCGCACTCTGCAGGCGCAATTCCCGTCGATGTCATGGCAGCAAATGCCGACTTCGCAATCGGTTGCACCTACAAATTCCTCAATGGCGGTCCGGGTGCGCCCGCCTTTATTTACGTGGCCGAACGCTTGCACGATTCCGTTGAACCTGCATTGGCTGGCTGGCACGGGCACGCAGCCCCATTCGCGTTTGACCTGTCTTACCGCCCGGCCAAAAACATCGAACGCCTACGTATTGGCACGCCGTCCATTGCAGCTTTTAGCCTGCTGTCTGCCGCCCTTGATATCTGGGATCACGTCGACATGAATGATCTACGCACACGGTCAATCGAGTTGTGCGAGCTGTTCATCTCCGAGGTCGAAAAACGCTGCAACGGTGTGACCCTCGCCAGCCCCCGTGATCCTTACCAACGTGGCAGTCACGTCTCGTTTGAATTCGAACACGGGTTTGCGTGCATGCAAGCCTTGATCGCAGAAAAAGTGATCGGAGACTTCCGCGCGCCCAACATCATGCGGTTCGGCATTGCACCGTTGTTCAACGACGAAAAGGACATCCTACGCGCCGTTGAAAAACTTGAAGCAATTCTGAAAAACGAGACGTGGAAAGAAGACCGCTTCCAACATCGCGGATTG
>TARA_B110000908_G_scaffold168503_1_pt1 | contig 13721 bp, 12 predicted proteins | sample TARA_B110000908 | Tara Oceans TARA_B110000908 (sample SAMEA4398067) | marine metagenome | biome: Polar Biome; feature: [DCM] deep chlorophyll maximum layer (ENVO:01000326); material: water (ENVO:00002006), including particulate matter (ENVO:01000060) such as... | depth 36 m
TCAAGGTTCTCTTTATTCTTAGACAGACCACCATAGCTGATGTTCATCGTGAATTCGCCGTTGGTCTTTTCAGAAACCAGCTCGGCCAGTTTCTCAACGTGCTCTGTGAAGGCGCGGCGTTTGCCCCAAACAGATACGTTCCATTCTGTGGCAGCAGCCTCGAATGCGAATGCGAATGTGACCGTGCTTGCAACAGCACCCAGTACAAATTTGTTCATTTTACTCTCCCTATATGCGGACCAGTGGGCAACGATACCTCGATCCGCTTGAAAGAGAGGCTAACGTTGGGTTAACAGACTGCCAAGGGCTAAAACTTGTTATAACCAAGGGTCACGCTTGGTTTTCATACAAATTCTTATTGGAAATGGATACGGGGCATAACAACGCTAAGTCATGGCGATTCTGCGTAACTCCATGTGGACCGCCTTCACGGCGAAACAATATGTCGCACCCAGACCTCAACCTTCACAATTCTGTCGCACTGCAATTTACGACAATTCATCAAACAACTTGTAACCACTTTACAGATTTTTGACAGGCAATCGTTGGAAAATAAGCGTAAATTTTCAAACACCTCACAATAAATTTACAATTCCCCTAAGTTAGGGGAAAAATGTTTACAGATAAATCCTTATATTACGGTCTCTTATTCCCTTCTTTTCAATTCACAGTATGATCCTCGTCAACGACGAAGCGAATTGCGTGGGAGAGACGCATTCCGCTTTGCTTGAATACCAAAGATCGCCCCTTAGGGGCACGGCCACTAGGGAGGCATCAATCATGTCAGACACCAAATCCAAAACCTATCCCCCATCCGCCAATATGGCAGCAAACGCCCATGTCGATGCCGCAAAGTATGACGCAATGTATGCTGCATCTATTGCAGATCCAGAGGCATTTTGGGGTGAGCATGGCAAACGCATTGATTGGATCAAACCCTATACCAAAGTCAAAGACGTCAACTTTGGTGTGGGTGATGTGTCGATCAATTGGTACGGCGATGGCACGCTGAACGTCTCTGCCAACTGTATTGACCGTCATTTGGCGACACGCGGCGATCAGACCGCAATCATTTGGGAGCCTGACAGCCCGACGGATACAGCACTGCACATCACCTACAAGCAATTGCATGTGTCCGTGTCTAAAATGGCCAACGTGTTAAAAGACCTTGGTGTGTCCAAAGGTGACCGCGTTGTCATCTACATGCCGATGATCCCTGAAGCTGCTTATGCAATGCTGGCATGTGCCCGTATCGGCGCGATCCACTCGATTGTATTTGCTGGCTTCTCCCCAGACGCATTGGCCGCCCGTATTAATGGGTCCGAAGCCAAGGTTGTTATCACCGCGGACGAGGCCCCACGTGGTGGCCGCAACACCCCGCTTAAAACAAATGCGGATCAGGCATTGCTTCACACGTCTGACAAAGTGAAGTGTCTGGTTGTCAAACGCACGGGCGGGCAGACCACTTGGACGGATGGCCGCGATTACGACTATAATGCTCTGGCGGCCAACGCATCTGCCGATTGCCCACCTGAAGAAATGAGCGCCGAAGATCCGCTGTTTATTCTATACACATCTGGCTCAACCGGCATGCCAAAAGGCGTTGTTCATACCACTGGTGGCTACATCGTTTACGCCTCAATGACCCACGAGATCACGTTCGATTATAAAGAAGGTGATGTTTTCTGGTGCACGGCAGATGTGGGTTGGGTTACGGGCCATAGTTATATCGTCTATGGCCCATTGGCCAACGGCGCGACCACTGTAATGTTTGAAGGTGTGCCGACCTACCCCGATGCCTCCCGCTTCTGGCAGGTTTGCGAGAAATACAAAGTTGCGCAGTTCTATACTGCACCGACCGCCATTCGCGCGTTGATGGCGCAGGGTGATGACTTCGTCAAAGGCTGTGATTTAAGCAGCCTAAAATTGTTAGGTACAGTTGGCGAGCCGATCAACCCCGAAGCGTGGAACTGGTACAACGAAGTGATCGGCGGCGGCACCTGCCCCATCGTGGACACGTGGTGGCAGACGGAAACAGGTGGCCACTTGATGACGCCCCTGCCCGGCGCACACGCGATGAAACCTGGATCCGCGATGAAGCCATTCTTTGGCATTGAACCGGTGGTTCTTGAACCCGCATCTGGTGAGGTTATTGAGGGCAATGACGTTGACGGTGTGTTGTGCATCAAAGATAGCTGGCCAGGGCAAATGCGCACGATCTGGGGTGACCACGAACGGTTCGCGAAAACCTATTTCTCGGACTACGAAGGCTACTATTTCACAGGTGACGGCTGCAAACGCGACGCAGACGGCGACTACTGGATCACAGGCCGCGTTGATGACGTGATCAACGTATCGGGTCACCGTATGGGCACAGCCGAAGTCGAAAGCGCGCTTGTTGCCCACCCCAAAGTGGCCGAGGCCGCCGTGGTCGGTTACCCGCACGAGATCAAAGGCCAAGGCATCTATTGCTATGTCACCTTGATGAACGGCGAAGAACCAACCGAAGAATTGCGCCTTGAGTTGCGCAAATGGGTTCGTACCGAAATTGGCCCAATCGCCTCGCCAGATTTGATCCAATGGGCACCGGGCTTGCCAAAAACCCGTTCAGGTAAAATCATGCGCCGCATCCTGCGCAAGATTGCTGAAAACGATTTTGGCGCGTTAGGTGACATATCAACCCTTTCTGACCCTAGCGTTGTTGAAGACCTAATCAAAAACCGCATGGTCTGAAAAACGATGGTGTTCGCACAAAGCTGCGGACATCTCGGCCCAAATGAATAAACGATGGATACCAATGTCATGAATACCGCTCCTGTCCTCATTTTGCTTGGCCCTCCGGGTGCTGGCAAAGGCACCCAAGCCCGCATGTTGGAAAAACAGTTTGGTCTGGTCCAACTGTCGACTGGCGATCTGCTACGTGCCGCTGTTGCGGCAGGCACACCTGCGGGTCAAGCCGCCGATGCCGTTATGAAATCGGGCGCTTTGGTCAGCGACCAGATCGTCATTGATATCTTGCGCGACCGTTTAGGCGAAGCTGATTGTGCCAATGGTGTGATCTTGGATGGCTTTCCTCGCACGGATGTTCAAGCAGAAACCTTGGACGTCTTATTGGCTGAAAGAGGTCAGAAAATTGATGCAGCCATCAGCTTAGAGGTTGATGACGCGGCAATGGTGGAACGTGTTGCTGGTCGCTACACCTGTGGGGGCTGCGGCGAAGGCTTTCACGACAGCTTTAAAATCCCTAAGCAGACGGGCGTTTGTGACGGATGTGGTAGCACAGACATGAAGCGGCGCGCCGATGACAATGCCGAAACGGTAAGTGGCCGACTGATCGCCTATCACGCACAAACCGCGCCTTTGGTAAGTTATTACGAGGGTAAAGGTGCCCTGAAACGTGTCGACGCGATGGGCGCTATTGACGCCATCAGCGCGTCACTTAGCAGTGTGGTTCAAGGCGTTACAGCCTAAAGAATACGTCACTGGGCCGGTGAAGCAGCCCAGTTGACCCACCGTCTGAATCCAACCATGTTATTTCCCGATCCTAAGGGGAAATTCGTCGGAAATTTCGACACCAGTTGGAGGATGAACTGTGCCAAAAACCTTTCACCGTTACGGTGTCTTCTATACACCCAGCGGAGCATTTGCCAAAGCTGGTGCACAGTGGTTGGGCTGGGATTTAGATACCGGGCAGCCAGTTGGTGAACCTGACTTAAGTATTACAAAACGCCCGCAAAAATACGGTTTTCACGGCACAATCAAGCCGCCATTCTTTCTGGCGAACGGCAAAACGCTGGCAGATTTAGAAGCCGCATTCGCCACCCTTTGTTCTGGTTTAGAAACTGTATCAGTCGCTGGCTTGTCCCCCGCATGTATTGGCAGTTTCGTGGCTTTGGTCCCAACTGGCGAAATAAATACGTTGAGGATGATGGCTGGCCGCGTTGTATCAGAACTGGACCCTTTGCGCGCACCAACTTCCGATACTGAACTTGTGCGCCGCAGGAAATCAAAGCTTACGCAGGTGCAGGATGCTCACTTAATGAAATGGGGATACCCTTACGTTTTTGATCAATTTAAATTTCACATGACCCTTAGCGGAAACTTAACGAGGGAACGACAAAACGCGGTCCAAGATCAGGCCAAGTCTGTGTTCGCGTCTGTAATCCCATCCCCGTTTGTCATCGACGCATTGTCATTGGTTGGCGAACGTTTGGACGGAAATTTCGAACTTATAGCGCGGCAGACCTTGGGAAAGACATCGGTGCCAGCGTGAGGGTATCAGAATCACGACATTTACGTCGGTTACATGCTTTCGCAACTCGCGTGCGGCGCGTAGCCTAAATGTGAAATCAAACAGACCACAGGATGCTTGAGATGGGCTTTACCGCAGAAATCAACGACACTGACGTGCAATCCGTCACGAATTGGATGCAAACCGCACCTGAAACGACATCCGTTGCCCATTTTTTACCCGGCCCTGGTATTCAAAAGCTGGAACTTAAGTTTGACATCGTTGAATTGCGCAAAGCCTTAGACGAATGCCTTTCGCGCGAAGCGTTCAAAGGTGGGATGCAGGATCAAGGATTTGCCGCTCTGCCCCTGACCCAACGCCCTGGTCAAACAGAATGGACAGAAAACGATCTGTCCGGTCGATACTGGCTGCGTGGCGATGCGCGCTATGTTGAAGAGGCACGCGAGGATCTTGTGCCCGAAATCGACTTTTCGGAATTTAGCCCAAAATTCAAAGGCACATATTTCGAACATGTACACGAAGAACTGGCCAAACGCTTCCCAATCGGACGCACGCGCGTGTTGTCCAAAGGTCTGTACAACTGCAACTCTTGGCACCGCGATCCAGAGCCGCGTTTGCATATTCCTGTAACCACCAATCCGGGGTCGCTATTTGTGGTCAACCACCATGTAACGCACTTGCCCGCCGACGGATCTGTCTACTTCACCGATACACGTGGCTACCATACCGCACTGAATGGCGGGGATACGACGCGGGTTCATATCGTAGCGGCCCTTGCCTACAAGCAGGTTACAAAATGAGCACTTACACAGGCCTGACAGGTGGTATCCGCAACGCAATAATTTGCGATTTGCGCAGCGATACGGTGACAAGCCCTGATGCCGCCATGCGGGCCGCAATGGCTGCGGCCGAAGTTGGCGATGACGTTTACGGTGAAGACACAAGTATCCTTGCATTAGAACATCGCATGGCAAGACTGTTGGGCAAAGACGCGGCTGTCTTTATGCCAACAGGTACCCAAAGCAATCTGTGCGCGATCATGGCCCATTGCGGGCGTGGGGATGAACTGATTGTTGGCGACACCTACCATATCTACGTCGACGAAGCCGCAGGGGCATCCGTCCTTGCAGGTGTTTCGATGTATGCCGTAGCGGTGGATGAAATTGGTGCCGTTTCGCCAGATGCCGTGCGCGGCGCAATCAAAGAAGACGATTTCCATAGCGCCATTAGTCGTTTGTTATGTTTGGAGAATACGGTTGGGGGTCAAGTGATCCCACTGGATCAGATGCACGCCGCAGCGAAGGTTGCATGGGACGCTGGATTATCTGTGCATTTGGACGGCGCGCGTTTTTTCAATGCTATTACTACCCTGGGATGTGACGCAAAAGAATTAGCAGATTGCGCCGACAGTGTATCGGTCTGTTTCTCCAAAGGGTTAGGTGCGCCAGTGGGTTCAATGTTGGTTGGATCGTCAGCGATCATTGCCAAAGCACGACGCAATCGCAAAATCTTAGGCGGCGGGATGCGACAGGCAGGCGTTTTAGCTGCCGCAGCCAGTCATGCATTAGATCACCATTTCCCGAAGATGGCCGCGGACCACAGACGCGCTGACGCCTTGGCAGATGCCTTGCGCAGCTTAGACGTGGGGACTGTGAGAAGCGGTACGAACATGGTGTTCTTTACGCCAAATGCTGATGAGCACGCTGATTTACGCACGCATATGGAAGCGGCCGGCGTGCGCATTGGCGGTCAATCCCCCACTATTCGCATGGTCATGCATCGCGACATAGATGGCGATGGGCTAAACGCAGCCATCGCAGGGTTTAGCAGCTTTTATACTTAGGGGAAGACGCACATGCAGGCAGTTGATTTCATTCTAGATACCACGTTTGACGACTTGCCTGACGCGACAATTCACGAGGCGATCCGCTGTTTGGTCGACACCTTGGGTGTTGGCGTTGGTGCATCACAAATCCCGCTGTCAAAAATTATCCGCAACCATGCTGCCCGCCAATTTGGTGGATCAGGTGCCACCCTTTGGCAGGATGGTCGCACCCTAAGTGCAGCAGGCGCTGCACTCGCCAACGGCATGGCAATTGATGCGCTAGATTCCCATGACGGTATGAAACTAACCAAAGGCCATGTGGGGTGCGGGGTATTTCCCGCTTTAATCGCCGTGATGCAGGCCGAAGGGATTGAGGACCCAAAGGAGTTCCTGACCTCGATCGTCATAGGTTATGAGATCGGAACGCGGGCGGGCATCGCATTGCATGCAAGCGCCTGTGATTACCACACATCTGGTGCGTGGATCGCCTTGGCGACTGCCGCCATAACCGCCCGCCAATTGGGGCTGACCAAAGCCCAAACTCGCGAAGCGATAGGAATTGCCGAATATCACGGCCCGCGCAGCCAAATGATGCGGGTGATTGATGCGCCTACGATGGTGAAAGACGGGTCAGGCTGGGGGGCAATGGCTGGTGTATCCGCTGCCTACCTTGCGCAAGACGGATTTACCGGTGCACCTGCCATCACGATGGAAGACCCTGATTTGGCTGGGTTTTGGAATGATCTGGGTCAGAATTGGTACATTCAGCAGCAGTATATCAAATTGTACCCAGTGTGCCGCTGGGCCCAGCCTGCGGTTGAAGGGGCATTGGCCCTAATGCGCGATCACGACGTCCACGCCCATCAAATTGCCAAGATCAGGGTCGAGACATTCCAAGAAGCAAAGCGCCTTGCCACGATCCCAACCACCACCGAACAGGCGCAATATTCGCTGCCATTTCCGGTGGCAGCTGCCGTGGTGCGCGGCACGGTTGGCGTGGCCGAGGTAACTAAGGATGGATTGAACGATCCACAGATTATCGCGCTTGCCCAATTGGTCGAGATTACCGAGGACGACACCTTTAACGCCGCCTTTCCGGCCCGCCGTTTTGCACGCACGCATTTCCACTTAAACAACGGGCGTGTCTTGTCATCTAATGTAACCGAGGCGCAGGGTGATCCAGAAGAGAAATTGTCTGATCAGGTGATTTGGGATAAGTTTCGCGGCCTAACTTCGCCTGTTCTTGGTATAGAGTGGTCAGAACACTTCTTAAAAACAGCACGTGCTATTGCAAATGCACCTTCCGTCAATCCATTGTTTGATCTGATGACTCCGCCCCCCAAGTAAGGAACCCGAAATGATCCAACTTTATTCATGGACAACCCCAAATGGGCGTAAGGTATCAATTGCTTTGGAAGAAATGGGATTAGCGTATGAAAGCCACTCCATAGACATCGGTAAAGATGAGCAGTTCGCGCCCGAGTTTTTGAAAATTAACCCCAACAACCGTATTCCTGCGATTGTTGATGGGGATCAGTCGATCTTTGAATCCGGTGCAATCCTGCTGTACTTGGCGGAAAAAACGGGCCGGTTTGCCCCAAAATACGCAAGCCCCGAATATTGGCAGATGATGCAATGGCTGATGTGGCAGATGGGTGGATTTGGCCCAATGATCGGACAAGCGCACCATTTTCTAAAGTATAACAAAGGTAAATCTGAATATTCCGAACAGCGTTTTCACACCGAAACCCTGCGCCTTTACGGAGTCTTGGATCGCCACCTTGCCACGTCACCTTACATCGTAAGCACGTTAAGCATTGCGGATTTTGCGATATGGCCTTGGGCCTCTAGGTTCGATTATCATCAAGTTGATCTAAACGACTTCCCAAATGTGAAACGCTGGTATCTTGAACTGGCGGTACGTCCGGCTTTTGCCCGCGGCTACGCCCAACCCAAAGATGCCGGGCCTATCCCTTTACCCGAGTGATACAGGTTTGGTTCCCGATTATGGGCGCTTAAACTGTTTGCCTGTTGCGCATGCTCGAGCGGATGAACACCCCTATGAAGATAATCGTAAGGACCAGGATGATCGTTGGCGCGGGCGCACTGTCGAGAAAGAAGCTCACGTAGACGCCCAAAATGCTCGAAAATATCGTGACACCAACAGCAATGGGCAACATACGTTTGAACTGATTTGTAATCAGGAACGCAATCGCCCCCGGTGCGATTAACAATCCAATTGACAGGATAATACCGACCGCGGACAACGTGGCCACAATCGTCAGCGAAATCATGGAAAGCAATCCATAGTGCAGCCAGTGCACTGGCAGTCCGACGGCTTGAGCCTGCACTGGGTCAAACGCGTGCAAAAGGAAATCTTGGCGCTTCGCAATCACGACTACAGCTACAAATACTGCGATCAAACCTGCGGTCCAAAGATCGGTTTTATCGACCCCCAACATATTGCCAAATAGGATATGGTCCAAGTGCACGTCGGTGGAAATCTTGGTGTATAAAACGATCCCAAAACCAAACATACCGGAAAAAACAATCCCCATCACGGTGTCCTGCTTAACCCTGCTGTTTTCGGACAGAAATCCTGTGGCCAATGCACAAAACATTCCCGCGCAAAACGCCCCAATGATCAGTGGGATACCAATGATGTAGGCGATGACAACGCCCGGTAAAACCGCATGGCTGATGGCGTCCCCCATCAAAGACCAGCCCTTAAGCACCAAAAAACACGACAACAGGCTGGTTGGCACCGCAATGATCGTCACGATCAGGAAGGCGTTGTTCATAAACGCGAATTGGAACGGCAGTAAAAATTCACTGATCATTGTGACACCAATGCCATTGCTGCGCGACGTCGCGCGGCAAGGTATCCATGTTTGGGTGCAAAGAAAAACGCGAGCAAGAAAATTACAGTCTGCAAGGACACGATCAAGCCGCCGGTCGCGCCGTCTACGAAGAAGCTAAGGTAGGCCCCGACAAAACTGGTGCCTGCCCCCAACGCAACACTGAGCACTAGCAATCGCGGGAAACGGTCCGTCAGAAGGTATGCAGTTGCGCCCGGTGTTACAACCATCGCGATCACAAGGAATGCGCCTACGGTTTGCAATGCGGCCACGCATGAAGCTGACAAAAGCACAAAAAACATCGCCTTTAACCGATCAGGATTTAACCCAATGGATCGTGCGTGATTTTCGTCAAAAAAGGTGACCATAAGATCTTTCCATTTAGCCAAAAGGATCGCTAGGGTCACAAAGCCAATAATCGCCAGTTGCACTGTGTCAGACGGTGTGATCGCCAAAATATTGCCCATAGTGATGGTTTGAACACTCACTGATGTCGGCGACAATGACACCATAAACAGGCCAAGCCCGAAGAAAGAGGTGAAGATCAAGCCGATGATCGTGTCTTCTTTTAAGCCTGAGCGTTGGTTCAGGAACAGCATTGCCCCTGCCGCCAATCCGCCCGCAGCAAATGCGCCCAGCGCAAATGGCAAACCCAACATATATGCCCCCGCCACACCCGGTACGATAGAATGGCTTAGCGCATCGCCGATCAGCGACCAGCCCTTTAGCATCAGATATGCCGACAAGAAGGCACAGACACCGCCCACAAGCGCGCTGACCCACATGGCGTTGAACATGTAGTTGTAGGTGAAGGGTAAAAGCAGCGTTTCAATCACTTTTTGCCAACCTTCTTTTCGTCACCGTAAACAACGAATGGACGCTCATCATCGGTAATGACGCGAATGGATCGCGCATCATCATCATCGTGTAAATCAGACCCACCCAGAACAAAGTGGCGCAATACACCGCCAAAGGCCAATTCGAGGTTTTCGTGGGTAAATGTCGTTTCGGTTGGGCCGTAAGCGATCACAGTTTCTTTAACCAAGACCGTGCGATCACAGAATTCAGGTACAGACCCAAGGTTGTGTGTCGACACCAGCATCACCCTCCCCTCATCCCGCATTTCGCGCAACAAGGTAATAATCGCGTCTTCTGTCTGAACGTCGACGCCAGTAAAGGGTTCGTCCAACAAGATAACTTTACCTTCTTGAGCGATGGCACGTGCTAAGAACACGCGCTTGCGTTGTCCACCTGACAGCTCGCCAATTTGACGATACCGAAAATCGATCATGTTCACACGTTCGAGCGCCGAGGTGACAGCGGCATGATCAGACGGCTTTGCACGGCGCAAAAAGCCCATATGCCCATAGCGGCCCATCATCACCACATCTTCAACAAGGACTGGAAAGCTCCAATCCACCTCTTCTGATTGTGGAACATAGGCCACAATGTTTTGGCGCAGCGCAGCTTTGACGGGCATTCCAAGAACAGTGATTTCACCTTTTGCCGCAGGTACAAACCCCATGATCGCTTTGAACAAGGTGGACTTACCGGCCCCATTCACCCCAACCAGCGCCGTAATGGTCCCTGTCGGAATATCAAAACTGGCGTTGCGCAACGCGATGTGCCCGTTGCGGTAAGTGACTGTGACGTCTTTGGCGACAATACCTGTGTTCGGGCTCATTTAGTTAATCCAGTAGCGATGGTTTCAATGGTAACACGCAGCAGGTCAATATAAGTCGGCACCAGGCCATCCGCCTCAGTCAAGCTGTCCACATACAGAACGCCACCGTATTCTGCATCGGTTTCACGCGCGACTTGTTTGGCGGGCGCTTGGCTCACAGTGCTTTCACAAAACACGGCTGGAATGTTGTTGGCACGAACGCCGTCAATGACTTTACGAACCTGTTGTGGTGTGCCTTGCTGATCTGCATTGATTGGCCAAAGATACAACTCCTGCATATCAAAATCGCGGATCAGATAGCTGAACGCTCCCTCACAGCTGACCAACCAGCGTTGATCAACGGGTACGTTCCTAATTTTTTCAGCCAATGGAGCGATAGCATCACTGATCTCTTGCTTATAGGCCTCCGCATTTGCTTCATAAATGGCAGCATTCTCAGGATCGTGCTTCACAAACGCGTCACGGATATTATCAACATAGATCAAACCGCTGCTTAGGCTCATCCACGCATGGGGATTGGGTTTACCGTCATATTCACCTTCGGTAATGCCCATTGGCACAATTCCGTCACTTAGCGTCGCACTTGGCAAATCCCTAAGGTTTGCGAAGAATTGTTCGAACCACAGTTCAAGGTTCAGACCGTTCCACAAAATCAGGTCCGCATCTTGGGCACGAATGATGTCGCGTGGTGTAGGTTGATAGCCATGAATTTCAGCACCCGCTTTGGTTACACTTTCCACAATCGCAGCGTCCCCTGCCACATTGCGCGCCATGTCTGCGATGACGGTAAAGGTGGTCACTGCCTTAAATTTTCCGTCCTCCGCGCCGCTCGGAGTGGCAAACGCCACCGCTAACACAAGTGAACAAAGTCCTGCGGTTACTCCACGGGTGATCTTTTGCATATCATCGGCTCCATCAAAGGCGTGCTGTACTGCATGAAACTCTACATGCGAACTATTCGCAATAGGTACTCTAACTGCGAATGAATCGCAACTGGGAACCTGTAGCCCTTTCAAATCGGGATTACCTTCAGTAATCCTTAAGGAATACACCCCATAGCATCAAGAAACCTGATGGAGCATTTGTGAAACTTAGCCTCAAACAACTTGAAGCATTTGTATGGGTCGCCGACCTCGGCAGTTTCCGCAAAGCGGCTGATCGGTTGAACACAACACAACCAAACGTCTCGTCCCGCATCGCGACGCTTGAGACCCTGTTAAACCAATCTTTAATGGAACGGGACGCAGGGTCAGTCCGTCTAACGACCAAGGGTAGGAAATTGCTGGACCACGCCCGCAAAGTGCTACACGCAGTTGATGATTTTGCGGATGCCTCGTCTGAGGCCAGTTTGATCGATGGTACCCTACGCCTTGGGGTCACCGAAATGATCGTCCACACATGGCTTAGCGATTTCCTAAAAGTGCTAAACACCACGTTTCCGCAGCTGCATGTGGAACTTACCGTTGATTTATCTGTCAATCTGGAACGCGAACTTTCTGCGCGGTCCATTGATCTAGCCTTGCAAAACGGCCCCTTCCGCCAACAGATGATCGGCCAAATTCCACTGGGTGATTATCCACTGGTTTGGGTGGCAACACGGGAATCTGGCCTGCGCGGTATCAAAAACCCAACGATGGATCACATCGCGGCTTACCCAATCCTAACCCACAGCCGCGACACGCGCCTTTACGCAGAAACCGCCGCTCATTTTGGGGCCCGCAAGGATTTGAACGTGCGGTTGGTGCCTTCCAGCAATCTAGCGGCGTGTTTGCACATGACGTTAAACGGAATGGGCGTCGCCACCTTGCCCGCGGCCATGGTCAGCCGCGAGTTGAGCAGTGGCGCGCTGATCCGTATTGATTATGAATGGCAACCTGAACATCTGGAGTTCTTTGCCAGATATGATGCGGATCGTGCACCCAGTTTCGTCGCCAAAGCGGCTGAAATTGCACAAAGGTTGGCGGCACTGCACCAACGCACATGATCATTTTTATTGATCCTATCAATACATTTTAACGATTTGATTTGATGCACGTCTACCGATTACGCTGTCGGCAACAGAACCAGTATCAGAGGAATGTCAAAACCTATGGGCAACAGCGCAATTCGCATGGGCGTCGACATCGGCGGCACCTTTACTGACGTGGTTCTCGAAGTTGAGGGCACGCAGTTCTCGGCAAAGGTGTTGACCACCTATATCGCACCCGAAAACGCGATTATTGATGGTATGCAGCAGGTTTGCGCCAAAGCGGGTGTCGCCCCATCTGAAATTGGTCAGATCATTCACGGCACCACCCTTGCCACCAATGCCTTGATCGAGCGGCGTGGGGCCAAGACAGCACTTATTACCACCGAGGGGTTTCGCGATGTTATCGAGATGCGGACCGAAAGCCGGTTTGAACAATACGATCTGAACCTAACCCTGCCGGAACCATTGATCCCCCGCCAAAGCCGTTTCACTGTGTCCGAGCGTGTAGATGCCAAAGGCGAGGTGTTGATCAGATTAAATCGCGTCGATATCGAAAAGGTTGCCGATCAGATCGCCGCTGCGGGCTATAATAGTGTCGCCGTGGGCCTGATCCACTCCTACCTCAACCCCGATCACGAACGTATGGTGCGCGATGTGTTGGCGGCGAAGTTGCCTAATGTAATGGTATCATTATCGTCCGAAGTGTCACCACAAATGCGCGAATACGAACGGTTCAATACTGTGGTCGCCAATGCCTACATCAAGCCACTGATGAAATCCTATCTGGGGCGGTTAAAAGGGCGACTTAAAGAGGAAGGCACTGATTGTTCCATCTTCCTAATGCATTCCGGCGGCGGCATTATTTCCATCGAAAGTGCTGCTGACTTCCCTGTACGTCTGGTCGAATCTGGTCCAGCGGGTGGTGCGGTTTTTGCCGCCAACATCGCGGCGCGCTATGGTTTGGACAAAGTACTGTCCTTTGACATGGGTGGCACGACGGCCAAGATTTGCTTGATCAAAAACCAAACCCCAAAAACCTCGCGCGTCTTTGAAGTTGCCCGCACCTATCGTTTCAAAAAGGGATCCGGCATGCCGATTTCGATCCCTGTGATTGATATGGTCGAGATTGGCGC
>TARA_B110000908_G_scaffold169937_1_pt1 | contig 13607 bp, 10 predicted proteins | sample TARA_B110000908 | Tara Oceans TARA_B110000908 (sample SAMEA4398067) | marine metagenome | biome: Polar Biome; feature: [DCM] deep chlorophyll maximum layer (ENVO:01000326); material: water (ENVO:00002006), including particulate matter (ENVO:01000060) such as... | depth 36 m
GATTCTCGAACGTGCGATCGAAGAGGCCCGCGAAAAGAATTTACTAGGTGATAACATTCTAGGCACTGGATACTCGTGTGACATCATCGTGCACCGTGGTGCCGGCGCGTACATCTGTGGTGAAGAAACTGGCCTGATTGAATCGATCGAAGGCAATCGTGCGAATCCTCGTATTAAGCCTCCGTATTTCCCCGCAGCCCTCGGCCTCTACCAGTGCCCAACCATCGTCAACAACGTGGAAACACTGTGCGATGTGAAGCACATCATCGAGCTCGGTGGTCAAGGCTTCTCTGAAATCGGCACTCCAGGTAATACTGGCACACGAATTTGGTGTGTCTCTGGCCACGTGCAAAAGCCTGGCTACTACGAATTTCCGTGTTCCGCAATCACTCTGGGAGAGCTCATCTATGACGTATGCGGTGGTCTCAAGCCTGGGCGCAAGCTAAAGGCAGTCATTCCTGGTGGTTCTTCGGCGAAGGTATTACGCGCGGATGAACGCTTTACAGGTAAGCTTAAGAACGGCACCGAGTTTGATTGGGGCATCGAAGATATTCCGATGGATTTTGATAGCCTTGGTTTAGTCGGTTCGATGTCGGGTTCCGGTGGTGTGATCGTAATGGATGACTCGACCGACATGGTTGAGGCACTCGCGAATATTAACTATTTTTACGCACACGAAAGTTGCGGTCAGTGCACACCCTGTCGCGAAGGGGTGCCCTGGATGCGTAAGGTGACACAACGTATGGTCGATGGTGAAGCACGCGAAGAAGATGCACAGCTGCTTAAGGATATTGCTGACCAAATTGCTGGCCGCACCATTTGTGCGTTCGGTGAAGCGGCCTCATGGCCGGTGCAGAGCTTTATCGCGAAATTTAATGACGAGTTTGTGGAAAAAGCCCGCACCCAAGCGGCCCTTCGTAGAGAAGGTAAACCCACAGCTGAGAAAACTACTTTGATCTAAGACCATGGAAATTCAAAGCATAGTCGAAAACATCACCATCAATATTGATGGGCAGGAGATTGATGTGCCTAAGGGCATCAACATCATCGAAGCGGTAAAGCTAGCTGGTAAAGGCAAGGAAGTGCCGCATTACTGCTACCACCCAAAACTATCGATCGCGGGTAATTGCCGCATGTGTATGGTTGAAATGGGCATGCCGATGCGTGACCGCGGTACTGGCGAAGCCGTTCTCGATGAGAATGGTGTGCAAAAGATCGGTTGGATGCCAAAGCCGACGATCGCTTGTGCGACCAACGCTTCGCCTGGTATGCACATCCGTACGAATTCTGAAATAGTCAAAGAGTCGCGCAATGGCGTGACTGAATTCTTGTTGATCAATCACCCGCTGGATTGCCCGATTTGCGACCAAGCAGGGGAGTGCCGCTTGCAGGAGTTTTCTGCTGAACACGGTCGTGGTTATAGCCGTTTTATCGAGCAAAAGAATGTAAAACCTAAGCGTACTAAGCTTGGTGCGCGCGTCACTCTTGATGATGAGCGCTGTATCCTGTGCTCTCGTTGCGTGCGCTTCTCTAAGGAAGTCGCAGGCGAAGACGTGCTCGGTTTTGTTGATCGTGGCACTTACTCAACCCTGACTTGCTACCCAGGTAAAGGGCTGGAGCACAACTATTCGCTCAATACGGTTGATATTTGCCCAGTGGGTGCGCTCACCAGCACGGACTTTCGTTTCAAGATGCGTGTTTGGTTTCTCAAGCGTAGCAACAGTATTTGCACCGAGAGTAGCATTGGTGCGAATACCGAAATCTGGAGCCGCGAAGGTAAGATTTACCGTATCACGCCACGGCGTAATGATGCTGTGAATGATACATGGATGACCGACTCAGGTCGTGAACTTTTCAAAGCATCCGAGTCGGATGATCGCCTTATTCATTACACCATCGAAGGAGTGCACAAGACTGACGCTGAAACCGCGCAGGCCACTGCTGATTTGTTGAAAGCTGGCGATGTGGCGTTGATCGGTTCGGCAAATAGTTCGGTCGAAGAGCAATTCTTTTATCGTTTGATAGCAGATCGCTGTGGCGCATCCGTCACCATGGTCGGTCGCACAGGTGATGGTGATGGTATTTTACTTTCAGAAGACCGCTCTCCGAATCTTCGCGGTGCGCTACTGAATGGTTTAATCAAAACACTTCCAGAAGCAGATCTGTCCACGCTCGCAGGTGCGATCAACTCTGGTGCGGTTAAGACACTCGTCGTCGTGAACGAAGACGTGACGAAGCTTGGACTCTCCTCAGAACTGCTTGCTAAGGTGAAGCTCGTTTACTTCGGCACACATGCGAATGCAGTGAGCCAAGTGGCAAATATCGTTTGCCCATCGTTGATGGTTTACGAGAAGGATGGTTCGTTTGTGAATCAAAGTTTCCGTCTGCAGAAATTCAAGGCAGCGGTGCCTGGCCCACGTGGTATTCAATCCGACATTAACGTGTTGGGGGAAATCGTGACATCCTTGGGTGATGAAAAGCCAAGCGCGTTAACAATCGACCTAGCATGGCAACGCATCGCTGAAAAGATAGGCGCCTTTGAAGGACTCAGTTGGCGTGGTATCTCCGACGAGGGCGTCGCGCTTGATCCGGCACCGTTCATTGATTTACCGTTCGTTGAAACCAAGAATTTAAAGTTCGATCCAGTCGCGTTCAAGGAGGCGCAAGCCGCTGCCACTCAAGCTTAAAGCAAATTGCCGGATATGGAATTCTTAACCAATACACTGCCGTTTACATTGCCGATTGTTTTCTCAATCGCGATGATCTCGGTGTTCATGGGACTTTGCAGTTACTCCGTTCTCGCGGAGCGCAAGGTTTCCAGTTGGATTCAAGGCCGCACTGGCCCGAATCGTACACGTCTGCCGTTGCTTGGGCATATTCCGATTCTCGGTAATATCCTGACACGTTTGGGCGTCTTCCAACCCGTCGCGGATGGTTTGAAATTCCTGTTTAAGGAAGAGATCACTCCCGGTCACGTCAAGAAAGGCTATTACTACTTGGCTCCGATTTTGGCCTTGGCGCCAGCACTCACCACAATGGTGGTGTTACCGTTTGGTCGCTATGTTGATCCGTCTGGTGTCGTGCAACCTCTAGTACTCGCCAACATCGACGTTGGCATGCTTTTCATCTTAGGTGTTTCTTCACTGGGTGTGTATGGCATCGTCCTCGCTGGTTGGTCCTCCAATAGTAAGTATCCGTTTCTTGGTGCGATCCGTGCATGCGCACAAATGGTCTCTTATGAATTGGCGATGGGGCTTTCGATCCTACCGGTATTCATGTGGGCTTCTGCGCCAGGTACAGATTACGGTCTGTCACTCTTCGGTGTGGTCGAGTCACAAGCAGGACTCTGGTTGGTCATTTGGCAGCCACTGTCTGCATTGATCTTTCTCGTCTCCGTTTTTGCGGAAACCAATCGTCTACCATTCGATATGGCAGAATCGGAAACCGACCTGGTCGGTGGTTTCCATACCGAGTATGGTTGCTTCAAATTCGGACTGTTTTTCGTAGCCGAGTATGCGCATGTCATCATGGGCTCGGCATTGTTCGTGTTGCTGTTCCTCGGGGGCTGGAATTTCCTACCAGGAATGGCAGATCCTTGGGGCGCCAGTCAGTTTGGCGCAGTGCTTTCAGTGCTGTGGTTTATGGCTAAGGTCTTCTTTATGATCTTCTTCTTCATTTGGGTACGCTGGACGCTTCCTCGCTTCCGCTACGACCAAGTGATGGCACTCGGCTGGAAGATTTTGCTACCACTTGCGATCGGTAATTTGATCCTCAATACACTGCTCATCGCGATCTACGATACACTTTAAAACGCAACTAGTATGGCTAAGACAAAAGTTCTAGAGCGTAAACCGCTCACTTTCGCGGAAAAAACATTTATTCCGCAAATCGTTACTGGGTTGAAGACGACTCTGGCAGCGATGTTTGATAAGACGATCACTCTGGAGTATCCGGAGCAGCGTCCCGTCATCCCTGAAAATTATCGTGGCGTGCCCACACTGGTGAAGGACCCGAATGGTCGTGAAAAGTGTGTCTCTTGCCAGTTGTGTGAATTCGTTTGCCCACCGAAGGCAATCAAGATCATCCCTGGTGAGATTGATGCCGAAGCCGAGCCAGATCGCGCACACGTCGAAAAAGCGCCGAAAGAATTCGAGATCAACATGCTACGCTGCATTTATTGTGGCCTTTGCCAGGAAGTGTGTCCCGAAGAGGCTATTTTCCTAAAAGATATTTTTTCAATGTCTGGCTACACCCGCGAAGAGATGATTAATAAGAAGGACAAACTCTACGAACTAGGTGGCACCTTGCCGGATAAACACCACAAGTGGGACAAGAAAAAAGCCGCCGAAGAAGCGGGTAATACTCATTAAATTAATTAAAAATTAGGAATTACTAATGTCTGTGACTGCGCAGATTCATTAAAAAAATCCTAAGTCTTAATTCCCAATTCTAAATTCCTAATTCTCACACAATGTTAGACATACTGTTTTACGTCTTTTCAGCGATCACGCTAATTGCGGCCGTGCTGATGGTCCTTACACCGAATGCGGTGAATGGAGCCATGTGCATGATCGTCGCTTTTATAGGCACTGCGGCGCTCTTTGTTCTGTTGGAAGCCTACTTCCTCGCGGTCATTCAAGTGGTGGTCTACGCGGGGGCAGTCATGGTGCTATTCCTCTTTATTATCATGCTTCTCGATGTGGATAAAGGGGAGGGTGCTACCGAATATAAGGATAAGCTGACCATTGGCGCATCTGCGATCGGCTTTTTGCTGGTTGTCATGCTGGTTTTTTCTGCGTTTTCGGGTGCTCATCTTCCTGAGCCTGGCCTGACAGCAGTGACCGAAAATCCTGAGGTGTTCAATGGAGGTGTGCCATTTACCACATCCTCCAAGTCTTTTGGCTACAGCCTCTTTACTAAATACATGCTGCCATTCCAAGTGGCTGGATTCCTTCTTCTTGCCGCTATGATCGGCGTGATCGTTGTGTCGAAAAAACACGACGTCGCGGAAGATTAGTCATTATTTATAATTTCATTAGCTACTTAACATGACTGTCGGACTTAATGCTTTTCTTATCGTAGCCGGACTGCTCTTCGCAGTGGGGCTACTCGGAGTGACCCTGCGTCAGAACACGCTCGTCATTTACATGTCGCTCGAGCTAATGCTCAATGCCGTGAATTTGGCGTTCGTCGCATTCTCTCGTTACAACGGGACAATGGATGGTAACCTCTTCGTCTTCTTTATCATCACCGTGGCGGCTGCCGAAGTCGCCCTCGGCCTGGCAATTATCGTCGCACTATTCCGACGTCGTCAGTCTGTAATGGTGGATCAATTGAACGCTCTGAGCCATTAGTATCATGACCGCCGCTCAAATACTTCTCGCCGCTCTTCTCACGCCATTGCTCTCGGCAGTGCTGATTGCCTGTTTCCTGCGCCGCCGCGGAACACTGGCTTCCTACCTCTCTGTCGCTGCTGCTGCCGGTATCTGTGCTTTCAGTTACCTTGCGATCCAAGCCAGTGAGGCTGGGCCCATTCGCGCCGCTGTTGATTGGTTGCATTTTGGTAACTTCACCGTATCGATGGGCTTCCTGTTCGATGGGGTATCTGCTACGATGCTGACGATGGTCGCCTTTGTGGGCTTCCTGATTCACGTATTCAGTCTTGGATACATGGCGGATGACAAGGCCAAGGGCCGCTTTTTCGGCGGTCTTTCGATCTTCATGTTTTCCATGGTGGGGATCATCCTCGCGGACAACCTGATCATGATCTTCGTATTCTGGGAGTTGGTCGGTTTTAGCTCTTACATGCTGATCGGTCACTACCTGGATACAGACGAAGCTGCAGCAGCTTCGAAGAAAGCATTCATCGTCAATCGTATCGGCGACCTCGGTTTCCTCGTTGGTATCGTCTATGCTTACTGGCACTTCGGCACTACCAACCTCGAAGCAATGGGCGCAGCGGTGAACGCGGATCCTAGCTTAATCAGCTGGGTGATCGCTGCGTTGCTCATGTGTGGCTTCATTGGTAAGTCCGCGCAGTTTCCATTGCACGTCTGGTTGCCAGATGCGATGGCTGGCCCGACTCCGGTATCGGCTCTGATCCACGCGGCGACAATGGTGGCGGCGGGTGTTTACTTCCTCATTCGTATCGCTTTTCTCTTCCCACCGGAGGTGCTTGGTTGGATTGCAGTTCTCGGCACATCGGTCGCTGTGTATGCAGGTTTTTGTGCGTATGGTCAGAATGATATTAAGAAGATCCTGGCATACTCAACGCTTTCGCAGCTCGGTTATATGTCGGCTGCGTTCGGCCTGGGCTACCCAGGTATCGCGTTGTTCCACCTGATCACGCACGCCTTCTTTAAGGCGCTGTTGTTCCTCGGTGCGGGTTCGATCATTCACGGCTGCCACCACGAGCAGGATATTTTTAAGATGGGTGGTATCTTAAAGAAGATGCCGATCACTTCGATTACTTTCTTCATCGGTGTGTTGGCTCTCTGTGGTGTGTATGGTTTTGCTGGTTTCTATTCGAAAGACGCGATTTTGGTCGCAGGTGGACTCAATAGCACTGTGATTTTTGCATTGTTGACGCTTGGTGCATTTTTGACCGCGGGTTATATGGGCCGCTTGGTTTGGATCGTCTTTTTCGGCGAGCCGAAGTCCGATGCTGCTTCGCATGCGCATGAGAGCGGTTTTAGTATGGTGTTGCCATTGGTCATCTTGGCAGTGCTCTCGGTTGTCGGTGGTTGGATCGGTGTTTGGCCGGAAGCAACTGGTGAGATCATTCGCGATAATTTAGAGCATCTGCATCACGCCGAAGGGCACGATGCGATGCACAGTAAGGTCATGATCCTCGGTTCGGCTGCATGGATCGTTGGTCTGCTCGGTTCGTTTTTCTTCTACGGTGTCGGCAAAAACGGTGATGCTTTGCAGAACCGTGCGAAGCCAGTTTACGAATTCCTCAAAGCCCGTCTTTGGTTCGACGAAATCTACGGCTTTTATGTGGCGAAGATTCAGCAGCGTTTTGCGGTGCTTCTCAGCTTTCTCGATATTTTCCTGATCAAAGGAATTTTTGTTCGTGGCAGTGCTGGATTAGTCGGACTGGTGGGTGCATGCTCACGCTCACTGCATGTCGGTAATATTCACGGTTATGTTTACTGGTTCCTTGCCGGAATTATCCTTCTTTGGGCGCTCGCTGCTGGCGTAGCTCTATAAAAATAGGTGAACGATTTTTCAATTTAGATAGATATGATTCCCGTCGATACATCATCACTTTGCCTCCTGGCAGCTATTCTGACACCGCTTTCTGCGGGGTTGTTCTTGCTGTTTGGAGCCCGTTTTAGCCAGTCAAGCCTACGCGCAGTTAGCGTGATAGGCTTTGCCACACCTCTGATCATCGCTCTGGCGCTTTACTGCCAGTTCGAGCCGTCGCTTGTCGGTGGCTATAATTTTGAGCTGCGTCTTGCCACTGGTCTGGAAGCAGTTGGCATTTACCTGCACCTCGGCTTGAATGGTATCTCGATGCCGCTCTTCATGTTGGCCGGTGTCGTTGGCTTTGCTGCTGGAATGTATGCCATGTTCTCGAAAGCAGAGCGGCCGCATCTGTATCTTGCGCTGTTGTTATTTATGCTCGGCGGTTTGATGGGCACCTTCGCTTCGGTTGATATTTTCTTCTTCTACTTCTTCCACGAGTTCGCCCTGATCCCGACCTTCATCATGATTGGTGTGTGGGGCGGTGCCGGTAAGCGTGGTGCAGCGATTGAGATGACGATCTACCTGACGCTGGGTGCGTTGTTGTCGTTGATCGGGCTGATTGCACTGTATGTACAGAGTGGGGCGGATTCGTTCTCACTGATCACATTGCGTGAGTATTTGGTGGCGCAACCGATTGCCGACACTGTGCAAAACAACATCTTCGCACTGTTGCTGTTCGGCTTCGGTATTTTGGTATCGCTCTTCCCGTTCCACAGTTGGGCACCTAAGGGCTATGCGACTGCGCCAACTGGTGCGGCAATGCTGCACGCGGGTGTGCTCAAGAAATTTGGCCTGTATGGTCTGTTGCAGATTGCAGCACCATTGCTGCCAGCTGGTGCAGCCCATTGGTTCCCTTGGATCGTATGGCTTGCGCTGGGTAACATCATTATCATCGGTCTGATCACAATGGCTCAGAAGGATGTCAAGATGATGCTTGGTTATAGTTCGGTCATGCACATGGGCTATGCTTTTCTCGGGATCGCAACATTTTCGGTCGTCGGCGTCGGTGGTGCGTTGTTGATGATGATCGCACACGGCCTTTCGGTTGCGCTGCTGTTCATGCTCTCGACTTGTATATATCACCGTAGCCAGACTTTTGATATGTCATCGATGGGTGGGCTTGCAACCAAGGCACCTGTATTAGCGGCCTTCTTCGTGGCGGGCACGATGGCGAGTATCGGTCTGCCGGGCTTCGGTAATTTCTGGGGTGAGTTCACTATCTTTGCTGCCTTGGCCGAAACAGAGATGACCAGATGGATCGTGGCACCCGCTGCGCTCGGTATTATTATTTCTGCGATCTACGGCCTGCGGGCAGTCGCAAACATTTTCTTTGGTAAGCCGACCGAGGCCTTTGCTGAACGTTTAAAGAGCGACGACATTGTGGATCTTAAACTCCATGAGCGTGTGCCAGCACTCGTCTTGATCATTGCACTGATCGTTGTCGGTATTTACCCACGTCTGCTATCCGATGACGCGAATAGCGAGTTATCTCAGATTTCAAGTTATTCAAATAAAAGCACTTTGCCAGTCATTGAAGTCAATGCGGCGCTTCCTCAAACAGTCGAAGCACATAAGGAGGTTACACACTAATGAACGAGCTTCTCGCCGAATTTCTGCGCAGTTTCACTGCGACAAACGACTGGGCTGCAATTGCGCCCGAAATCATGTTGGCGGTACTCGCCCTTGGTCTGCTTGGAGCCGAGATGGTGTTGCCACGGTCCCAGCAGGGGCTTATCCCGCGTCTCGCGATTTGGGGACAAGTCCTCGTCCTGGTTGTGACACTATGTTGCTCAGCTTATTATACCGTCGAGGGACAGACCTTTTTCAGTGGCATGATCGCACAGACAGATGTGACGCAAATCATGCGAGCCTTCTTCTTGGTAAGTTCGATTCTCGTCTGCTACCTCGGCAAGATCTACTTATCGAAGCAAAAGCTGCCGCGCACTGAGTTCTTCCACTTGGTGATTATCATTGCAGCAGCGATGATGCTGTTGGTGCAGAGCGCCAATTTTGTGATGCTGTTCGTCGCGCTCGAAGCCGTGACGATCGCTTTTTATGTATTGGTAGCTTATTGCCGTACCAGTTCGCTGTCGCTCGAAGCGGGCTTAAAATATTTGATCCTCGGTGCGCTGAGTTCTTCTATTTTGTTATTCGGTATTGTGCTACTTTACGGAGTTGCAGGTAATCCGGAGCTGAGCTTTTCCAGCAGTGATTCGCTGAATTTTAGCGAGTTACAAGCGTTCATCGTGATGCATCAGGATAATGTATTGGTGCGTATTGGAGCGATTCTGGTCGTTGCTGGTATCTGCTTTAAGATCGGTGCGGTTCCTTTTCAAATCTGGGTGCCTGACGTCTATCAGGGTGCTCCCACTCCCGTGAGTGCGTATCTCGCGATCGCATCCAAAGCAGCTGGCTTTATTGTATTACTGCAATTGTTGACGGGGCCGTTTATTGGCTTGGCTTCGTTCATGATCCCAGTGCTGTCGTTTATCGCGGCAGCCACCATCCTGTTTGGTAATTTCGCGGCGGTGCGCCAGCGCAATGTTAAACGCCTGATGGGGCTTTCGGGAGTCGCACATGCCGGTTACCTCCTAGTCGGCGTGGTTGCAGCGCTCAGCATTCCAGAAGCAAAGTATGCGGTGATTTTCTACCTAGCGACTTACCTACTAGCGTCGTTTGCGGTCTTTGCCGTGATGTCGCATGTGGCTGGTGCTGATGATGCGAACCAAGAGCTTGAAGACTATGAGGACCTTGCGCGTAAGAGTCCGTTCCTCAGTGGTGTGCTCGCCGTTGGCTTAGGCTCATTGGCTGGTATTCCACCATTAGGTGGCTTTATTGGTAAGCTGTTCATCTTTATTGCAGCTTACAAAGCTGGCCTTTACGGCCTATTGGCAATCTCCGTGCTCGGTGTAGTGATCTCGATCTACTACTACTTTGGGTGGGTGCGCACAGTGTATTTCTCCGATTCGAAGGATGACGCAACCGCAACTGCTGGATCGCTCTGCAACTGCGATCGCGTCGTACTAGGTGCGCTCGTTGTTGCGACGGTGTTGGTTGGTATCTTCCCCGGTGTGTTGCCGATCATCCCGTAAGCGCCTTCGGCGAGTGAGGCAGTGCTGCGCACGGAGTGACGCCTTCGGCTGGTGAAGGTGAGAAGTGCTAGTGAGTGACAGGAGGGAAACGCTCCGTCGTTTCCATGTATCGGATTGGACCGTATCGAACTATCGGTGGAAACGAAGGAGCGTTTCCCTCCAACTATAATGCGAGGGTCGCGCAGGCGCGTCCCTCGCAAAGATTGCGGGGTAAACCCGCTCGCTAAGAAAACGTAGGGGCTGGCTTTATGCCATGCCCTTCGACTCAAAAAGGCCGAGTTCATTACGAACTCGGCCTTTTGTTTCCAATTTAATACTCAGAACTACGCCTTCAGCGCTTGATCTAGATCGGCTAGCAGGTCTTCGATGGCTTCGATGCCGACGGAGAGGCGCACGAAGTCGGCGGTTACGCCGGTGGATTGTTGCTGTTCCTCAGTGAGCTGTTGGTGCGTGGTGCTGGCTGGGTGGATCGCGAGCGACTTGGCGTCGCCGATGTTGGCGAGGTGACTGAAGAGCTCGAGGCCGTCGATGAACTTGCGTCCTGCTTCGAGGCCGCCTTTCAGTCCGAAGCCAACGAGCCCACCGAAGCGCTCGTTGTCGAAATATTTCTCAGCGGCGGCGTGGTGCGCGCTTTTACTGAGCCCTGGGTAGTTGACCCAACTCACAGCTTCATGGCTTTCAAGGAATAGGGCGACCTTGAGTGCATTGGAGCAGTGGCGCTCCATGCGTAGATGGAGCGTTTCGAGGCCCTGAATGTGCAGGAATGAGTTGAACGGGGAAGTGCAGTTGCCGGTGTCGCGTAGCCACTGTAGGCGCATTTTCATGATGTAAGCGATGTTGGCACCGCCGGCTGGTTCGAAGGATTTGAACACATCCCAATGCACGAGGCCGTGGTAACTCGCGTCGGGCTCGGTGAACTCCGCAAAGCGGCCGCTGCCCCAATCGAAATTGCCACCGTCGACGACGATGCCACCGATGCTGGTGCCGTGACCTCCGATGTACTTAGTGAGGCTGTGGATGACGACGTTCGCGCCGTGCTCAAGCGGGCGACAGATCATCGGCGAGGCGACGGTATTATCAATGATGAGTGGGATCTTTGCTGCGCGGGCGACAGCAGAGACTTCCTCGAATGGGAAGATATTGAGCTTTGGGTTGCCGACGGTGTCGCCGTAGATGGCTTTGGTTTTTTCGTCAATCAATGGCTCGAAGCTGGAGGGATCTTCGGCGTCGGCGAAGCGTACTTCGATGCCGAGCTTTGGTAGGGTGTATTTAAAAAGTGTATACGTGCCGCCGTAGAGTTGCGCGGACGAGACGATGTTGTCACCTGTGCCGGCGATGTTGAGAATCGCGCTGGTGATGGCTGCCTGACCACTGGCATGGGCCAGACCTGCGACACCCCCTTCGAGTGCGGCGACACGCTTTTCAAGCACGTCAGTCGTGGGGTTCATGATGCGAGTATAGATATAGCCTAGCTCTTCGAGGCCGAAGAGTTTGGCCGCATGGTCGGTATCCCGAAACATGTAGCTGGTGGTCTGGTAGATAGGGACGGCGCGTGAGCCTGTCTCTGCGTCAGGCGTGTGGCCTGCGTGGAGGGTGAGGGTGCCGAGAGCGGGTGCTTTCTTATCTGTCATAGCTTGGGAGAAGTTGAGAGTTGAGAGTTGAGAGTTTGAGTTGAGGTGGGCTGGGGCGTAGGTCTGCCAAGATGCCCTGCGAAGCGCAGAAAGCGTAGCGGGTCGATGCGTGGTAATTATTGAGTGTTAGTCATACGGTCTCTTGTTTTAGTGGCGTCCCAGGAGAGTCCGACCTTGTCCAGAAAACGTGCGGCTTCTTCGAGGAATTCGTTGTCAGGTAGCGTTTCGCGGAGGATGTGTTTGTATTCACGCAGTGCGTTATTAAGCTGTCCTTCAACAACAAAGGCACGTGCGAGTTGCTTGCGCCTCTCGACAAGGTCTGAACGTTTTTCGAGGATATCCTGCAGCATGTTGATCAGCTGAAGATTAGTGAATAGCGAGTCTTCTGGGCTGTCGGGAAGATCGATCCGATCGACGAGGGCGGCTTTCGGCTCCCATGCATTTGGCCAGCGTTCAGACATGCCAGTCCACATCTTGGTGGGCTCGGCGATCGAATAAGCAAACGCTGCGCTGAGGATGATTTCAATCAAGACTAACAATGAGCATGCCATGACCCAGAGCTCTTTGCCAGCGGTGCCCATACCATAGATGAGGCGACCGAGCGCGCTAATGACTAGGGCGACAATCATCGGTAGGGCGACGTATAGATGGTGATCTTCGTGCGCGAGGGCTCCGTTAATAAAATGGCCGTCCTGACTGGTGCCATACACGATGAGCGCTAGGTAACTGCAGAGCCCCAGCAGGATCGCCCGGCTCCACGTTTTCTTGATGTTAAAAGCGAGTAGGATAAAAAACGGCACGAATAGTAGGAACGGCATCAAGTTCATGCCAACACCGATTTCGTACTTGGCGTCGATGTCGAATCGATGAAAGAGGGCGTTGTTTATGGGCAAGAGCGCCTGCTGGGTGAAGTGAGCCATGTTTTGCCCTGCGTGATTGAGCCGTTCTGTGCGACTGACCGGATCAACTCCTTCTACGTTGGCGTTTCCGGCGTTGATCCACATCCCTAAAAAGAGGCAGAGGCAGAGCAGTGGTAGCAAGCGATTAAATGATTCTACGTGTATCGATCGTTCTTTTTGAAGGATGACCAGAGCGAGAATAATTGGGATGGCAAATGCGACTGGGTGTACCAAGCAGGCGATGGTCATGAGCACAATCGTGGCGATGTAGTCGCGCGCGTTGCGGTTGCGGTTGCCAAAGTAGAGCGCACTTAATATAAAGATCAACGCGATGATCTCGGTGCGGTAACCAGCCCAGAAAAGTGTCTGTATCGTGGCCGGGTGGAGCGCGAAAATCAGGGTGGCTGAAAACGCGGCGGGAAATTTGAGCGTCTCTAGGTTTTTGAGGAGCAGGATGGCTGCGAACAGGTGCAGTAGAATATTGATGCTTCGGTGAACTGTTGCGGTGGGCAGTGGGATGGCTTGTTCGAGAAAGTAACTACTGATAGCGATCGGGTTGTTTTGGCGAATGCTGTCGAGGGTCCATGCTTGTTGCCAGCTATCCATCGATTGAAAGGCGCTGCGTTCGATGGAATCGAAGTCGGACCATAGCACGTCCGACATCAGCAGTGGGCTGAATACCAAGATGACTAATGCAATGAGCGCAAAATAGTCACGTAGGCGAGCTGGTTGCC
>TARA_B110000908_G_scaffold41627_1_pt1 | contig 13598 bp, 12 predicted proteins | sample TARA_B110000908 | Tara Oceans TARA_B110000908 (sample SAMEA4398067) | marine metagenome | biome: Polar Biome; feature: [DCM] deep chlorophyll maximum layer (ENVO:01000326); material: water (ENVO:00002006), including particulate matter (ENVO:01000060) such as... | depth 36 m
CCGAACGGTCAGATGAAAGCGCCAGACGCTGACATGCCAACTTTCGGACCAACCAAACGACTTGATATCGAACTGGAAATGGGTGCTATCGTAGGCACGCCGTCAACCTTCGGGCAACCGATTACGGTGGAGGAAGCGGACAAGATGATCTTCGGCTACGTCCTGCTGAACGACTGGTCGGCACGTGACATTCAAAGCTGGGAAGGCCAGCCACTTGGGCCGTTCCAGGGCAAAGCCTTCGGCACCACGATCTCACCGTGGATCGTGACGGCAGCTGCGCTCGAACCCTTCCGCGCGCCGACGCCCCTACGCGAAAAGGAAATGCTCCCCTACCTGAACAGCAGCATCGACGGGCTGTATGACATCGAACTCGAAGTGCTGATGCAGCCTGAAGGGGCAAACACTGCAACCCCCCTCAGCAAAACCAACTATAACCGCATGTATTACTCTGCCGCCCAACAACTCTGTCATCACGCCATCGGAGGCTGCCCTATGAATGCAGGCGATCTGTTGGGGTCCGGCACGATCTCTGGCCCAACCAAATCCGAATACGGCTCCCTCATGGAACTCAGCTGGGCTGGCAGCGAGCCCTTCACGCTCGACACGGGCGAACAGAGGACATTCATCGAGGACGGCGACACACTCACCCTACGCGGAGCTGCCAAAGGTGACGGCTACCAAATCGGTTTTGGCACCTGCACAGGCACAATCAAACCCGCCGTCAATTTCCCTTAACTGCCCTACCTCATCTTACAGTTCATTTTGCAAAATAAACTCCCCCCGGAGGGCCGCTAAAACAAGCAGCGCCCGATTAAATTAAGGACACAACAAATGGCCAAAGCCTTCGCATCCCAAGGGGACATGACGGAAAAGAAAATCACCTTTGACGAGGTGGGGCGCGACGTCTGGGCTTTTACCGCTGAAGGTGACCCAAACTCTGGCGTTATCATCGGTGACGACAGCGTTATGATCGTGGAGGCGCAAGCAACCCCACGCTTGGCCAACAAAGTCATCGAAAAAGTCCGGACAATTACGGACAAACCCATCAGCCACGTCGTCCTAACACACTACCACGCCGTTCGGGTCTTGGGCGCATCGGCCTACGGTGCAGATCAGATCATCATGGGCGAAGCGGCCCGTGGCATGGTGATGGAACGCGGCCAAGAAGATTGGGACAGCGAATTCCAGCGCTTCCCACGTTTGTTCGAAGGGTATGAAAGCATCCCCGGCCTCACCTACCCAACAACCACGTTCAATGACTCGATGACGATTTATTTAGGCAAACGCCGCGTTGACTTGATGCACCTTGGCCGTGCCCACACAGCAGGCGATATCGTGGTCCACGTCACGGACGAAAACGTCATGTTCACGGGCGACATCGTAGAAGACCATTCCGCCTGCTATTGCGGCGATGGTTACTTCAACGAATGGGGTCACACGCTCGACAACATCGCAGCCTTTGACGTCGACGCAATTGCGCCCGGCCGCGGCGGCGCATTGGTCGGCAAAGAAGCAGTAGCCCGGGCCATCGCGTCTACCCGTGATTTCGTGGACAGCACCTATGCCCCTGCCGCAAAAGTTGCAGCACGTGGTGGCACCTTGAAAGAAGCATGGGACGCAGTGCGAGCTTCCTGCGATCCAAAGTTTGCAGATTACGCGATCTACGAACACTGCCTGCCCTTCAACGTGGCGCGCGCCTATGACGAAGCACGCGGCATCGACCACCCACGCATCTGGACTGCTGAACGCGATCTAGAGATGTGGGCGGCATTGCAAGGTTAAGCGGTTCAACAAAGGAAGGTCGAACATGGTCCAAATCCGTTACGATACAGCGTTCAAACTGTACCCATACGAAAAGGTACCAGCCCAATCGCAGCCCGCTGTCCGCCACCCTGTCGTGATCGTCGGCGGGGGGCCTGTTGGCTTAGCACTGGCGCTCGATCTAGGCAAGAAGGGCACCCCTGCCCTTGTGTTGGATGACCATGATGGCGCGGGCCAAGGCAGCCGCGCGATTTGTTTCGCCAAACGGACCCTTGATATCGCCAATCGTCTTGGGGCCAGTGGACCCATGCTAGACAAAGGTGTGGTTTGGAATGTTGGAAAGGTGTTTCACGGCGAGGGGAAATTGTTTGATTTCAACCTGTCGCCTGAAGCAGGACATCGAAATCCGGCCTTCATAAACCTGCAACAACCTTATTTCGAACGGTTCTTGGTCGAGGAAATTCGCAAAGCCCAAGCCGCAGGTGCGCCCATCGAAATTCGCGGACGCAACCAAGTGACTGGCCTGCAAGACCACGGCGACTACGTCACTTTGACCGTTGAAACACCCGATGGTGAATATCAGCTTGAGGCCGACTGGTTGATCGCCTGCGATGGTGCAAGATCCCCCTTGCGTGACATGATGGGCTTAAGCTTTGATGGCCGTGTATTCGAGGATAACTTCCTAATCGCTGACGTCAAAATGAAGGCCGATTTCCCGACTGAACGTTGGTTTTGGTTCGAGCCCCCATTTGAAGGTGCTGGGCAATCCGCATTGCTGCACAAACAGCCCGACGACATCTGGCGCATCGACTTCCAATTGGGCTGGGATATAGACCGCGACAAAGAACTGGAGCCCGCACGCATCCGCGCTCGCGTTGATGCCATGTTATCTTCACAAACAGGCAGTATTCCGCATTACGAATTGGAGTGGACATCAATCTACACCTTCCAATGCCGTCGCATGAATAAATTCCGTCATGGTTCGGTTTTGTTTGCAGGTGACGCGGCCCATCAGGTGTCACCGTTTGGGGCGCGTGGTGCAAACTCTGGTGTTCAAGATGCTGACAACCTTGGTTGGAAACTTGATCTTGTCCAAAAGGGTCTGGCTGACGAGGCATTATTGGACAGCTACGCAACCGAACGCGAATTTGGCGCCGATAAGAACATCTTGAACTCCACACGTGCCACTGACTTTATGACCCCTAAAACCGACGTCAGCCGTACTTTTCGCGATGCTGTTTTGAATCTGGCTGGTAAGCAGCCATTTGCGCGGCCTTTGGTCAACTCCGGTCGCCTGTCTGTGCCATGCGCTTACGATGGGTTCGACTTGTTTGTCACAGATACACTGGATGCGCCCGCAGTGACACGCCCCGGTGCACCCTGTCCAGATGCCCCTTTAGACGATGGGTATGTGCTAGACCAATTGGGCGGCGATTTTGTTATTCTGGCCCTTAATTGCCAAGCCGAGGATTTAACGGCGCACGGTATCACCATGCGCACTGTTCATGTTACCGCGCCTTCAAACGCATTGCGCGAGCGTTATTTAGGAACGCAATCACAAGCCGTCTACTTGATCCGTCCAGATCAACACGTCGTGGGTCGGTGGGCGAATTTTGATACGTCCCTCATCGCCGATGCACTCCAAACATCAATTGGCCAAACATCCACGAGACAGAGGTAAGTAATGTCCTTGAACCTAGAACCGAATATTCCCGACCAAGACGGGTTTTACGATGAACTTTTGCAAGCCCACGATGGTTTAAGTAAAAAACAGAGCGACGCATTGAACGCCCGCTTGATCCTGACCCTTGCCAATCACATCGGTGATCGTGACGTTCTTCGCCAAGCATTAGAGGTCGCGGCATGACCGCAGCCACATTGTGGGACTATCCAAAATCATCTGCCAGCTACCGCGTTCGTATTGCGTTAAATTTGGCCGGCATCGATTACAAAATCGAACCCGTCGATTTACTTTCAAAGGCACATCGATCACCAGAACACTTGGCTCGAAACCCCCAAGGTTTGGTTCCAGTGCTGGATATAGACGGGCAGCGGTTCACCCAATCACTGGCTATTTTGGACTATCTGGATACGACCCGTAATTTGGGATTGTTGCCTCGCGACCCAATCCAGCGCGCAAAAGCCCAAGCCCTCTCGCATGCCATCGCGGTGGATTTGCATCCTGTCTGCAACCTGTCTGTTGTTGCGCATGCTACTGGGGAACAAGATGCGGCCCGAACTGATTGGATGCAACATTTTATCAGCCCAGGGTTGGCAGCATTTGAGGACCTCCTTGCTGGGTTTGATCAATCCCCCTTTGCGATTGGTGACGCGCCCAGCCTTGCTGACATCTGTCTAATACCACAGCTTTACAACGCCAACCGCTGGGGAGTGGATTATGATGGGTGCGCACGCATCAAAGCTATTGAAGCCGCATGTGCATCGCATCCTGCCTTTGTCGCGGCTGCACCCGAGTAACCGATAAAAGAACACCACAAAAAACATCGTGGCAATGCAGGCCAAGTCGTCGTATGACAGCGCTAACGGGCCAGCCCCCTGCTGCGTCCATTCCCATTGATGACGTATAGGAGGCCACTTTGCCCAAAATCACCCCAAACGATTTAAGATCGCGCAAATGGTTCAACAATCCAGAGAACCCAGAAATGACCGCGCTGTATCTTGAGCGGTATTTGAACTACGGCCTGACCCGTCACGAACTACAATCCGGCAAACCGATCATCGCAATTGCCCAAACAGGCAGCGACCTTAGCCCCTGCAATCGCCACCATATCGAATTGGCCAAGCGCGTGCGCGATGGTATCATTGCTTCGGGTGGTATTCCAATGGAAATGCCTGTGCATCCGATCCAAGAAACGGGCAAACGCCCAACGGCTATGTTGGACCGTAACCTTGCCTATCTTGGGCTGGTTGAGACGTTGTTTGGCTACCCTGTGGACGGCGTTGTGCTGACCATCGGTTGTGACAAAACCACGCCTGCGTTGCTTATGGCGGCCGCCACGGTGAACATACCCGCGATTGCGCTGTCTGTTGGTCCGATGCTGAACGGTTGGTGGGATGGCAAACGCGCAGGGTCTGGCACCGTGATCTGGAAAGCCCGTGAAAAACTGGCCGCTGGCGAGATCGACAATGACGAGTTTATGGAAATCGCGTCTGCCTCTGCCCCCTCTGTCGGCTATTGCAACACGATGGGCACTGCGACCACGATGAATTCCTTGGCAGAAGCCTTGGGGATGCAATTGCCCGGTGGTGCCGCTATCCCTGCCCCTTATCGTGAGCGTGGCCAAATCAGCTATGAAACTGGCCAGCGTATTGTGGATATGGTCTGGGAAGATTTGCGCCCCTCCGACATCATGACGCGTGAAGCGTTTGAGAATGCCATCGTTATCAATTCGGCCCTTGGTGGGTCCACAAACGCGCCGATCCATCTGAACGCCATTGCCCGTCATTTAGACGTGCCGTTGTCCAATGATGATTGGCAATCTGTTGGCCATTCAACCCCGCTGCTGGTCAATCTGCAGCCTGCGGGCGAATACTTGGGTGAAGATTTTCACCGCGCTGGTGGCGTTCCAGCTGTTGTTGGCGAATTGCTAGAGGCGGGCATGTTGCCCCATCCAAACGCGATCACAGCCAATGGGCAAAGCATGGGCGCAAACTGTGAGGCCCGTAAGACCACCAACGGTGACGTGATCAAAACAGTCGCAGCACCGTTGATGAAGGCGGCTGGTTTCATCAACCTTAAGGGCAATCTGTTTAATAGCGCGATCATGAAAACCAGCGTGATTGGCCCAGCGTTCAAAAAGACATACCTGTCCAACCCCGATGATCTGAATGCATTTGAAGGCCGTGCAATCGTGTTTGACGGACCAGAGGATTACCACCACCGTATCGATGATCCTGCCGAGGGAATTGACGAGAACTGCATCCTAGTGATGCGCGGCGCTGGACCCAAAGGGTATCCAGGCGGGGCAGAAGTTGTGAACATGCGCGCGCCGGCTTACCTGCTGAAACAAGGTGTCGAGGCCTTGCCCTGCGTGGGTGACGGTCGTCAATCTGGTACGTCTGGCTCCCCGTCGATCCTGAACGCATCACCAGAGGCCGCAGACAATGGCGGTTTGGCTATTTTGCGCACCGGTGACATGGTGCGTATCGACTTGAACAAATGCAGTGCGGATATTTTGCTTTCGGAAAAGGAACTGGCGGCGCGTCAGGTCACGCTTATGGCCGACGGCGGATTTGCTGTGCCAGAAAGCCAATCGCCTTGGCAGCAATACTTCCGTGAAATGGTGCAGCCGTTCGATAAGGGCATGACCCTACGCGACGCGCCAAACTACCGCGATATAGCCCGTAAACACATGCCGCGCGACAACCACTGATCCGGGGTTTTCGATAAAGAAAAAGGGCCATAGATGAAGTGGCTTAGCAGGTATAGTTCATCCCTAAACGCCCACCATCAACATAGATCGTTTCACCCGTGATGTATTTTGCCTTTTGACTGGCGAGGAAGGCAACGGCGTCTGCGATATCTTTTGGTTCGCCGATCTTTTTCAAAGGTGTGCGCGACATCACCATTTCCATCGCCGCTGGATTAGAATTCACACCTGCCAACATTTCGGTATCAATCGACCCCGGGCCAACCGCATTGACCCTAATGTTATGAGGCGCAAGCGCCAGAGAAGACGCTTTGGTCAACTGCATAACCCCACCTTTAGATGCACAATACGAAGCGATTGACGGGATAGCGAGCAGCGCATTGACCGAAGACATGTTCACAATTGCGCCGCCAGTTCCAGCTGCAACCATACCTTTGGCTGCGCGTTGCAGGGCAACAAAGCTTCCCAGAAGGTTGATATCGATAACCTTTTTAAAATCCTCATATGTGGTTTCAAGGAAGTCGCCCGCGATCGCAATCCCCGCGTTGTTAACCAACACCTCGACCGTGCCCACCTCTGCCTCGATCTGATCGAAAATCGCCAATATCTGATCGGGATCAGCGACGTCACAAGTGATCGCAACGGTTCCATTGCCCAATTTCTCAGCCGCAGCTTTCACGCCATCCGCATTGATATCGGCAAGGACCAGACGCGCACCATCCGCGGCCAAAGCCTCTGCACAAGCATATCCAATGCCCTGCGCACCACCCGTCACCAATGCGATCCGTTGTTTTGTCATGTCTATTTCCCTTAGCTATTTTCTTTGCGCCACAGTTTTGCAGTGCTGGCAGTGTGTCAATCAGCACCAGACGAAAACGGTGGTTGTTGATGCACGGTAATGGGCGGCAGTTCATCATCAAAACGGCGCAATTCAATACGGGTGGAATGGGCTGCAGTGCTTTGGGTCAAGGATGAAGTCCGTCTGTCATGGGTCAGCGTATTGGGATTGCCGTGGCGGTCCCGACCTTGTGGCTCGTTCAGATCTGGATCGTACCATGCGCCTGTCCATAAAAACACGCAGCCTTGTGTGATTTCATCGCTCACCTGTGCGCCAGCAAGGCAGCGCCCCCGATCATTGAACACCTCGACAATATCACCAGATTTCACCCCTCGTTCCGCAGCATCTATGGGGTTTATCAGGATCGGTTCTCGCCCCTTTACCTTATGACTGCGACTATAATCCCCATTGTCCAACTGGCTGTGAAGCCGCGTTTTTGGCTGACCGGATAACATCGCAAGTGGGTATTTGGTTCCGTATTTCCATTCATGGGAAGGAAACCATGACGCATGTCCACGACAGTCCTTCAAATCGAAATCAGCGATCACCTCCGAGAACAGTTCAATCAAACCGCTAGGTGTCGGCAAAGGGTGCGCTTTAGGGTTCGCCCTGAAATCAGCCAGAAACACTTGTTTCGGGTGTGGGTCAGGCACCGTTACGATGTCACCCGCAATAAAGTTGTCCCAATCCGGCAACGTCACTTCAGCTTTTTCTGCCGCGTCTTGGGTCTGCTGCCAGATTTTGCGCAGCCATTCGACAGCCGTGAACCCTTCGGTAAAATCCTCTGCTCCTCCTAAACGCGCGGCGAGGTCTGCATAAATATCAAACTCAACACGGGCTTCCCCACGCGGCGCAACAAGTCGCGGCATAGGGATCAGCGCATTGTCGGATTTGCCTGCACCAAAGTCCTCGCGCTCTTGTGGGGCGGCGACTGGCAAGATGATGTCGGCATGGCGGGCTGTTGCTGTCCAATTAATCTCATTCACAATAACAGTTTCAGGGGTCTGAAACGCTGCCCGCAATTTGTTAAGGTCTTGCTGGTGATGGAATGGATTGCCACCGGCCCACCAAACCAACCTAGCGTCAGGGAATTTGCAGATCTTGCCTTGATATTGATAGGCCCCATTTGGGTTCAACAACATGTCCGAAATCATGGCTACAGGAATGAAATCCGCAATCGGATTTGTGCCTTGTGACATCGTACCCCAGCGGAACGGACGTTCAATATTTCCGATGTTGGCATTTACGCCGTAGCCAATCACATACCCCCCGCCTGGCAGACCAATCTGACCCAACATCGCGGCCAATGTCACAGCCATCCACAAGGGTTGTTCACCATAGTCTGAGCGCTGCACGCCAGCACCCAAGGAGATCATCGTCCGCCCGGTCGCCATTTGACGGGCCAATTTTTCGATCCGTTCCGCTGGGATTTTACTTATCTCAGCCGCCCACACGACGTCTTTGACAACACCGTCCGTTGCGCCCGTAAGGTAGGCGGCAAACTTATCAAAACCCGTCGTGTATGTTCGCAAAAATTCAACGTCATGCAGTCCATTTGAGAGCAACGTATGCGCCAACCCCAGCATGACTGCTGTGTCAGAACCGGGCACCGGAGGCAACCATTCCGCCTCAAGTTCTGTCATAGCGTCACTGCGCAAGGGACTGATATTGATAAACTTTACGCTAGATTTGGCGCACAAAACCAAGTTATCCCTAATACGATGACGTGCTACGCCCCCATCGCTCACTTGGGTATTGCGTACAGCGAGCCCCCCGAACATCACAACCAAATCGGTGTGTTCGGCAATCACCGTCCACCGCGTTGCTTGGGCCACATGAGTGCGAAAAGACCCAACGATATGGGGCATCAGACCCAACGCCGCATTGAAGCTGTAATTTCCTTCAGACCTCACGAACCCACCTTGCGTGTTCAAGAACCGTTTGAGTTGACTTTGGGCGTGGTGAAAGCGACCCGCACTTGACCATCCATATGATCCCGCGAAGATTGATCCATTTCCGTGTTGCCCCCGCACCCGCGCCACCTCGGCGGCGACAAGGTCCAAGGCTTTGTCCCACGACACCTCGACGAAACTGTCTTGGCCACGTTTTCCCGTGTTGCCTTGCGGCCCATTTTCCAACCATCCGCGCCGAACCGATGGGCGCCGCACCCTCGCATCCCCGTTCAAGCTACTTGCGATATTTTCATTGATAAGGGAGGGGTCATTGTCATCTTGATGCCCCTCAACACGTTCCAAAACACCATTTCTAACATGGGCAACCCCAACGCCCCAATGACTCGCGGTAAGTTGACTTTTGGATTTTGTCATATCGCTTATCCTAATGCGCATCAGGTTTTTGACGGTTGGTGATCCAATAAAGGAGGTTTAGGCAATTGAAGTCTACCAAAAACCTGATGTCACACTCAAAATTGCGCGCTAAGATATGCGACAATCAAATCCTTTAGTTCTGTGTGTATTGCGCCCCGCCCTCGACCACCTGCGTCATCACATAATAGGTCAGCTTCACCTTCGTTCTTCAAAATTTTGGCCCCTTTTGGTTTGCACTGCGCAAGAAAGCTAAAATGGGTGGCGTCATCCTTGTGTTACGTTAGGGCGTCGCTAACGTCTGCACCATAGCCACACAAGATACTTACCGCCCCATCAGGAACCCCTGCGGCCTTGCACGCATTGCCCAGCAGCATCGCGGCCATTGGGGCCAGTTCTGGAACCTTCACGATCGCACAATTTGCCGTGGCAAGCGCGGGGGCCAAAGACCGTGCCGCAATGGAGAGAGGGAAACCCCACACCAGTTGCAGGATCAACGTTGTCCAACTACGTTGTTGATTGCACCCATTCTCCAGCGATAAAATTTGGCTGCGGGTTTTTCGTTAAATACATAATTCCCAGTTTCTAAATATCATTTCTATGAATAGGTAGACGCGCTGTTTTAGCTTGGTAAGGCCTGATCCACAGCCAAAAAGAGACTGCGACTTTTTCACATTCGTTAGATTAGTATTTAGGCACGTTGCTTCATGAAAGCCATTAACGTCAATCTCTGCAATTCGGTCTGCCGTGATGCCGTAATCGCGGACTAAAGCCATGGAATCAGGTATACCAAAGGTAACGACACAGCATCTAACAGCTTCGTGGACGGCTGCATCAGGAAGGTTATCAAAGGTGATGGCATGAATGAAATCGACGGTTGTCATGGACTTAGTCCTTTTCGAAATAGGATCGGAATGCCGCTATTGTTTCATCCAAACTATTGTCGGTCACGTCGCGGTGTAAAACCATTCGAATTGCGGGGCTTTGACCACCGATCCGCACGCCAGCGGCAGACATGTGACTGCGCACTGCATCTGGATTTGCGTCACGCGGTGTAAAAAACAGCATGTTTGTACTTATTTGGACATCACCGGCTTTCATGTCTTTCAAAGCCGCCGCCAACTTGCTGGCGTTCGCGTGGTCACGGATCAAGTCAGGAAGATTGTGGTCTAAGGCATGTAAAGCTGCAGCGGCAAGAAACCCTGCTTGGTGCATTGCACCACCAAGGATTTTGCGATTGCGGCGGGCCATTTTGATAATTGCGTGTGACCCTACAAGCACTGATCCAACCGGCGCACCAAGGCCCTTTGACATGCAAACAGAAACACTATCGGCACAATTAGCTAGGGCTTTGGCCTCGCAGTTCAAAGCGGTTATCGCATTGAAAAAACGGGCTCCGTCCAGATGAACAGATAAGCCTGCAGCCCATGCAGCATCAGCAGCGGCGCGCATATCGTCCAACGGGATCACCCGCCCGCCAACAGTGTTTTCGAGACACAGCGCCATTTGTTTGCGTTGCAATTGCGTTCATCGAGATACCACCAAGGACCGATGCACCTGCCGCTTCATCGCAATAAATGTGATAGGTGTCGCCGATGATGATCTCGTCGCCACGACCGCAATGCGCCAGCAGCGCGGTTAGATTGCTTTGGGTGCCGGTCGGCAGAAACACAGCGGCTTCTTTGTCCAAAAGTGTGGCCATCCGGTTTTCTAATGCTGTCACGGTTGGGTCTTCGCCATACACGCCATCCCCAACAACAGCAGCAACCATCGCGGCGCGCATCGCATCGTCGGGAACGGTCATTGTATCACTGCGCAGATCGCACAGGCAGCTGTTGCTGCCTGATGCCATGCTCATGCCACCGTACAGGCTCATTTTGTAATCTGCTCATAAGCGAGGGCTGCCACGATATGTACGCGTTGGGTCTCCCCCCCGTTCAGCGCAGTGTGGTAGCCCCGTGTGTCCGTGAAATAAACCGAACCGTCAGCAGGCATATGGGTCACGTGATGGTTCACGACAAACAACGAACCGGGATTTGACAGAACTGGAATATGAAGGCGCGGCTCAGGGTCACGATGCCATGAATTACAGTTGTACAAACCTTTGGAAAGCACACGCGTACGACCAACGGGGAACCGCTTTGCGAGTTCATCATGGACATGTTCAAAATAGGTGCCCTTAAATTTCGGATTGAATTCCGAAAAATCAATCTCAGGGACCAAATCTTCACGCGGTTCTTCCACATAACGGTCGTCTGCACGCAGCCAATAACGGCCTGACAGATCGTTGTCTGTCCATTCCGTTTGACCGGGGCGTTGTGTCAACGGCAGTGCTGCAAACCCTTGATCTTGCATCCCGCCTTGAAAGGCTTCACGTTCAAGGCGCTCATCTAGGGCCTTTTTGAGCTCATCGATATTAAATTTCAGCTGTAAACGTTGAATACCAGGTCCGGGCATAAATTCTGCCACAGTCGTCGTATTGGGTTGGGTCTGCATCCAACCTTCGATTGCCTCAACGTCCGTGTCATTTATTTGCGCATTGAAACCCATAGCAACATCCTTTTTCTAAATGCTTTGTAGGATGACCGTATTGCGAAGCTATAATTCCCAAAAGCAGCTTTTTCGAATGAGTTGATGCAAAAAAGTTATCAACCTTAGGGAGCTATTTCTGCGCCCACACGACGTAAAAGCCATTTTCGAATACGTTCGATTTTTTGTGTGCCAATTTTCACATTCGGTGTCAGTAGATAATAGGCACTTTCTGGCGTGTATTCGTGGGGGTGCGCCAACACCAACTTACCTTCCTTCAGTTCCTTTTCGACAAGCAATTTCGGAACCACAGCAATCCCATGCCCGCTTTTAATGGCGTCAATTAACATTTCGAACTGAGAGAACATTGATCCAATAATGGGTGCGGGCAAATCGCACCCCTGACTGCCAAGCCAAATCTTCCAAGAATCCAGACGTGTCGTATGCTGCAAGATGCGTTGATCCAGCAGTGCCATTGGATCGCTATGTCCTTTTAGCCTAATCTCCGGGCTCACAATTACAACCAATGTTTCAGACAAAAAGAAGTCAGCGCGATACTCTTTAAACGGAGGATCACCCTGCACAATCGCGATATCGACTAGGCTTGGATCAATGTCTTGATTGGTTAGATAAGTGATCGCATTCAGCGTGAACCCCGGCAATTCCTGCGAAATCTCCGTGATCTTGGGCATAAGCCAACGACTGCCAAATGTTGGATAGGTTCCGATGTTAAGCGCACCTTCCGCGTAACCGTGGCTTCGAATTTTTAGAAGGGTCGCCTCTATTTGTTCAAGTTGTGGTGTGAGGTCGGCGATCAGTGTTTTTCCCGCAGCAGTCAGCTTAACCCGTTGTTTGATACGTGTAAAAAGCTGTTGTTTGATAGAGGATTCAAGGGTCTGAATTTGACGGCTTAATGCGCTTTGCGTCATGTTCAAATCTTTGGCAGCCTGCGCTAAATTCTCGGTCCGAGCGGAGGCTTCAAAACACAACAATGCGGTTGTTGATGGGATACGTCGACGCATGTTGCTCTCCGGCTGGACTGGCTTCACTCACTTGATACGCTGAATGCATCAACCCATGCAAATTCTCAATTTTCTTTCCATAGGAACCGGACGTATCTGATCAACCATACCGAAAGGTTATGTTTTCGACGCACCAACCCCATACCCCTCAAACAACGCTCTGCGTAAACGTATATGGAAATCAAGATGGCCTACTCCGACATTCTTCGCACACCCTCATTCTCACGAGCGCTTTTCAGCAAGCTGAGTTCATTCTTAAGGTCAACATCACAACAATTGGCGCAAACAGCCCAACATCAGTCGGCACGAGCCGCATTCTCAGACTTAGATGAGCATCAATTACGTGACATTGGGTTGACGCGAGCAGATGTGAATGCGCTCGATACATCAGCCGATTACGTGAAACGAACAATATGCGGTAGGTCAAATTAATCGCGTCAATGCCCCCGTTTCTTTCGCGAGACGGGAGCAAGCGCGAAACATACGTTATGATAAAAATAGGGAATCCAAAAATGAAGACGCACGCACAGGCAGTTGTAATTGGCGGAGGCCTTGTTGGATGCTCTATTCTTTATCACCTCGCCAAACTTGGCTGGACCGATGTTGTTCTGCTTGAACGGGACGAACTGACATCAGGGTCGACATGGCACGCAGCTGCAAACATTCACGGCTTGCACGACAGCACCAATATCAGTCGGATCCAGCACTATACAATGAACCTGTATAAAGAGCT
>TARA_B110000908_G_scaffold87376_1_pt1 | contig 13573 bp, 12 predicted proteins | sample TARA_B110000908 | Tara Oceans TARA_B110000908 (sample SAMEA4398067) | marine metagenome | biome: Polar Biome; feature: [DCM] deep chlorophyll maximum layer (ENVO:01000326); material: water (ENVO:00002006), including particulate matter (ENVO:01000060) such as... | depth 36 m
GAGCTCTCTTGCCAACGTCTCTCCAGCTTCTGCTGAGCCAACACCGTCAATGAGTAAGCGCACCTCTACGCCTCGTCTAGCGGCCGCCTCAACAGCCTGTTTAATGCGGCCACCAATGTTGTCAATCTCGAAGATATACACGGCCAAATCGATGCTAGTCATCGCCCGACTAATATCCAGTAGCAAGCCTTGATAATAATCCTGACCACGACTAAAAAGCTGCTCGGACTGCCATCCCACAACCTTTTCATCTGACAGAAAGCCCGTCAATTGCTGACTCTCCGCTCCTTATGATCAAAGGTCAATATCCGCATTATTTCAGTAATTGCCTGATGCGTTTATAGCCGTCTTTGAGATCATTACTGAGCTCCTTTAGGTCACCGCCCACCTCTTCTACTGTCTCGTCTAATGTCTCTTTAACTTGCTCACTTCTGGCGTCAAAGTTTTCCCACTTCTTTTCTAGTTCTGTCCATTCGTCTTTTACCTCGGCTGCTGCCAAGTGCATTTTTAAAGCCAGCACATCACGCTGAGATTTTAGCTCTTCGGCGATAACGCTTAAGTCGTCTTGAAAACTATTCATTGTATTTCCCCTGTTTTTACTGAGTAAACACAGCCTATGCACCCGTCAGCTTGTCGCTACAAAGACCACCAAAAACTTGCTTTCACCAACAGCATACCAACACATAAAAAAGCGCCGATGTAAGGTATCCAGCGCGAAAAATGGACCGTTTTATGGCCCGTATCTTTGCCTTCCTTTGCCTCTACCAAAAAACGACGATTGAGCCTTATCAGAGCAATATTAACCAGAACAAACACGCTCAAAACAATCAAACTGGTCAGCTGCGCCAACGTTGAAAGGGGGAACAGCAAAGCCAGTATCAAAACAGCCGCCGCGCACAACAGTGTTGCCGGTATCGGTGTTGACGTCACTCGGTTTACCGAAGCCAACCAGACCGGTAATAGTTCACGAGAGGCCATGCCGTAGATAACGCGGGATGCCATAATAATCTGGATAATAGCGCCGTTGATCACTGCCACCAGACTAATCAGACTAATCCATGAGCCCGAGTAACCTTTGCTGATTACCACATCGGCTAACGGTGCTTTGCTTGCCGATAATTGTGCTGGCGACAAAACCGAGAGCGCCGTATAAGCCACCAACATATATAACAGGGTGGCAATAACCAAGGCTAATACGATAGCCACTGGCAGTACTTTTTCTGGCTGTTTAATTTCTTCGGCAATGTTCACCATATCTTCAAAACCGATGTAGGCATAAAAAGCCAAAAAGCTCCCCAACAGAATCCCTGTTGCCACAGAGCTGTCCATTTCCTCACCCGCGGGTAGCGGCGGGATAGACAAACTGGCCAAATTGCCGCTGGCCACGTACACCACATAGAGCAGCCCAGCAACTTCTAACACGGTGATGGCTGTAACCAACCAGGCAGACTGCTTGATACCCCAAATCGCTATCGCACTTATCGCAATAACAAAAACGGTAATCAGCGCGAATGATGGCAGGGTCACAAAAACCTGTGCGTATCCAACAATCCCGGTGGTCATGGTCGCGGCAGAAACAATACCGGTCAAAATCACTAACAAGCCAACTGTTATAGTCAGCCATTTGCAACCAAATGCTTGTTCAATATAAACAGCTTCGCCAGCGCTTTTTGGAAACCTGGCGCTGAGCTCTGCGTAACTAAACGCTGAGAATATGGCGACCACCGCTGCAACAATAAACGACAGCGGCGCCGCATAGCCGGCAAGGCCTGCAACCTCCCCAATCAACACGTAAATGCCGGCGCCCAATATGGCACCAACACCATAAAATGTGACTGTAGAAAAACCGAGCGTGCGCTGCAGTGAATACTGCTGTGTCATAAATTAATGCTTATAGACTGACAACTCAAAAAAATTTGCAAGCTGCCAGCACTATCACTTTTCAGCACTATCACCTTATTGTATTTCGATCTGCTTTTTCAGTGGCACCGACTCCTCAACTTTCGGAATTGTCAGCTTTAATAAGCCATCTTTGAAGCTGGCTGAAACATCTGCCTCCGCAACTCCCGTGCCCACTTGAAAACTTCTCAAAAACGAACCCGAATGTCGCTCTTTTCGTATCACTTTACCTTTCTTTTTTTCAGAATTCTCGGTTTCCATCTTGGCTTCTATGGTCAATAAGCCATTCTCTAAAGACACTGTCACATTGTCTTTGTCGACACCGGCCAACTCAGCACAAATTTCAAATCGATCTTCATGATCGGTGATATCAACTTTGGGGCTGAAGAAGCTGTTGTCGATTTCTCCATTGGAAAAAGGAACGCCAAAATGATTAAAAATACGATCAAGATCAAAGGAAGAATCGCGGGGAATAATATTCATAGGTACATCCTCAATAGTAGAAAATAATTTCACTGCACTAGTATGTTGGCGATTATTTCAACGAACACAAGCAGAAGATATCGGCAACCTCTAGTCTTTTGACTTAGGTCAATACTGTTAATAATGCGCTCTACTGATTAATAATTTCTCTGACTCGAACAGCGAGAACATCGCAATTTGTATGATGTAAAACGCCATTGGCCGTTGACCCCAGCAGCCGCTTGAGACCGTGGCGACCATGAGTGCCCATGACAATTAAGTCCGTGTTATTTTGGTCAGCCTGATCGACGATAATATCAATAGGCCTGCCAAAAACGATTTTTATCAGTGATTTACTCAACCCAACACTTTCAACCAACTCTGAAAGCTGTGCAAACAACGCTTCCTGCAACTGCATTTCGGAGATAGGAACGACATAATCCGACCACTGGCTGTAAGGAGAAATGGGGGTTTCTGCAACATGAAGAATGACAATTTGGGCGCTATTTTGTTCGGCAATATCACTTGCCTTCTCCAATATTTGTTCCGTCTCGCTCGATATATCGACCGCTGTTAGTATTTTTTTATACACCGCCATAAGCTACCTCTATTGTTCATTGTGATGATCCTGATTACCGATGGCAGTATCACATTGCTACGGTGAAATCACTTTGATAGGAATCAACAAACAGAACGGAAAGTGAGGCAGTGATGAAACGACGACAGTGCACAATGATGAGGGTTGGGGGTTGAAGGCTGAGGAAGGGGCTTCAAGCGGCGGGGTGGCTCAGGGGGCGACCTCATGCCTAGCTAAGACAACAACTCAGCCTCACCGCCGAGTTGATCGGTTGTAACAAGGGCCGCAAAAAAGCGACCCCGCTGAGTAGTTATGGCTGATACTTTCGTCAGAGAGATTTTTGCGGATGAAGCCAGCTGTTAATTACCGATCAATACCACCGAGACACAGGTATTTAATTTCAAGGTAATCCTCAAGCCCATACTTAGAACCCTCGCGGCCATTTCCAGATTCTTTAACGCCGCCAAAGGGCGCCATTTCATTAGAAATAATCCCTTCGTTGACACCAACAATTCCGTATTCAAGCCCTTCAGAAACTCGCCAAATTCGGCCAATGTCCCGCGTATAAATATAAGACGCCAGGCCGACCTCAGTATCATTTGCCAGCTCAAGCGCTTCTTCCTCACTGCTGAATCGAATCAACGGTGCCACCGGCCCGAATATTTCCTCTTTAAAAACGCGCATATGTCGGCTTACATTGGTTAAAATTGTCGGCTCGACAAAACTACCACCTAAGCTGGAGGCGCCACCACCAACCATCACCTCTGCGCCGGATGCTACGGCATCATCAATCATTTCACAGACGTCCCGTGCCGCTTTCTGATCGATCAACGGCCCAATAGTCACGCCTTCGCCGGTGCCGTCTCCAAGCACTAACGCATTCACAGCCGCCAGTAATTTTTTGGCGAATTCGTCATACACCGCGTCTTGTACCAGCAGCCGATTTGAACAAACGCAGGTTTGACCCGCATTACGATACTTTGAAGCCATCGCGCCTGCTACAGCCTCATCAATATCTGCATCGTCAAAAACAATGAACGGGGCATTGCCACCCAACTCCATCGACGTGCGTTTAACGGTGTCGGCACACTCCTTCATCAACTGTTTACCCACCGGCGTAGAGCCGGTAAAGGTGACCTTGCGAATGAGCTCACTACCGGTGATTTCACTGCCAATTTCAGCGGTTTTGCCGGTAATAACATTTATCACCCCGGCAGGGATACCCGCGCGCTCCGCCAAAACAGCCAGCGCATAAGCAGACAGCGGTGTTGCATTTGCCGGCTTGCATACCACGGTACAACCCGCGGCGAGCGCTGGCGCTAACTTCCGCGTTAACATCGCACAGGGAAAGTTCCAAGGAGTAATTGCACCAACCACACCAATCGGTTGTTTAATCACAATCAACCGTTTGTCGTTGCTTGGCTGTGGAATAGTGTCGCCATAAATACGCTTCGCCTCTTCGGCAAACCATTCAATATAATTTGCGCCGTAGGCAATTTCACCTTTTGCCTCCTGCAGCGGTTTGCCTTGCTCCGCGGTCAAAATCTCTGCCAAATCATCTTGATTGTCCATAATCAAATTGAACCAACCTCGCAGCAGCGCAGCGCGCTCTTTCGCCGTGGTCAGCTTCCACTGTTTTTGCACTCGGTAAGCGGCATCAATGGCGCGACGAGTTTCGGCAGCACCGCACTTTGCAACTTCAGCGATGATTTCACCCGTAGAAGGGTTAGTCACTGCAAGTGTTTCACCGCTGTCGGCCGGTATCCATTCACCGTTGATATAAGCCCGTGTTGCCAGCAAGGAAGGGTCTTTTAGTAATAACGACATTCTCTTCTCCAAAAATTTATCCGGTAAAAATAGCATATTCTGAAGCCATGCCCTAGCTTGAATGGGTATGAAGACAACAAATAATGACTAGCGAAAAACAGGCATGGGCCTATAATACTCGTCTTCCTAGGAACATTAAAAGCAAACATCAGCAGCGAAAAACAACAAATGACACAGCCAAATCACAGTTTAGACACACAGAAACTAGCTGCTTACTTGGAGCAGCAGGTACCTGGATTTAAAGGTCCTTTGACCGCGGAAAAATTTCCCGGGGGACAATCGAACCCTACTTATGCTGTTAGTGCCGAAAGTGGTCGATACGTACTGCGGCGCAAACCACCGGGATTGCTGTTGAAATCAGCCCATGCCGTAGACCGGGAATTTAAGGTCATTGCGGCGCTAGCAGACACCGAGGTACCGGTCGCTAAGGTCTATCACCTCTGTGAAGACGAGTCTGTTATTGGCAGCATGTTCTTTTTGATGGAATTTGTTGATGGCGTTGTTCACTGGGATGCCACCCTGCCAGGCCTCGACAATGAACAGCGACGTGTGATGTATGATGAGATGAATCGTGCGTTGGCGGCGATGCACTCTGTGGATATCGATGCGGTCGGACTCGCGGATTTTGGTAAACCGGGTAACTATTTTGAGCGCCAAATAGGTCGCTGGAGCAAGCAGTATCGGGCTGCTGAAACTGGCACTATTGAAGCCATGGAGCAATTGCTGAAATGGCTGCCGGATAATCTGCCTGCAGATGATGGCAAAATTAGTTTGGTTCACGGCGATTATCGTTTAGATAATATGATGTTCCATGCTACTGAGCCGAGAATACTCGCCGTAGTTGACTGGGAGCTATCGACACTCGGTCATCCCTATGCCGATCTCGCTTACCAATGTATGCAATGGCGTCTGCCACCTGGCGGCAGCTTGTCAGGACTGCAGGGAGAAGACAGGGCGGCACTGGGCATTCCATCGGAAGAAGAATATGTTGCCCGCTATTGTGAGCGCATGGGAATAGACACCATCGAGAACTGGACCTTCTATCTTGCTTTTAGCTTTTTTCGATTAGCAGCCATCTTACAAGGCGTAAAAAAACGGGCTCTCGATGGCAACGCGTCTAATGATCAAGCTCTAGAAATGGGCGCCCTGGTTGAACCACTGGCCAGTGCTGCTACCGCATTAATTTCCGATGGTCACTGAATTGACGCCTCTGGCAATACTGAACTTTGCTATACTCGGTCGGTCAATATAGACACAATCAACCACTACGAAGGGATGTGATAAAAACAATGGCTAATAAACTTTTTCCCACGCTAGTCATCGGTGTTGGTGCGGCGGCGGTCATCGCTATCGCTTGGTTTATCTACAGTAGCGAGCAAAAAGCTCAGATTGAGCCTGTAACCGCTATCCAAGTTGTACCGCCCCCCCCAGTAACTCAAGAAGCGCCGCCAGTTATTGTTTACGACGACGTGGCAGAGCCCGAGCCCATTATTATTGAACCCATTGTTGAGGTTGTTATTGCGCCAGCGGCTCTCGAAAACAGTGATCCGCAGGTATTGTTAGCCGTTGCTGATTTTTCGCCATTGTTGGCGCAATGGCTACTACCTGAAGAACAGTTAAGAAAATGGGTGCTTGCTGTCGACAAAGTCGCCAATGGCAAGCTGCCTAAGCGCTATCGGCCTATCGACTACCCCATGTCAAAATTTGCTATTGAAAACGGGGCTGATGAAGCGGTTTTATCGGATAAGAATTATCCACGCATGAATGACCTAATTGCTGCGATCATTACGATTGACCCGCAATTGCTTGCTCGCTACTACCAAAACTGGCTTCCCATTCTTGAGAAAGCCTATGATGAGCAGGGGCGATCAGATTCCTTTGACCAACGTTTTCTGCAGGCAATCAGCCAGATATTGGCCGCCAGCCCGCTAACAGAAGAACCTATGTTGGTTAGGCCCAGCGTACTTTATCGTTATGCAGATTCCGATCAAGAAAATGCTTCTGATGTTGAAAAACTGCTATGGCGGATGGGTCCTGACAACGCTGAAAAAGTACAGAACTTCCTGCGGGAGTTTCGCAACCAGCTGTCCCGCTAAATGTAACAACCGTAATCATTGACAGCTGGCAGCGGTCGTTATTAGCCGCTGCTCGCTGTGCTCATCGGTCGCGGCAAAGGCCGAGACGACGCGTATTCTCCCCTGAATGTGGCTATTGAACACATTAAGCTCCGCAACCGGGATTTTATATTCCCGATGCTCTTCATAGGCGATCGTCTGGGTTTCATAACGATCCATAAACGTCCTTGGCATAGTAAAACCGACAACGTAGCCAGCGCTGTATTGTGGCGCATTCCACTGTTTTGCTATTTGCTCGGCATAACCCACATACATCTTGGGGTAAAATATTGTCTGCTGGGGAGCTTCCTGCAAAAACTGCCGCCAGTCGGAAGCAACAACGGCCGCCAGTTGCGCTGGTGACAAAGATTTGAACAAAGTAATTATAGAATCCACACTATTTCTCCTGCCGAATGTTCTATTTTTCGGCGCGATTTCAACCGGCAGTTGCCGGGCTAGAAACAAACTCAGTAAGACATTTAAGCAAGGCCATTGTGGGCGTCAAATATGCAAAGCTGATGAGCAATTGTGACGAAATGTGGCAATCACACCAATAGCCACTCGGCTAGGCTACAATAGGCTACCTGCCAATCCGTGGAGATCCAGCATGGCTCGAAAAATTGCTATCGTAGAAGACGAACTAGCGATTGCTGAAAATTATCGTGATGCGTTAATTCGACAGGGTTATTGGGTCGACATATACAGTGATCGCAGCTCAGCCTTGGCAGCATTTGCACAGCAGTTGCCGGACCTTGCTATCATCGATGTAGGGTTGGGTGACGATATTGAAGGTGGCTTTGACCTTTGCCGCGAGTTGCGGGTTAGGTCGTCAGCGTTGCCCATTGTATTTCTCACCGCAAGGGAGAGTGAATTCGATATTATTTCCGGGCTTCGCCTCGGTGCCGATGACTATTTAACCAAAGATATCAGCCAGCCACATATGATGGTTCGAATCGTTGCCTTGTTTCGACGGGTTGAAGCCCTTAAAAAACCTTCTGACGAAGAACATGTCATTCATCATGGTGAGCTGTCGATAAATAGAGAACGGATGAGTGCAAGTTGGAGGGATGAAGCCATAGAATTGACGATTACCGAATTCTGGATCACCTATTCGCTGGCAAAAAATCCCGGGCATGTAAAAACTCGCCAACAATTAATGGACGCTGCCAATGTGGTGTTAGATGACAATACAATCACTTCGCACATTAAACGTATCCGCAAAAAATTTCAGCTAGCTGACTCGGGCTTCGGTGCGATAGAAACTGCCTATGGCATGGGCTATCGATGGAAATCCTGAATCGGTGAAACTTAGAAAACAGTTACTCTGCGTTAGCTTAATACTGCTCATCCTGCCCTGGGCTGGCTATCAGTATCTGCAAGAAATGGACAGTATTCTTCGACAGAACCAGCAACATACTTTGTCGGCAAGCACCGGCGCCATAGCGAGAGTATTTTCGCAACAAGCTAAGCTGCTTTATCCCCACGGTGACATTGACACGACGGTTGACCCGCTGGCGCCGCCGATCTATTTCCCTACCCTTACCGCCCCCGTATGGATTGATGGCTATGAAGAGGGCTGGGAGGACGTGGCCGCGGTCGTGGTGGAAAACCCTGCAGATAATGAGAGCAACATACGCTATCGCAGTGGTTTCTATGACAACCAACTTCATTTTTTTATTGAGGTCACCGACAGTGAGGTCGTTTACAACAACCCCGCAAAATTTTCATTAACCGATGGAGACCGACTGGTTTTGTTAGTCGGAGGGCAGAAAAAATATATATTCAGCACCGCAGCACCAGGGAAAGTGGTCACAAAATCTATCGATGAAAACTCTAATAGTGTGTCGGAATCTTCAATCGATGCTTACTGGCAAGATAGTTCGCAGGGATATAACCTCGAATTTAGCCTGCCCATGTCACTGACTGGCGGTAGGTTAAGTTTTTATGTGATTGACCAGAACAGCGATGGACATTCTCGTTATGGGCCCCATGTCAGATCAAAGGCTGTGGTACCGCCCCGGTTTACTATTCAGCCTGAACAACTGGCTCGCCAGTTGGACATATTTAATCAAGCGGGGCAGCGTCACAAAATTATCGACCCCTATCTGTGGACGCTAGCAGAACAGGGGTCAACTGATATAACCACCGCGACGCAGGGCAACTGGTTAATCAAAAAACTGTACCGGACACTGCTCAATTCACAAAACAACGACACCCCTATTTTGCTGGAGGGGAATCATCATGGCGACCGCAAAGAAATTGCACGGGCATTTAGCAATATCGCCGCAAATGCTTGGTACACTCATCCCTCTCGGTCAAATTATTATATTCTCAGCAGCGCCGCGCCAATCATTCACATTACTGACGGAGAACCTCAAGTTATTGGGGTCGTGGTAACGGAACAAAGCAGTGCACAACTGGCGGCATTGACTGACAGCGCTTTCAGCCGACTTCTATTGCTCAGTATAGGCGCTATCGGCCTGATAGCGTTTGGGCTGCTGGGTTATGCCTCACTGCTGTCGTGGCGAATTAGACAACTCAGTCTGGCGGCCTCAGGCATTGTCAGCAACGACGGGAAAGTCCTCAATACATTACCTCAAACTCAAGCTAACGATGAAATCGGTGATCTTGCACGCAATTATCGTCAATTACTCACCAGAATTGGTGAATACACGGAGTATCTACAAACACTCTCTAGGAAACTGTCCCATGAATTAAGAACGCCCTTAGCGATTATTCATTCGTCGCTGGATAACTTGAATAATCAATCTCTGGACAGTAACAGCCACATTTACCAACAGCGCGCCAAAGAGGGCGCAACCCGGCTTGGCTCAATTCTAAGTGCCATGAGCGAAGCCAGTAGAGTCGAAGAAAGTATTGAACATGCTGAGCTGGAAACTGTGAACATCAGCGATGTACTCAACGGCGTTGTTCTGGCCTACCAAGATATATACGTCGATCTGACTATATCCTTTTGCAAAGACGCTGCTGACTCCGACTCGATGATTATTCAAGCGGCGCCCGATTTACTGGTACAAATGCTGGATAAGCTGGTAGAAAATGCCGCCAGCTTTTGCCCTGAGAACGGTTGCATTGAAATAGGCCTGACCATTGATTCTCAGCAACTTATTATCACCGTAGCTAATGACGGCCCAGCTTTACCGGAAAAAATGCAGGGCCAGCTATTTGATAACATGGTGTCTGTTCGTGAAAAAAATAACGACGCATCCCATCTTGGACTAGGACTGCACATTGTTAATCTGATTGTTAAATACCACAACGGCAACATTCAGGCACAGAACCAAGCGACGGGGAACGGCGTTATTTTTACCATCAACTTCCCCCTCTAGCTTATTCATTGCAGGGGGAAATCAAAGGAACGGTTAATCGCTAGGGCTGCGTTACTAAGACAGCCGCAACCGCATGCTTGCTGTCTTCTCTGGCTAACTGAATGCGGACAATTCGCTCCAGGGCATACTCATCATAATCACCTTGTTTTGCCTGCGAAAAACTATCTCCATGGCTAAAAATGCTGATTCGTGTTTCTTCCACGCCTAACGAAAACAATTGCTCGGCAACGGCATGAACCCGTTCAGTGGACAGAGAAAGATTGTAGGATGAATCACCTCTAGGATCAGCATAGCCGTCTAGCCGCAGGTTAAAGTCCGGGTTGATGCCCATAAACTCCGCCAACATCACCAAACGCTGTTTACCTCTGGAGGTGAGTTTGCTGTCGTCGGTTTTAAAGAGCATTTCTAACTGTAGCTGGGCCAAAGCGATTTGCGCATAGTGCTCAGTGGTACTTTCTGCCGCCAACAATTGTTGACTCAATAGCTCGTTGCGGGTGTGCGCTGCGGACAAACTAGCTTCTGCCGATTCCAGTTCGCCGGCTTTTACCACCTGCACGTCGAGCCACACTCCGCTCGCCGCAGCCGCCATCATGCCAATAGGGCCTGCCACCACTGCACCCGCAATCGCCGAGGTGAAAAAAACCCCCGCTCTACGAGCCTCAGAAAATCCCGACTCAGCGTGCACCGTGGTAGCGGTTATTGCGACTAAAAAAGAGCTTATTAATAGAATTTTTTTCATGATTTGATCCTCTAATACCAAAAGATTTAATGGGCTTGCAGAATCATTAAACCGCTAAAAGAGGACTTTAATCGGGATCAAAAAGGACACACTGCTGAACAATTATGATGAATTAGGGCAGGCGTTTTATTCACAGTAACCCAGCGAACCAGGCGTTCATGCTGTTATTGCACAGTATGAACGCGCATGGACTGGCCGCTGGACTGGTTCACTGAAGACTTAGTCGAACAAATCAGGCTGCTCAGCACAAATAACACTATAAAGCGGTTGAAAACTAAACCACCCTGCCATGTCTGTGCCGACAGTGTCGTGGGTAAGTTTTGCAACATCTGGATCAATAAGAACGGGGGTTCCTGCGGCTTCAGCTAATAATTGAGCCTGACAACTGCGCTCCATTGTGATGTACCACCAGACAGCTTCTTCGACCGATTTTCCAACCGTTAATAGACCATGATTGCTGAGTATGGCCGCTTTGTTATCGCCCAGCTCCGACGCAATTCGCACACCTTCACCACCGTCAAGTACCACCCCCGTATAGTCGTCAAATAACACATGATCGTCATAAAATGCGCAGGCGTCCTGAGTGATAGGATCCAGAGGGCGGCGAAGCGCTGACCACGCTTTGCCATAGGTTGAATGCGCGTGCGCTGCGGCTAATACGTCGGGGCGCGCTGCGTGAATAGCCGAATGTATAGTGAAGGCGGCACTATTTAATATGCCACTACCTTCAACAATTTCGCCTTTGTGGCTAACCAACAGCAGATCCGATACTTTTATCTGCTTAAAACTGACACCCATTGGATTTACCCAGAAACATTCTGGAAATTCCGGATCGCGGACGGTTATATGACCTGCCAAACCCTCATCAAAACCAAACTTACCAAATAGTCGAAAGGCGGCGGCCAGACGCTGCTTTCGGTGCAACCGCTTTTCGGCAATTGTTTCACCCTCTTGGGCAAAATCGGCAAAACCTTCGGGGGCATTCATTACTGATTCAATTTCTGCCACAACATCATCCTCTTTGCGTTGGTGCTTTCAGCCACAATGCCATCAACACACAACTAATTATTTTCGGAAACTTCTTTTCATTACTCTTGGAGATATAATAACCTTATCACACACTTATTGAAGCGCAATAACCTATGCCAACATCAGAAGGAATTCTCGCCATCGACCAAGGTACGACGAGTAGCCGTGCTATCGTCTTCGATACTGCTGCGAATATCAAGTCCGTGGCACAAGAGGAATTCCCTCAGATCTTCCCGCATGACGGCTGGGTCGAACATGATCCTGAGGCCATCTGGGAGTCGACGGTATGCACCGCACGCACTGCCCTCGACGAGGCTAAAAAACTGGGGATTGCCGTATCCTGCATGGGTATCACTAACCAGCGCGAAACAACCGTGGTTTGGAATCGTGAGACTGGCAAGCCCATTTATAACGCTATCGTCTGGCAAGACCGGCGTACCCAAGAATTCTGCCGAACAATGCAGCAGAACGGTTTGGAAGACGAGATTCAATCTCGTACGGGTCTACTCATTGACCCTTATTTTTCGGCGCCTAAGCTCGCCTGGATCCTCGACAATGTCCCTCATGCACGCACTCAGGCAGAACAGGGAAAGCTCGCTTTTGGCACGATCGACTGTTTCTTGATATGGCGACTCACCAGTGGTAAATCTCACTTCACTGACGCTACCAATGCCAGTCGCACCGGGATTTTTAATATCCACACTCAGCAATGGGACGACGATCTATTACGCATTTACAATATTCCCGCTGCCCTACTTCCCACGGTGAAAGATTCTGCCGCTGATTTTGGTCTTGTTGACCAACAGGTACTTGGGTGCTCTCTACCTATTTTGGGTGTTGCAGGAGACCAACAGGCGGCCGCCATCGGCCAGTGCTGTTTTGAGCCCGGATCAATAAAAAGTACCTATGGTACCGGTTGTTTTGTATTAATGAACACCGGAGACACCGCAGTAACGTCTCATTCTCGGCTACTCACAACCGTCGCCTATCGGCTTAATGGTAAAACAACTTACGCTATTGAGGGCTCTATATTTATCGCCGGAGCTGCCGTGCAATGGCTCAGGGATGGATTGAAAATTATCGAAGATGCGGCTGACACAGAACAGATGGCAGCCAATTTAGACAGTAACCACGGCGTTTATTTTGTCCCTGCGCTCACCGGTCTGGGCGCTCCGCACTGGCAGCCCGACGCAAGGGGGGCGATTTTTGGACTTAGCCGCGATACCGGACCTGACGAGATAGCGCGAGCCGCACTTGAGTCCGTCTGCTATCAGACCAATGACTTGTTCAGGGCAATGGCCGCCGATGGCATTGAACCGACAGCGATCCGTGTCGATGGCGGCATGACGGCAAATTCGTGGGTGGCGCAGTTTCTTGCGGACGTCCTCAACTTAACCGTTGAACGTCCCACTGTTCTCGAAACAACCGCCTTGGGCGCCGCGTATTTGGCCGGCTATCAGGTGGGTATTTACAAAGATCTCAATGACTTGTCAGCACATTGGCAATGTGATGCCCGATTTGAACCCACCATCACATCGCAACAGCGGCAGCAATTACTGACCGGCTGGGACAATGC
>TARA_B110000908_G_scaffold172704_1_pt1 | contig 13566 bp, 14 predicted proteins | sample TARA_B110000908 | Tara Oceans TARA_B110000908 (sample SAMEA4398067) | marine metagenome | biome: Polar Biome; feature: [DCM] deep chlorophyll maximum layer (ENVO:01000326); material: water (ENVO:00002006), including particulate matter (ENVO:01000060) such as... | depth 36 m
CGTTCCAAATCGGCATCGGTGCGTTGGTACGGAGTGGCAAGCGCTGTGTTCAACCTTTTAAACGGTCGGAAATCGCCCGCAACCGCTGCTTGGATCATTTCCTCAATCCGATGATTGCGCGGGATGATGGTGGGGTTTGCCAGTGCCATCGTTGCACTTGGATCAGTTTCACGGGCCAAACGGGCTTGCCATGACATGGCCCATGCCTCAAACGCGGCGCGGTTTGTAAATTGGTCTTGTGCTATGTCGGTTCCCAGATGGGCAAAGGTATTGGTGAAATCAGCACCATCAGCCTGCATCATTGCTAACAGATCCTCAATCATCGGTTGGTCCGCTGGGGTTGCATCACTTAAACCGATCTTTGCGCCAAAGCGCTTTAACCATTCTGCCTCAATTTGGGCTGGCATCGCGTGGATTATTGCAGTGGCTTCTTCCACCGCAGCTTCTTTGTTATCCATCTGTTGAAGCAATGCCGTGGCAAATTGCGCCATATTCCAGACGGCAATGTTGGGCTGATTTGCATAAGCATACCGCGCTTGCTGGTCTATTGAGCTGAACACGCGGTTTTCGGAATAGGCGTCCATAAAGGCGCAGGGACCATAGTCGATTGTTTCGCCACCAATGGCGCAATTGTCAGTGTTCATCACACCGTGGATGAAGCCCACGGACATCCATGCAGGAATCAGCGCGGATTGGGCGGCGCAAACCGCACGCAACAGGTCCATCGGCCCTTTGGCGTCTGGATAATGGCGTTGAATTGCATATGCGGTAAGGGTTTTTAAGTCTTCAACTTGACCGCGATGGGCAAAGACCTGAAACGAACCAACGCGCAGATGACTTTTTGCCACGCGTGTTAAAACAGCGCCTGGAAACCCTGCTTCACGGTAGACAATTTCACCTGTTTGGGCCGCAGCCATCGCGCGCGTGGTCGGGATGCCTAGCGCATGCATCGCTTCGGACACCACATATTCGCGCAGAACTGGGCCAAGCCATGCACGGCCGTCGCCACTGCGGCTGTAAGGTGTCGGGCCGGATCCTTTAAGCTGAATATCACGCCGTATCCCGTCCGTCCCAATGACTTCGCCAAGCAATATAGCGCGACCATCACCAAGCTGTGGGTTGTAATTGCCAAATTGATGGCCTGAATAAAGTTGGGCAAGGGGGGCCGCACCATCAGGCAGGGTATTGCCTGAAAATACCTGTGCCATCTCGTCGCGTTCGCCAGCGTCAATCCCTAGCAATTGGGCAAGGTCATCGTTGAAGGCAATCAGGGACGGCGCTTTGACTGGCGTCGGATTTTGCGCCGTAAAGAACCCCTCGGGAAGTGTGGCATAGGTGTTATCAAACGGAATAGTGAATGGCATTGGCGCACCTTGTCGAAAAATTCATAATTTACGGGTCATCAGTTGATAATTTTCGCGCTTGGCAAATCCCGCACGGGTATAGAGACGCCGTGCGCTATCATTCGCGGTGTCGACTTCAAGATGCAAAGCCTTAAGGCCCGCGTCCCCCAATGCCCTTGGCAGGCTTTGCAAGGTTTCAGATGCCACACCACGCCCGCGTACACCTGGGCGAATATATAGTTCGTCGATAAAGCCATCCATGCCGCCGAATTCCAAAGACCATCCAAACGTGATGATGATATAGCCAATTGGCGAGCGTGGTGGCCCAATCAAATAGGCGACGCCGTGGGGGATGCCATCCAGCAAAGGGGCAACACCTGCGCGCCGCGCATCGGGTGACAATGCAATGCCAGCTTCGTCGTGAAACGCGGCGACCATCGCCAGTAGCGTTTCTAGGTGTTCGGGCGCTCCTAGGGTAAGTGCCGCGCTCATAATAGGCCAATCCGTTCAACCAACAGCGCGAAGAAGCCGTCAGCGTCCAAATCGCCAATGAAGGTGGCATTGGCTGGGCGGTCCGTAACGCCCCACCAGTCTGCGACGGTCATGCCCATTGTCAGTTCGGATTTCACTTCGATTTCGACATTGATGTGACGCCCTTTGAACAAATCAGGCGCGATCAGGTAGGCGGTGACACATGGATCGTGCAACGGCGCACCAGTTGAACCGTATTTTTCTTTATCAAAGCGTTCGAAGAAGTCGGTCATTTGGGCCACAGCGATACCTGCCGGAGTTCCCAATGCGCGGAACGCGTCGTTGCGGGCTTGGGTGACCAAAGCCTTATGAGTGACATCTAGGGGCATCACCACAATATCAATGCCGCTTTTAAACACAATATCAGCGGCTTGTGGGTCAACGTAGATGTTAAATTCAGCGGTTGGGGTAATGTTGCCCACTTCAAAGTAGGCACCACCCATTAAGACGACCTGCTGCACACGGGCAACTATATCAGGCGCTTTTTGAAACGCAGTTGCGATGTTGGTAAGCGGTCCTAGAACGCAAAGGGTCACAGTGTTCGCAGGTTCATTCCGCAGTGTATCAATTATAAAGTCGACACCGTGTTGTGGCTGCAAGGGCATCGTCGGATCAGGAAGATTGGGTCCGTCAAGACCAGATTTACCGTGGACGTGTTCCGCTGTCACAAGGGGGCGCCCCAAAGGACGGTCACATCCAGCAAATACCCTAACATCGGTTTTGCCTGCCAGCTCGCAAACAATCCGCGCGTTCTTTTCTGTCAGATCAAGCGGAACATTCCCCGCAACGGCCACAATCCCCAACACATCTAAATCCTTGGGGCTGGCAAGCGCCAAAAGGATGGCAACAGCATCGTCCTGACCAGGATCTGTATCGATTATGATTTTGCGTGGGGACATGTTTGGTATCCGTATATTATAAATTTGGTGCGCTTTGTGCTGTGGGTAACCCGATTGGCGGCACAAGTTAAGGAAAGAAATTGTATATCAGGATCTCTTGTCCTTATTCCGCTCATCAATTTTGACCGCGTTCCAAAGCGCATCCATTTCAGCCAGATCACTTTGATCGGGTGATTTGCCCATTTCCTTCAACTTTGCCTCAACACCTTCGAAGCGTCGGGTGAATTTGGCGTTTGCCGCGCGCAACGCGGCCTCGGGTTCGATGTTCAGGTGACGGGCTAGGTTGGCCATGACAAACATCAGATCACCAAATTCTTCGGTCATTTCAGCGTGTGTAAGTTCATCACGCGCCTCTACCAGCTCTGCCGCTTCTTCCTGAATTTTATCGATTACTTGATCTGTGCTGGGCCAATCAAAGCCTACGCGCGCCGCGCGATTTTGCAATTTATAAGCGCGTAATAAGGCTGGCAAGCCAACGGCAACACCATCCAACGCACCGCCTTGTTTTTTACGAGCACGTTCGGTGGCTTTGATGGCTTCCCAATCGCGCGTCTGTTGTTCCGCCGATTTGTTTCGAGATTCTTCTCCGAACACATGTGGATGACGGGCCACCATTTTGTCTGAAATTGCGCGAACGACGGATTGAAAGCTGAATGTTCCATCCTCTTCGCCCATTGCAGTGTGATAGACGGTTTGCAGCAACAGATCGCCCAACTCACCCTCAAGTTCAGGCCAATCCTTACGTTCAATCGCATCAGCCACTTCATAGGCTTCCTCAATCGTGTAAGGCGCAATTGTATCAAAGGTCTGTTCAATGTCCCACGGACAGCCTGTATCTGGATCACGCAAACGGCGCATGATTTCTAATAGTCTTTCAATTCCAGCATCTTGATCGTGTATTAACGCATCACCCATTGCAGCCTCCGTCGCTTCGGTGTTGGATGCATCTGAGCGAGATCAGGCAAAGGAGTCCACCCATGGCAATCGTAAATCGTATTGCAGGATATGCATCTGAGATGACGCAGTGGCGTCAACATCTGCACACGATCCCAGAATTGGGACGTGAATGTCATAAGACAGCCGCTTTTGTTGAGCAGAAGTTGCGCGAATTTGGCGTCGATAAGTTGCAAACTGGATTTGCGACTACAGGCATCGTGGCGATCATCAACGGGCAGGGGGATGGCCCGACAATTGGACTGCGGGCTGATATGGATGGCTTGCCGATTATCGAGGCAACGGAATTAGAATATAAATCTACCCATGAAGGCCGAATGCATGCCTGTGGCCATGATGGTCACACAACTATGTTATTGGGTGCTGCGAAATATCTTTGTGAGACACGTAACTTTGCTGGCCGTGTCGCGTTGATTTTTCAACCCGATGAAGAGGCTACAGGTGGTGCCGAAGCAATGGTGAATGAGGGCATCATGGACACCTTTGACATCGCGCAGGTCTACGGGATCCACAATGTACCCGAACTGCCGTTTGGTGATTTTTTTACCAAGCCTGGCCCGATTATGGCCGCAGCCGACACGTTCGACATCAATATCACAGGTCGTGGCGGCCACGGTGCGAACCCACACGACACAATTGATCCCGTTCTGGCGGCATGTTCGATTGCACAAGCGATCCAAACGATTGTCAGTCGAAATGTTGACGCCTCCAAGCAATTGGTCATTTCGGTCACTCAAATTCACACGGGATCTACAGATAATGTAATACCTGAGACTGCATACATGAACGGAACCGTGCGTACCTTTGATGCAGAGGTGCGCGACCTTGCAGAACGACGATTGCAAGAAATTGTAGCAGGACAGGCAGCCAGCTACGGGTGTGAGGCTGATATAACTTACAATCGCGGATACCCCGCAACTGTGAACACAGAACAAGGCGTCGAAATTGCTGTGAAAGCGGCCCGTGATGTTTCAGGCGATGATGCTGTGACGGACACAGCCGAACCTGTCATGGGGGCCGAAGACTTCGCCTATATGTTGGAAAGCCGCCCTGGCGCATATTTATTCATGGGGCAGGGACCTGGCGCTGGCCTGCATCACCCAAAATATAATTTTAATGATGAAGCCGCACCTGTAGGCGCATCCTTCTTTGCGCGTTTGGTTGAAACCGCACAACCGGTTAAAGGCTGAACGATGAGCTTAGAGGACGCAAAGGAACAGGTCGATCATGCTTTTACCCGTAAAGACATGCGTGGACCAAGCAACGAGAACACATTTGGTGGGGCCCTGTCGTTTTTACGGCGCCGATATACAAAAGATCTGACAGGCGTTGATATTGCCGTAACTGGTATCCCGTTTGATCAAGCGGTGACAAACCGGCCCGGAACACGCCTTGGCCCACGTGCCATTCGCGAGGCATCTGCATTGCAGGCACCAGATGCGGTTTATGGTTGGCCCTTTGATCCGCTTAGTGAGATGTCGATTGTGGATTACGGCGATTTGGCATTTGATTATGCAAATATCCCTGCGTTTCCAGCGGCACTGACTGAACACATCCGTGGTATTTTGGAATCTGGGGCTGCCTCGGTCGTGTTGGGTGGTGATCACTACATTAGTTTTCCAATTCTTAAGGCTTATGCTGAAAAATATGGACCGATGTCACTGATCCAAGTGGATGCGCATACGGACACATGGGCGGATGACAATATGGACCGTGTCGATCACGGCACCATGTTTTATAAGGCGGTTAAGATGGGTTTGGTCGACCCCGCGCGTTCCGTTCAAATAGGCATTAGAACCCACAACGAGGACACGCTTGGCGTCAACATCATCGATGCGCGTGAAGTTCACGAGATTGGTGCGGCAGAAGTTGCGCGGCGCGCCAAAGCGATTGTTGGCGATCACCCCGTCTACCTGACATTTGATATTGATGGCTTGGACCCTGCATATGCACCGGGGACAGGGACACCTGTTTGGGGTGGTCTAACATCGAACCAAGCGGCTGTACTGCTGCGTGATCTCGCTGGGATCAACATAAAAGGTGGCGATGTGGTTGAGGTATCTCCACCATTCGACACCACAGGCGCTACCGCAATTGCAGGCGCACATGTGGCGACGGAGTTATGCTGTCTGTTGGGATGGAGAATGCGAAATGAGTGAGAAGAACCAACCTATCAGTGGCAATGATCTTGCCCGATTTTCTGGACCTAATACGTTCATGCGTTTGCCGTCTGTCAATGATCTTGAAGGGTTGGATGTTGCGATCTTGGGTGTACCGATGGATATTGGAACATCGTGGCGTTCGGGCACGCGGTTTGGGCCGAAAGAAGTGCGTTCTGAATCCGCTATGTTACGTCCATACAACTTGCAGACAGGTGCCGCTCCGTTTGACAGCTTGCAGGTCGCCGATATTGGCGACTTGGCGATCAACACGTTTTCGTTGAAAGATAGTTTGCGTATTATTGCAGAGAGTTACGATGCAATTTTAAAGCACGATGTGATACCCATGGCAATTGGTGGTGATCATTCGATCACATTGCCAATCTTGCGTGCAATCGCGAAACGTCACGGTCCTGTGGCTTTGGTGCATATCGATGCCCACGCTGATGTGAATGACGAGATGTTTGGTGAACGCGAAACGCACGGTACTGTTTTTCGACGCGCTTACGAAGAAAAGCTGATTGACCCATCCAAAACATATCAAATTGGCTTGCGTGGTACAGGGTACTCTTCCGAGGATTTCACGGAGGCCGCAGATTGGGGGTTTCAACAATTTCCAGCGCATGAATTATGGCACAAATCACTGGCCTATTTGGGTGCCGAAATACGGCGCGATATTGGCGACATGCCAGCATATATCACATATGATATCGACAGCCTTGATCCTGCCTACGCACCTGGAACTGGTACGCCGGAAATTGGCGGTTTGACCACGCCGCAAGCAATGGAATTGATCCGCGGTTTGAAGGGGCTAAACATCGTTGGCTGCGATCTTGTCGAGGTGTCGCCACCTTACGATATAACAGGAAATACAGCGCTGACTGGCGCCAATTTATTGTACGAACTGCTTTGTATATTACCGGGTGTGACCTACCGTTAATATTGCCAGCCAAGGCTACGCCACCTAAAACGACCCTCAAAAGCTTATTTGGAGTTCTTGTGCGAATGTTGCTGTATATCTTGATCTTTATTGTCCTCGCATTTGCGGCGTATGTGCGATTGGTGCCTTTGTCAGCTGAACGGTTCCATACGTCGATTTCTGCGACTAATAACAAGGATATAAAGGGGGCATCGATTCAGATTGTCCAAAACACGGCTGGCGCGATGGAAAAACTTGATGCTTCGCTAAAGGCACTGCCCCGCACAACATTATTGGCGGGATCAATAGCTGAAGGTCACTTGACGTATGTCACCCGTTCTAAATGGATGGGCTTCCCTGACTACACCACGCTTGAGCAATCCGGTGACATGATCAAAATGTTTGCGCGCCTACGATTTGGCCGTCAAGACATGGGCGTCAACGCTGCGCGATTGCGGAAGTTGATCACCGCGCTGGATTGAACTGCTAAGACAACCTTGCTGCATTTCGCGCCACATCGGAACGTTTAAGGACATTTGGCATTGGGCCATAAACATACGTCCATCAACCTGTAAGCAAATGGTTTGGCCCAATTCGATACGACTGCCTGATTTATCGGTGCAAAAGCAATCAATTGTGCGCCCTTGGGGCGTTATGACATCTGCGAGCATGGGTTGGCCCAACAGTAGAAATATGCAGGTTAAACGCTTCATATTATGACAATAGCACACTTCGCGCCCTTGACCAAATCACATCTATCGCGCAGGAACAGACCTATGATCCCAACTGACCGCCTTGAACAGATAAACCAACGCTTTCAATTTCTTGAAGCCTCAATGGCTGGTGGAACTGCTGGGGCAGATATTGCGGTTTTGGCGAAGGAATATTCAGACCTAAAGCCTGTTGTCGAACAAATCATGGCCTATCGCCAAATTCTAAGTGATATGGATGAGGCTGTGGAAATGTTGGCTGATCCCGACATGGCCGAATTAGCGCGCGAAGAACTGCCGCGTCTAAAATCTGCGTTGCCAGAGGTCGAGGCCGCGTTACAGCTGTCCTTGCTGCCCAAAGACGCTGCAGATGCCAAACCTGCAATGCTGGAAATTCGTCCCGGTACGGGAGGGGACGAGGCTGCATTGTTTGCCGCAGACCTATTCAGAATGTACCAGCGCTACGCCGAGGCGCAGGGTTGGAAAGTAGACGTTATCGAGGAACAGACAACGGAATTGGGTGGCCTCAAAGAAGTTGTGGCCCACATCAAAGGCGAGAATGTCTTTGCCCGTTTGAAATACGAGAGCGGTGTGCACCGTGTTCAGCGCGTCCCGACAACGGAAAGCGGTGGGCGTATTCACACATCTGCGGCGACTGTGGCAGTGCTGCCCGAAGCCGAAGATGTCGACATTAAGATTGAAGCGAATGACATTCGCATCGATACGTATCGTTCATCTGGTGCGGGTGGTCAGCACGTAAACACCACCGACAGTGCCGTGCGCATCACCCACTTGCCCACAGGTTTGGTTGTGACCAGCTCAGAAAAATCGCAACACCGCAACCGCGAGATTGCAATGCAAGTCTTGCGCGCCCGTCTGTATGATCAGGAACGCAACCGCATTGATGACGAACGCAGTGCGGACCGTGCGGGGCAGGTGGGTAGTGGTGATAGGTCTGAGCGGATCAGAACCTATAATTTCCCGCAAGGCCGTATGACTGATCACCGTATCAACCTGACGCTTTACAAGCTGGACGCAATTATGGGCGGTGATCTGGACGAAATAGCAGATGCACTAACCGCAGATGGTCAGGCACGCATGCTTGCTGAAATGGGGCAATGAGCACCGCAGCGCAGGCAATGGTGGCAGCGATCGCAAAGTTGCGTTTGGCTGGTGTGGATGACCCTGCACGTGATGCCCGAATTTTGCTTGCCCATGCGGCCCAAGTGGATGCCTCGCGAGTGACACTGATCGCACCCGACGATATAGCACCTGAAATCGCCGCACGTTATGAGCAGTTGATTGCTTTGCGGACAGACCGGGTGCCCGTGTCTCACCTGATTGGGGAGCGCGAATTTTACGGACGCCGCTTTAAAGTCAGTCGCGATGTGTTGGACCCACGACCAGAGACAGAAACCCTTATCGAGGCGGCATTGGCGGAACCCTTCGCCTCTGTTTTGGATATAGGGACAGGGTCAGGCTGTATTTTGGTAACATTGTTGGCAGAACGCGAAAACGCCGTTGGGGTTGGAACGGATTTAAGTGAAGCGGCGTGTTTGCAAGCCGCGGCCAATGCCGTTCTGAACAACGTCGACACACGCGCAGACATTTATCAATCGGATTGGTTTGGTGCCGTGCGTGGTCGATATGATTTGATCGTGTCAAACCCACCATATTTGGCAGCGGCAGAAATGGCGGATGTCAGTCCAGAATTGCGTGATCACGAGCCACGTATGGCCTTAACTGACGAAGCGGATGGCCTGACCGGATACCGGATGTTGGCCAACCTCGGGCAGCGGTTTTTAGAGCCGCAGGGCCGTCTTTTTGCTGAAATTGGCTGGCAACAGGGGCCTGAAGTTGTTGTGTTGTTCCAACAGGCAGGATGGCTTAATCCGCGCCTGTTGGTGGACCTTGATGGGCGGGATCGTGTCATCTGTGCTGATAAACCGATCTGATTACGCATTAATCTACCAATTTGTGGGTATTTTTCTTATCAAACAGGTTTTTTGCTTGATCCAAAAGGGTCAGCATGTTTATTCAGTCTTGTCGCAGCGATGGATTCCTTTGCGGGATGTCCCGTGTGGCTCTAAGCCCATCACTTGCTGGTTCGGTAAAGTATGACGCAGAAAGCGCAATCGAATTTCAGATATTACGTCAATCACGAAAGCTGAATTGAATACATGAAACCCCAAAGATCCCGTTCGCGTTCTAAGAACAATCGCAACCGCCCAAATAACAATAACAATAGTGGCACTAACGTCGTTAATCGCGTTTTTGACAGCTCTGGTCCAGAGGGCAAGGTGCGCGGTACGCCGCAACAGATCATCGATAAATACAACCAATTGGCCCGTGACGCACAGCTGTCTAATGACCGTGTTGCGACTGAAACGTTTCAGCAGCACGCAGAACATTACATGCGGATTCTAAGCGAAGCGACGCGTGAAATGGAAGTGCGCCGTGAAGAACAAGAACGTCAGAACCGTGAACGCCAGGTAGAACAAGATCGCGTAAATCGTGAACGCCAAGCCGAGCGGGATCGCGAACGTGAGGAACGCATTGAACGTCAAGAGCAACATGCTAACGAACAGCCAGCTGAACAACCGGTCGCTGAACCTCAGCCAGTTGTGTCTTCTGACCCATTCGAGGCACCGCAGCCTAATCTACCTGACTTTATTACTGCAGGTAGCAGTGACAGCGGTTTGGTTGAAACGCCTGAAGCGCAACCAAAACCAAAACCCAAGCCACGTCAGCGTCGCAAACCACAACCAAAACCTGCGGACCAAGCAGCGGACACGGCTGAAGCGCCTCAAACACCCGAGGCACCAGAGGCAGCTGAATAATCAGTAGGCTTTATGGGATGAAATAATAAAGACGCGGTTCCTAACGGGGCCGCGTTTATTTTTGTGCAACGGCCCGTGCAAGGGCACAAAACCCTTCAAGTGGAATTTGCTCGGCCCGATCCGTTGGTTTGATACCAGCAGCAATCAAACGATCTTCAATATCAGGTGCAACGCCTTTTAAAGATGCACGTAACATTTTGCGCCGCTGTCCAAAGGCTGCGGCCACAACACGTGACAGCACTTTGGCGTCAGCTGGAAAGCGCGGTTCGGGCAGGGCTGTTAGATGAACCACCGCACTTGATACCTTTGGCGGCGGAGTGAATGCGCTTGGCGGCAGTTGTATGACGATATCGGTATCGGCCCGCCATTGTGCCAAAATTGCAAGGCGACCATAGGCTTTGGACCCGGGTTTGGCGGTGATCCTAAGTGCAACTTCATGCTGGAACATTAGTGTCAGGCTTTGCCAGTAGGGAGGCCATTCTTTAGGCGTGAGCCACCGCACCAACAATTCGGTCCCGACATTATAAGGCAAGTTGGCGGCCACCCGAATAGGGGGTGTTAGATATTCTAGCGGATCAATCTCAAGCGCATCCCCTTCGATGACTTGTAAGCGATCAGGATAAGCCGCCGCGATCTCGGCCAAAGCTGGCAGGCACCGCGCGTCTTTTTCAATCGCCAGCACGCGTCGCGCGCCTTCGCTTAACAACCCACGTGTCAAACCACCGGGGCCGGGGCCAATTTCCAGAACATCACATTGCGTTACATCACCCGCTTGGCGGGCGATCTTAGCTGTCAGGTTCAGATCTAGCAGAAAATTCTGTCCCAATGATTTACGGGCACTTAACCCATGCGCGTCAATCACATCACGCAGGGGGGGAAGGTTGTCTATCGTGCTCATGATGCTGCCTGTTTTTGGGCCAATTGATAGGCCAGTTTAAGAGCTTCAATCATACTGGTGGGATTTGCAATACCCTGCCCTGCGATGTCAAAAGCGGTTCCATGATCGGGGGAGGTTCGAATAAACGGTAGTCCAAGTGTAATGTTTACACCTCGATCAAAATCCAAGGTTTTGATCGGGATAAGCGCCTGATCGTGATACATGCAAACAGCCACATCGTAACGGGCACGTGCGGCGGCGTGAAACATCGTGTCAGCAGGCAAGGGGCCTACGATATCAAAACCCTCGGTGCGCATCTTGTCCATTTCGCCTTTCATCCAGTCGACTTCTTGTGATCCCATGGTCCCACCTTCGCCCGCGTGCGGGTTTAAGCCTGCAACAGCGATCCGTGGATTACTGATCCCAAACCGGGATTTTAATTCTGCGTGGGTGATTGTAATTGTGTCACGTAAAAGGGCAGGTGTAAGAGCTTTAGGAACGTCTTCAATAGCGATATGGATGGTTGTCGGCACAACACGCAATGCATCACTTGCCAACATCATCACTGCTTGGCCCGACTTGGCCAGTGCCTGCAGATACTCGGTATGGCCCGGATAACCAAAATCGGCCCCGTGCTTTAGCGCCTCTTTATGAATAGGTGCCGTGCACAATCCCGATGCGGCACCAGACATCACCAGATCCACACATTTTGCAATGACATCAATCACGCCTTGCGCGTTCTTTGGATCAGGTTGCCCTGAGACGATTGCTCCAAAAAAATCATGTCGCAATAGGGGCAAGCCGTGTGCCATTGCGTCATCAACTTCGTTTAGATCAGCGATTTCCACAATGGGTGTTCCGTTTGGCAAATGGCGTGGATCGCCGACATAGGCCATCGGGATTAAGCCAGCCAATGCAACAAATGCTTTCGCCACAACTTCTGGACCAACACCTGCTGGTTCGCCACAACTCACAACGATTGGTTTGATCATTTTCGAACGATACGCGCGTTTGAGCGTAGTTCATCCAGCAAACTGTCGGCATATCCAGTAAGGCGTTGTTGGCGCAAATTTGATTCAACTGCGCCACGGCCCACATCTTCGTTTAGGGCTGCGGTGCGACCACACATCATCAAGAACACCAAGGATTGGCCGTTCGATCGGGTTAAGTTGGTCGAAACTTCACCAGGATCAAGTTTTGCCAATTCGAAGGCAATATCTTGCGGGATGTCTTTGGGCGCAAGCGCACCACGGTCAAGCACTGCGATGGGTTTACCCTTTGCTACTGCATAAAGATCATCGCATTCATCCACTTGGCTTTTTAGCTTTTCTGCTGCGGCAAGTGTTTCAGGACTACGTCCTCCAGCCATATAGTAGGCGGCGTATTCAATGGCCGAGAACTCTTGTGACGGGGCACTTGTTTCTTGGATGTCGCGCAATTGGAACAAGGCTATCGCACCCGGGATCGGTAGGGGGGCGGTCACTTCCCCAGGGGCTAGCCCCAAGATAACGCCACGCAATTGAGCTGGCAAATTGTTCAAAGGGACCCAGTCGAGCCGTCCACCACGTGAACGTGTGGCCGTGGCCGAAAATCGGCCAGCATAAGATGCAAACTCAGCGATGGACTTTGATTGGGCTGCTTGTTCGGCACGCGCTTGGGCTCTGGCCGCTTCTGGGGGTGGGGCAGGGATGATGATCTCGGACAGCAGGACCCTGATGCTTGTTGCGCCACCGGATGTGCCCAAAGCACTGTCAATGTCGGATTTTGAAATTTGCACGCGACTGTTATAACGTGCGCGGATCAGGTCTCTCCAGACGATATTCACGCTTACGAAATCACGGAAGGTTTCTTCAGAAACTCCTGCACGACCAAGGGCAGTCACAAATTCGACTTTAGAAAGATTAGCACGGGCGGCGAAATCTGACATCTCACCATCAAGGCCCTCGGTGTCCAGTGTAAGGCCAGCAGAACGTGCCGCCTGCGTTTTCAGGCGATCTTCAATCAATGCTGTGATTGCGCCGTCACGTGTTGCACCCGGCGCATTCAACACTTGCAGAAATTTGCTGCGCTGCCCAATTTCGTATTCAGTGATAATTCCATCATCGACAGTAACTGCAATGGCAAACAGGTTTTGCGCGGTTGCAGGTAGGCTAAGTGCAGCCCAGGTTGCTGCTGTCATCGCCAATCGTTTTAGCGCTATTTTACTTAGCATTGACTTCCCACTCATTTTGTCTGCTTTCCGCATGATCGCTGATATCGTTTTGTTCCATTCGAGGCAGAGAACCCTCGTAATGATACTGTAAACCCTAGATTGGTCGAGGGCTCAACACTTGT
>TARA_B110000908_G_scaffold120103_1_pt1 | contig 13549 bp, 8 predicted proteins | sample TARA_B110000908 | Tara Oceans TARA_B110000908 (sample SAMEA4398067) | marine metagenome | biome: Polar Biome; feature: [DCM] deep chlorophyll maximum layer (ENVO:01000326); material: water (ENVO:00002006), including particulate matter (ENVO:01000060) such as... | depth 36 m
CATGGCTCAGCGACAATTGGTTCTATGCGGTTTCGGCCGTTTCATTGGCGTTGGCTGGCTTATTCCTTGTGCAATACGGCATGGAAAACGGCCTTTTGCCACCAGCGGCGCGTGTTGCAAGTGCTTTGGCGTTTGGTGCTGCATTGATTGGTGCAGGCGAATACATCCGTCGCAGGTTTGGCGAAGCCGAAGACAGCGCCACCGCATATTTACCTTCGGTTTTTGCAGGGGCAGGGATCGTTTCGCTGTTTGGCACCGTCTTGTCCGCGCAAATGTTATATGGCCTGATTGGGGCCAACACTGCGATGATTGGCATGATCCTTGTGGCTGTGGGGGCGATGGTTCTGGGCTGGTTTTATGGCCCGTTGTTGGCCGCGATTGGTGTGATCGGTGCGTTTGCTGCGCCAATGGTCTTGGGGGGCAGTGATTCTGATCCGACACCATTGTTTGGCTATTACGCGCTTATTACTGCAGTTGGCTTGGGCGTCGACACGCTACGGCGCTGGGCGTGGTTGTCTGGGCTGACTGTCGCGCTGGCCTACGTGATGGGCGCGCTGCTGTTTGGCGGGGCTCAATACCTTGCGGGTGCGTTCCAATTGTACATGATTGTGGTCGCGGTTATGGCCATATTGATCCCTGCGCGTTCGGTCCTGCCGGATCACAACGGAACGCTTTTGGTAGAGTGGACAAGCAAAACAGAGGACAGTGTACGTCCGATATTTCCGGTGCTTTTGGCTTGGGGTTCAGTCACAGCAAGTACGCTATTGTTGTTAACCCTCGCAAATGGACCCGAGGCGCAGTTTTGGCTGTCCGTACTTGCTATGGTTGGTCTGAGTATTGCGCTTATCATCTGGTCCTTGCGTGCCACTGCATTGCAAGACCTCGCGCTGTTACCACTGGCAGGGTTCGTAGTGAGTGTTGCTGCGCAAGGACCCTATGCCGCGACTGAAGATTTGTTGACTGAGCCTTCATTTCCGATGACCGCCACGGCCCTTATTGGAATTGCAACAATTCTGTCGGCATTGGCCGCATGGCGGAGCCTGAGCAAGGGGAATTATCCCGTCATTTGGGCCGTGATCGCCGCCGTATACGCGCCTCTTGTCGCGATGGTCCTGGAAATGGTGTGGGCTCCGTCAAGTGTTATCGGGGCCTATCCTTGGGCATTGCACGGTGCCGCATTGGCTGTATTTATGGTATTCTGGGCAGAGAGATTTGCAAAAGCGGATGGCCCAGAGAACCGTTTGCGTATGTCGTTCTTTGTGTTGTCTGCTCTGGCGTGTATCAGCTTTGCGCTTGTGATGATCCTTTCATCAGCTGCCTTGACGGTCGCTTTGGCCGTAACTGTGGTGGCTGCGGCTGCATTGGATCGCCAGTATAACCTAGCCCCGATGTCTCTTTTTATCGCAGCCGGTGTTGTGACGGTGGGCTATCGTTTGATCGCCGATCCTGGATTGGATTGGGCGATGACGGATGCCTCAATATTCGAGCTCCTTTTGGCTTATGGCGGCGTCTTGGCTGCATTGATCGCCAGCCTTTGGATGTTGCGTGGCAAGGATCGCCCAACAGCGAACATCATGCTTGATAGCGCTGCGTGGTCTGTCGGCGGTGTGCTGGTTTCGCTGATCATTTTCCGCACCATTGACGCATATACGGGTGTAGACGGCGACGCGTCACATTGGAGCATGGGTATATACGCCGCGATCTGGTTCACCTTGGCATTGGCGCAGGTGCAACGCCTACAAATCGATGGCCAGTCTTGGATGACGCAAGTGCGTATGGTTCTGGGCGCTATATTTGCCGTGATCGGGCTTGGTGCCTTGGCAATGGCTGCGACACTGTTCTCCCCATTGTTGATGGATCAATACATGAAGGTTGTTGGACCACCGTTGTTCAATACGCTTGCCGTTGCTTATCTGCTGCCTGCAGTTGTGCTTACATTTGGTTGGGTGCGTGTTTCGACAATCCCTGCCCAACTGCGTCTTGCGATGCAAGTTTTGAGTGGCGTGTTGCTTGCCATTTGGGCCTTTGCCGTTGTGCGTCACTTTTGGCAGGGTGCCGAGGGGATGCTGCTGGAAAACGGTATGACCCAGCCCGAGTTATACAGCTATACAATCGCATTGTTGATGATAGGTGGCGGGCTGTTCTATCAATCGCTGGCAAAGCGTTCTGCCGTAATGCGCAAAGCTGGGCTGTTCGTCATTGGGGCAGCTGTCGCTAAGGTGTTCTTCATTGATATTTCGGGACTTGAGGGGCTGACGCGTGTGTTCTCGTTGTTGGTTCTGGGGCTGTCATTGGCTGGATTGGCATGGCTGAATAAATGGGCGCAAGGACAGGTGGGGCAAGAGGTTCAGCAATCATCGGAGTAACGGCTTCAAAGCGATGAATGGAGACTTGTGAGCCTTTCCTCACCTGCCTATAAGGCGGGTATGAGCTGTATTGACCAGATCACTATACGAATTATATCCCCGGCGCTCTGATACTGTGAGCCGCCGGGTCGAAGGTGTTTGAGCCACTCGCACCGCCCCAACCAATATCCTAATTTTTGATCTGAAGGACGCGAGCCACATGAGCGCCGAGACCCCTGAATACAAGACCACACTGAACTTGCCAAAAACCGATTTTCCAATGCGTGCGGGACTGCCTAAACGGGAGCCTGAATGGTTGGCCCGCTGGGAAGAGATGGGCGTCTATGATCGCCTGCGCGAAAAACCGGGTCGCACGCCGTTTACCCTGCATGATGGCCCACCCTATGCGAACGGCCATTTGCACATCGGTCACGCGCTGAACAAAACGATCAAGGATATGATCGTACGTTCGCACCAGATGATGGGCTTTGACGCACGTTACATCCCCGGTTGGGATTGCCACGGTCTGCCGATCGAGTGGAAGATCGAAGAACAGTACCGCAAGAAGGGCAAGAACAAAGACGCCGTGCCGATCAACGAATTCCGCGCAGAATGCCGCAAGTTCGCTGCGGGGTGGGTGGATATCCAGCGTGATGAATTCAAACGTCTTGGCATCACTGGCAATTGGGCTGATCCGTACCTGACGATGGATTTCCACGCAGAGCGTGTGATTGCTGAGGAATTCCAAAAGTTCCTGATGAACGGCACGCTGTATCAGGGATCAAAGCCTGTGATGTGGTCGCCAGTTGAGCAGACTGCGTTGGCTGAGGCTGAGGTTGAGTATCACGACAAGGAAAGCTTCACGGTTTGGGTGAAGTTTAAGGTAAGCAATGCGACTGAGGCGGACATTAACGATGCCCGTGTTGTGATCTGGACCACAACGCCGTGGACCATGCCATCAAACAAAGCTGTCGTTTACGGTAAGGACATTGCTTACGGCCTCTATGAGGTCACCAGCACGCCTGACGAAAGTTGGACCGCTGTTGGCGAAAAGTTCCTGTTGGCTGACAATTTGGCTGGCGACGTGATGACCCGTGCCCGTCTTGAGGACGACATGTGGACCCGTGTTCGCGATGTAAATGCTGATGAACTTGCCGGCCTGACCCTCAGCCATCCATTGGCTGGTTCCGAAGGTTCCAACGGTGAATGGGACCAACCGCGCGATTTCCGCGCCGCTGAGTTTGTGACCGACACCGAAGGTACGGGTTTCGTTCACTGCGCCCCTTCCCACGGGATGGAGGAATACGAACTTTACCGCGATCTCAACATGCTCAAAGAGGTCATCACCTACAACGTCATGGACGATGGTGGCTTCCGCGCTGATCTACCGTTCTTTGGCGGCAAGTACATCCTGAACCGCAAAGGCGGCGAGGGTGACGCGAACAAGGCTGTGATCGATAAGCTGGTTGAAGTCGGCGGCCTGCTGGCCCGTGGCAAAATCAAGCACAGCTATCCGCACTCTTGGCGCTCTAAGGCACCGATCATCTATCGCAATACGCCACAGTGGTTTGCTGCTGTTGATAAGACTGTTGGCGATGGTCTGGATATGCACGGCACCACGATCCGTGAACGTGCCTTGACCGAGATTGATAATGTCAAATGGACCCCACAATCGGGCCGTAACCGTCTGCACGCGATGATGGAGCAACGCCCCGATTGGGTTTTGTCCCGTCAACGTGCATGGGGCGTGCCATTGACCTGCTTTACGCGGGTTGGTGTGCTGCCAACGGACGATGATTTCTTGCTGCGCAATGATGACGTGAATAAGCGGATCGTTGAAGCGTTTGAAGTTGAGGGTGCAGATGCATGGTATGAAGAGGGCGCAAAAGAACGCTTCCTTGGTGGGATCGTGAACCCAGAAGACTACGATCAAGTCTTCGATATTTTGGACGTTTGGTTTGACTCTGGCTCAACTCACGCATTTGTATTGCGCGATCGTGAAGATGGGTCAGCGGACGGAATCGCCGATGTCTACATGGAAGGCACCGACCAACACCGTGGCTGGTTCCATTCCTCACTGTTACAGTCGGTTGGCACCACTGGCCGCGCACCATACCGCAATGTCGTGACGCACGGCTTTACGCTGGACGAGAAGGGCATGAAAATGTCCAAATCAATTGGCAACACCATCGTGCCCGAAACGATCATCAAACAATACGGCGCGGATATCTTGCGTCTATGGGTGGCCCAAACGGATTACACTGCGGACCAACGGATCGGTCCTGAAATCCTGAAAGGCGTGGCAGACAGCTATCGCCGCTTGCGCAATACGATCCGCTTTATGCTTGGGTCATTGTCTGATTTTGATGCGTCAAATGTTGTGGATGTCAAAGACATGCCAGAGCTTGAGCAGTTGATTATGCACAAGATGGTCGTTTTGGATGAAACGGTTCGTGCGGGTTATGCCAAGTTCGACTTCCAAGGCGTGTTCCGCGCCGTATTCGAATTCGCGACCCAAGACCTGTCGTCGTTCTACTTCGATATCCGCAAGGATGCGCTGTACTGTGACAACGGATCGAACCGCCAGAACGCGGCTTTGACTGTTCTGGATCACCTCTATGCGCGTATGACAACGTGGTTGGCCCCAATCTTGCCCTTCACGATGGAAGAGGTCTGGTTAGAACGAAATGGTGCGGAAACCTCCGTCCACTTAGTTGATTTCCCCGTAACACCTGCCGAATGGCGCAACGATGCTTTGTCGGAACGTTCCGACATTGTACGCGCGGTGCGCCGTGTTGTAACGGGTGCGTTGGAAGAGCAGCGTACGGCCAAGGTGATTGGCTCCTCGTTGGAAGCGGGACCAACTGTTTACCTTACACCAGAATTGGCGGCGGTCATTAATAACCCTGATACCTTTGCTGATCTGTGTATCACGAGCCAAGTGAAGCTAGAAACAGGCGCGGCACCCGAAGGTGCGTTTGTGAATGCTGACGTTGTGGGTGTGGCCGTTGTTTTCGCCAAAGCCACAGGGCAGAAATGTGGCCGCTGCTGGAAGGTTTTGCCAGATGTTGGCAGTCATTCGCACGCAGACGTCTGTCAACGGTGTGATCAAGCATTAAGCTAAAGCAAAGGCTCAAATTCAAGAAAAGGCGCTGGGCTTCTAGCGCCTTTTTTTGTGGACTGAGGCCTGTAAAAACGCTGTAGTCCTGACTGACCAATGGAGAACGACAAATGTTTCTGAAAAACGCATGGTACGTCGCAGCCTGGGCTGATGAAATCACACGTGATCTGCAACAGATCATGGTGCTTGGAGAGAAGATTTGCGTTTTTCGCACACAAACAGACGAGTTTGTCGGTCTTGAAGATGCGTGTCCGCACCGCAAGCTGCCGCTTTCTAAGGGGCGGATCAAAGGCGACACGGTCGAGTGTGGCTATCACGGTCTGACCTTTGATTGCGCTGGGCAATGTGTTTGGGCACCGGGCACAGGGCGGATACCGTCAAACGCCAAGGTCCACGCCTATCCGCTGCACGAAAAATATGGGCTTGTTTGGATTTGGATGGGTAATCCGGCCCTTGCGGACCCGCATGATATTTTCGAGATCGAGAACTTTAATGACCCTGCTTGGGGCATGAACCGCGGCGCGGCGATGGAGCTGGACTGCAACTATTTGCTGATGTGCGACAATCTTTTGGACCCAACCCACGTGGCATGGGTGCATGCGGGCAGCTTTGGCCAATCAGCAACAAAAGACGCGCCGTTGCGGGTGACTAAAAACGAAAACGGTGTGATCGTTCATCGCTGGATGATGGATGTAGAACCTGCGCCGTTTTACAAAAAGGTCATTGGATTCACGGGAAATTGTGACCGCCTGCAGCATTACGAAGTGCGCTATCCCTCACATGCATTGATCCGCGCAGTCTTCACACCTGCCGGGACAGGTGGAGTCGATGGTCCGTTGCATGACGACGTGTTTATCATGGACAGTTATAATTTCATGACGCCGACGACTGAGGGCAAAACCCGTTATTATTGGTTCCAGCTGCGCAATATCCGCCCTGACGATGCGGCGTTATCGCAGTTGATGAGTGATGATGTGCAACACGCCTTTGAGGAGGACCGGGCGGTTCTGAACGAGGTCCAAAAGGGGATGACGCATAAAACATCACCCCATATTGATTTGCCCATTGATGGTGGGCAACTGCGGTTCCGTCGTCAATTACAGGCGATGATCAACGAGGAACAACAGGTCGACGCCCAAATGGCCGAGTGAATTTACTTTAGTCGTGCGCGCAGCACGCGGATCAGGTTTTCGCCCATAACCTTGCGAATGTCAGCTTCTGATAAGCCTATCTCGATCAGGGCGTGGGTGAGGGCAGGGAGTTCGGATGTGTCAAATGCGGTTTCGACCGATCCGTCAAAGTCAGAACCAAGTGAGACGTGATCGACACCAACGGCTTCAACACCTGCTTTGATCATTCTTGCGATGCCTGATGGCGTGATGTCACCGCACGCGACTTCGGCCCAATACCCCATACCCAAAACGCCACCAGATGCGGCAATGTCTTGCATCAGGTCATCGGTGAAGTTGCGTTTGACGGGGCAATGGCCGTGCAGGCCTGTGTGGCTGACGATAACAGGCATATCTGTCATGTCCAGCACGTCGCGGGCCACTTGTGGTGAAGAGTGCGCAAGGTCCAGAACCATGCCGCGTGTGGCAATGTCTGCGACAACGGCGCGCCCAAAATCGGTGAGGCCCTGATTGCTTTCGCCGTGCAAAGAACCGCCCAATGCGTTGTCAAAGAAGTGCTGTAACCCGATGACGCGATGCCCAGCGGTCTCAATCTTGTTCATGTTGGCAAGATCACCTTCAAGTGGATGTGACCCTTCGATCCCAAGGAGACCACCAACTGCTTTGCTGCCAGATGCACGGGCTGCAAGGTGTGTTTCCAGATCGGCAAGGGACTTGATGATCGTTAGCTGATCAGGAATTTGTTCGGCAACAATGTGTAGTTTTTCGGCCTGATAGAGCGCGCGTTCTAGGATCGAAGTCCATGTGCGGATCGGCCAAAGCTGACCAATGGCAAGAGGTGTGATGTTGTCAAAGGCATCAGTTGAATTGCTGTCGTAACTTTGGCCCGCCGGGCTTTTGGTCACTGCGGTAAACACTTGGATTGCGACGCCACCCTCGATCAGGCGCGGTATGTCTACTTGGCCGCGATTGCCCCGTTTGGCGATATCGCGCTGCCAAAGAAGACTGTCGGCGTGCCAATCGCCAACAAGCAGTGTGTCGTGTAGGACCTGCGCATTTGCTGAAACGGGGTAGGGATCATGTGGCACAATGCTATTGCGTGAATTTTCGACATAGCCCGGTCCAATGAGCAGAAAGGCTAAAATCGCAATCCCAACGAGTACAAGAAGTCGTCCGATCCATTTTCCTAGCGTACGCATTGCCGTCTCCCTGTGGTTTTATGTTGACTGTAGTCTAAGCCAGATCAAGATTGGGACAAAGGGTGACGTGACGCCTATATTTATGTGCGGAGACAAAGATGGCGGGTGGCTGGGCAAAAGACGGTGCTGTAAGCGAACAGATCGAGGCCTCGATCAACGATGAATTGGCCCGATTGAACGCGCGCAAACTGCCTGTGGGCGCAAGTCTGACCCACTGTGCCGAGTGTGAAGAACCTATTTCAGAACAACGGCGTCTCGCGATTGTTGGGGTGAAGTTGTGTATCGATTGCGTCCAAGAGCGGGAAAACCAGCACCAAAAACGTGGTGGTATCAATCGACGAGGGAGTAAGGACAGCCAATTGAAATAGTGTTGGTGTCTTAAGCCAATCGGCCTTTCGGAGAGAGTCTTCTTGGCAAAATGATCAGACACGCGCAGTTCGCTTGGCGCGTGTCTGATCATTTTAGTCTTCCATGGCTTCGAGTTCGTCGATGAATCCTGAGATCATAGATAGGCCTTTGTCCCAGAATTTTGGGTCAGACGCGTCGAGCCCGAAAGGGGCCAGCAGTTCTTTGTGGTGTTTGGATCCGCCTGCTTTCAGCATGTCGAAGTATTTGTCTTCAAACCCTTCGTCACCTTCTGCGTAAACCGCATATAGCGCGTTCACGAGACCATCACCGAATGCATAGGCATAGACGTAGAATGGTGAATGTACGAAGTGTGGGATGTAGGCCCAGAATGTCTCGTAACCGTCCATGAATTCGAATGCCGGTCCTAGGCTTTCGCCTTGGATGCTCATCCAGATGTCGTTGATGTCTTCAGGGGTCAACTCGCCTTGGGCCCTTGCTGCGTGCAGTTTGCATTCAAAATCGTAGAACGCGATTTGGCGCACGACTGTGTTGATCATATCCTCAACTTTGCCTGCGAGTAGGATTTTACGCTCTGCTTGGGTTTGCGCACCGTCTAGCATTTTGCGGAAAGTTAGCATTTCGCCAAAGACGGATGCGGTTTCTGCGAGTGTCAGTGGGGTAGACGACAGCATCTCGCCTTGGTCTGCTGCCAACACTTGGTGCACGCCGTGGCCTAATTCATGCGCCAATGTCATCACATCGCGTGGCTTGCCCAAGTAGTTAAGCATGACATAGGGGTGTACGTCTGTGACCGTTGGATGTGCGAAGGCACCTGGCGCTTTGCCCGGTTTTACGCCTGCATCAATCCAACCGTCGGAAAAGAACGGTGCCGCGATTTCGCCCATGCGCGGATCGAATGCGTTGTAGGCGCTCATCACCATATCTTCGGCTTTGGCCCACTCGACGATGCGTGTGTCTTCCATCGGCAGGGGGGCATTGCGATCCCAAACTTGCATAACATCCAGGCCCAGCCATTTGCGTTTCAGCTCGTAATAGCGGTGGCTAAGTTTTGGATAGGCGGCGACCACAGCGTTGCGCAATGCCTCGACCACTTCGGGTTCGACGTGGTTGGACATATGGCGGCCGGTTTGCGGTGTTTCCATGCCACGCCAGCGGTCGATGATCTCTTTTTCTTTGGCTTGGGTGTTGTGCACACGTGCGAAAGTTTTGATGTTTGCACTAAAGACTTCGGCCAATTCGCGCGAGGCAGCTTCACGTGTGCTGCGATCTGGATCAGTCAACAGGTTCAATGTGCCTTCGATATTAAGCGGCTCGCCATCAACATTAAATTCAAGGCCTGCGATGGTTTCGTCAAACAACCGTTCCCAAGCATCGCCCACAACACCAAGGTCATGCATGAATTTCTCAAGCTCGTCAGACAGTTGGTATTTTTTCATCGCGCGGATGCGGTCAAACACAGGTTTGTAGCGGGCAAGCTCAGCATTGGTAGCCAACAGTTTGTCCATGTGATCATCGTCTAAGCGGTTCAGCTCTAGCGTGAAGAAGACCAATGGGGTTGTGTAATTGGTGATCTTTTCCTGCGCATCAGACATGAATTTGGCGCGGCCCGCATCTGTGGTTAATTGGTAATAACGCAGACCAGCGTAGGACATTATGCGCCCAGCGATTTGGTTGATCTTTTCATTGCGTAAAACGCAATCAAGCAGACTGCCCGCGTCCAGCGCCTCAAGCTTGTCTTCATAATCGACCGCAAAGGACGCACAGGCGTTTTCAAGCCATTCAAGATCGCGCTTTAGTTCTGGCGCATCTTCGCCAGTGTACAGGTCATCGAGGTTCCACACGGGCAAATCACCCATTGGCCCAGTGCCATCCATGCCTCCGGATCCGGCGTTTGCATCTTGGACAGGAAAGGGAAGTTGGAACATGTATGACCTCATTAATTTCAGAGACATAGGTATGTATGGGGAGGCCGTGGGACAAGCGACAAATGCAAAATTACGACGTAAGCGTGTGCTTAGCCGTAGATTTTTAACATTTGTATTAAGATCATCTAGCGTGATGGACAGCTTTGCGCCGCTAAAACATTATTTCCCTCGAAATGAGGGGTTAGGTGTGGGCCGCGAAGAGTTCCGCAATCTGATCAAATGCGTCTTTTCTGGTTTCTGGCTTTTCCATCAAGACCTCATGCTCTGCACCTTCAACCATCCGCAATGTACCATTTCCCCATGTTCGCATCCGCTTATGGATCGATTGGGTCCGTACAATTCGTTCGTTTGTACCCAAGAACGTAATCGTAGGAGTATCAGGTGCAGGTTTAGCCGCCAAAGCGCTGGTTTCACTCAAGGACTCCCGAAGCCAAGTATAGCTGGGACCGCCAAGGCCAAGGGCTGCATATTTGTTCACTTGGTCGGTCATCATACCAAACATAGGCTGGTCAGTTGTTAGCGTGTTGTCTTCAAATGGGGCCGTAAGAACGTAGGAATCCAGTGTCGTACCTGGTAGAATTTTGTCGCCATGCCCAAGCATTGGCATCAAATGTCCCAAAGCCCAAGCAAGCGGGCGCATGTGTGGTGCAAGATGAATGCCCCACATTGGTGCGGAAAACGCAGCGGCTTTGACAGGAAGATTTTCCATCAATGCGCGCAACCCAATTGCACCGCCCATTGAATGCCCGATTAAGTAAAAGGGTTTTGGTAGATCAAGTTCATTTGCGGCGGCAACCATTGCAGCCACATCCAGTTGATAATCTTCAAACCTGTCGACATGGCCGACCATTGGGTCCTTAACCAACCGATCAGCAAGGCCTTGCCCCCGCCAGTCGACGGCAATTGTACAATAACCCCGTTGTTCCAGATCAACCGCTGATGCTGCGTATTTTTCGACATATTCTGTGCGTCCGGGGAATAGTAGAACCGTCCCCCGAACAGCGTCTTTTGCCCAGACTGCCAGCCTGATACGTTTTTCATCAGATGTTATGGCCCAGTATGCGATGGCGGTGTCACCCACTGGGCAAATATCGGCGTAAAACGGCGCGGCAGTCAAAATCATTAAAAGGTCCTTAACCTAAAACAGAGGCCAGTTTCATGGCCATACCCATGTCACCGTCAACTTTCAGCTTACCTGTCATAAAGGCGCTGGTGGCGTTTGTGTCGCCGGACAAGATACCTTGGAAGGTATCAACATCGGCGCTGAGGGTGACGTCAGATTCTTCGTCAGCAGCGCGTGCGCCGTCTGCATCGATCATCACAGCGCCTTCACCATCAATGTCGAATTTCGCAGTACCGTCAAATGCAGAACCCGCCAGCTTTTCATTTAGCGCGGTTACGGCTGCGTTGATAATATCACTCATGTGTTTGTCCCTTTTGGTTGGTTATTGGCAGTCAGCTATGGAATTGCTGCTGCGTCCTGTTACATTCTTAACTATGGGCATCAAAACACAGAACCTCAAACTTACCGTCGCGGCATTTATGATGACAGTCATGAATTCCTTACCTTTGGCTGCACAGTCGGACACGTCAGAGTTATTAGCGCAACTAAAAGCGGCTGAAAAAGGTGATATTGCGCGGATTGAACGTGCGTTGAAGCTGGAGTGGTCTAAATCAGGCTCCACAGCATTGGATTTGCTGCTTTTGCGGGGCCGCGAAGCGATGGCGCAAGACGATACGCGTGTTGCAATTGAACATTTCACGGCTTTAACCGATCACGCACCAGACTTTGCCGAAGGGTGGCATGCCCGCGCAACCGCCTTTTTCAGCGCTGACTTGCTTGGCCCAGCGATGGATGATTTGCAACGATCTTTGGTTTTGAACCCTGACAATTTTGATGCTGTGTTTGGCCTTGGCTCAATGATGATGACCTTTGGTGACTTGCCGCGTGCGGAAAAGGCGTTCCGCGAGGTTCTACGCTTGCATCCCCAACACGAAAACGCGACCAATGCTTTGAAACGGCTGGAAGGCCAAGGAATCGGACGCGAGCTGTAAAAGCGGGTGTTTAGGGGATTACAGTGTCGGTAAACGGACGTGTTTTGGCCGTTTTAGGCCCAACAAACACAGGCAAAACCACCTACGCGATTGAGCGGATGCTAGGGCATCGCACAGGCATCATTGGCCTGCCGCTGCGCCTTTTGGCGCGTGAGGTCTATGACCGCATTGTTGCGATCCGTGGCCCGTCGGTTGTGGCTTTGGTCACGGGCGAAGAACGGATTGTTCCGCCGCGCACCCAGTATTGGGTCTGCACAGTGGAGGCGATGCCTGACGGCATGGGTTGTGATTTCTTGGCAGTTGACGAAATCCAAGTCTGCGCCGATCCCGAACGGGGTCATATATTTACGGATCGCTTGTTACGGGCGCGGGGGCAGCTTGAAACGCTATTCTTAGGATCGGATACGATGCGCAGCGCGATTGCGGAGCTTATCCCAGAAGCGCAGTTTTTGCGCCGTGACCGCATGTCCGAACTTACGTATTCGGGCCAAAAGAAAATCAGCCGTATGCGCCCGCGCAGCGCCATTGTCGGGTTCTCGGTTGAGAACGTCTATGCAATCGCCGAATTGATCCGTCGCCAAAAGGGCGGGGCGGCTGTTGTGATGGGGGCGCTTAGCCCGCGCACCCGCAATGCGCAGGTCGAGATGTATCAAAACGGTGAGGTTGATTATCTTGTGGCCACAGATGCCATCGGGATGGGGCTGAACCTTGATGTAGATCACGTGGCCTTTTCAGCCCTAACCAAATTTGATGGTCGGCGGATGCGTCCTTTGGCCCCTAATGAGCTGGCCCAAATTGCCGGGCGCGCTGGGCGTGGCATGAAAGATGGCACGTTCGGTGTGACGGGAGAGGCGCGGCCCTTAGATGACGGTGTCGCCAAAGCCATCATGGAGCATCGCTTTACGCCGCAACGCAAACTGAACTATCGCAATCACGCGCTGCAATTTGGCAGTGTGGACCGCTTGATACAAACGCTTGAGGCCCCACCAGATCACGAAATGCTGGTAAAAGCCCGCGAGGCTGACGATTTAGCAACACTTAAGACCCTGTCTGAAGTGGCGGAAGTTAGCGCACGTGCAAGTGATGGCCCATCCGTCAAACTGCTGTGGGATGCCTGCCGTTTGCCTGACTTTCGTGGCATCGGGAATGGTGAACATTCAGACCTTGTTGGCGTTATTTTTAACTACTTGCACCAAAGTGGTAGCATCCCTGACGACTATATGGCGCGTCAGATCAAGCGCATTGATCGCGTGGACGGGGACATTGATGCATTGTCCAAACGGCTCGCTTTTATACGGACTTGGACTTACGTGGCGCAACGCAAAGGGTGGACAAGTGACGAAAGTCATTGGCGCGGCGAGACGCGTTCTGTAGAAGACAGGTTGTCGGACGCGCTGCACGAGCG
>TARA_B110000908_G_scaffold97774_1_pt1 | contig 13506 bp, 14 predicted proteins | sample TARA_B110000908 | Tara Oceans TARA_B110000908 (sample SAMEA4398067) | marine metagenome | biome: Polar Biome; feature: [DCM] deep chlorophyll maximum layer (ENVO:01000326); material: water (ENVO:00002006), including particulate matter (ENVO:01000060) such as... | depth 36 m
CGAAGAAAATGCTTTGAAAGTGGCCAACCTTGACGTCTGATTTTCCTCGTTGTGGGTTCTCACGAGAAATGAATTTTTCTCACGGAAAATGAATCAATATTTCTAGGTGAGTAGTAATAAAATTAAAGACTTACAAATAATAACCACAATAAAATAAAGGTCTATTGGTCGGGTAAATGTGTTTACCCGACCAGTTCTATGAAGTCGAAAGCGCAGATAAACCCCCTCAAAAGAGCCTCCCTTCCCTATTCACCCGTTTACCAGACAGAAAGCCCTTTCATTAAAATCTTCGTAAATGATTAGCTTAATGCACGGTAACCGAGAAGATATCTTAAATATCTGGCGTATATTTTTTGTCAGCGGAATAAATAGGTATAAGCCTTTGATTTAATGAATTGTTATCATGGCAATCCATCTCTTGAAGGGGATATAAAGAAACACTGCTATTAATAACCAAATAACTATTATCATAATTGATCCATATTCTTCTTAATTATTAAGCTTACCTTATCACTAACCCTGAACGTGTCACATAATACTAATGAGCTAGAGAGGATGGTTAGTCTTCGGTTAGGCGTCATATACTGCTCTACAAACCAATATTAGATAAGCATTTTAAAAAGAGGGGGTTAAATCTCCTTTTTAACTACTATCTGGCCATGCTTCTCCCAAGCGACCCAAACCTGAATAGGCAGGTTGTGGTAATGGATGCTCTCAATTAACCGATGGATATATCTATCATCATTAGCATCAGTAATTATTAAAAGAATCCCTGCTGATTTCCCAGTCATCCTTGAGTAATGAAGCGATTGTCCAATGGATTCAGCCCATTTACGTGCAAAATCTACCTCAACTGCAAAATTACTTGTAATACAATCACAGCGAGTCCCGTCATCCAATACCACTTCTGCTTGTCCGTTATTTTGTTCACACCATCTTTCTTGATACCATCGCTCGTTTAGTGCCTCGCTATATGCGCTATAGGAAAGAAAGGTAAGCAACAAAGAAAGCGATCTATATTTTTTAATGAAGTCATTTATAAGCATTGGGTTAGCATTAAAGCCAAGTATCGGGATCATTTTGCGGAAAAAGAAGCACTACGGAAGCATCTATAGGTTTTTGTTTTGTAGGCCTACCGTAATCTGCTTCACGAGCTAATATCTGCATTGCTGTAGCAACAAGGTGCATTGAAAAACCACACTTTTGAGCAGATTTTTCTACCCAACAATTTGTACGCAGAGTACCTTCAACATATATCCTTGATCCCACGGTTAATTGGCTGTTGGCACGCCTAGCAAGTTCCTTGAATGCTAGGATACTATGTAAATCTTCATATGTTTTCAGGCTACCAGTTCGTTCTTCTTGCCATCGTTGTGTTGTTAAGAGGCTTATATAAATATAAGCCAACCCGGACTTGAGCATCTTAATCTCTGGTAGACGATTCACCGTGCCGGCCAGTCTAGAGTTATTTAAATCATTCGCCATATAAACCCTTTTTGATAGCTGTAGTTCAGAGAGAGATCTTGTGTAGGTGGGTAAACATGCATGCTTTACCACGGTATATCATCAATTTCTGCATCAGATAATTTCGGAGGAGTGAAAGATACAATTTTTGAGCTATTGGCTGGCACCATACCCTCTTCCGCGACGGGCTTTCGGCTATCTAGCATTTGCATCTCCGATGCCACTATCTCTGTGGCATATCTAGGTTGCCCAGTGCCTTTATCTGTCCACTTATTAGTTCGTAAAGCCCCCTCGATGTAAACTTTCGATCCTTTCTGCAAATATTCACCACAAATTTCAGCTAGACGACCGAAACAAACGACCTTATGCCACTCAGTACGCTCTTGTAGTTGTCCAGAGGCCTTATCTGTCCATTTATCCGACGTAGCAATACTGATTCGGGTAAAAGTGTCACCAGAGGGTAACGAACTTATATCAGGATCATTCCCCAAATTTCCGACGAGAATCACCTTGTTTATGCCTTTACTCATAAAAACTTTCCTTTCAATAAAAACCAGAACCTGAAATAAGTGCTACCACAGGGCAGTGAAAATCACTGTCATGTAACAAAACGGGGTTCTAGCCAAGAATTAACAAATCCCTTTAAATAGTTTTAGTCGCTGATATAAATGACCATCGCTGCTTTAAAGACAGTGCATTACGAAAAATAAAATTATTTTGTTAAGTCTATGGATAAGAAGGCGTTTATTAAAGGACAAGGCAGGGCTGGTCTAGCCATGCTAATAAGGAAAAATATGAACAATCGTAAGGTCTATGTCACCAACTCAAAAATAAGCATGATGTTAAAGAAAGTTAAAATCAACGCCGCAAACATAGAAATTAACGGGATTTTTCATTCGGACTTATCCAAAATATTGTCCATACCCGAATTAAAATATCTCGCTATTTATAAAGAAGCTATTAATGATATTGAAGGTTTTGAATACCATCGATATGAAAAGACTGTTGTTCTGCGTCCAAATAAATTCATCTTTGAGAGTGGTATCCCTTCATATCATGGAGGCCCTGATTGCGAACGGTTGCAGGCAAACTTTGAAAACTATGAAATACCTGCTGAAATAGAGGACAAAGGTGAGGCTAAAATAGAGGAGTTCAGAAAGTTTTTTAAAGATAACATCACCCTATTTAACACTATGCACGATGCGTTCATGGCTCAAGTTAAAAGCAAATTTAGAATAAGAAATACACCCAAGAAGGTGGAGTTCAATAATACAGGATCAACAAGAGTATCGAATTTGTCAGCTCAAGAAATCAATAAAAATATTCAAGAGCTACTGAAAGAGATGGAAGAATACAGAAACTCATCAGAAGAAATTAAAAAAGAAATTAAAATGGTGGGGTACCGAACTCATGCCGCAAGAATTTGGGACAAAAATGGTAACGAGATACGGAGGATAAATATTCCTGGGTCTGTTACTAAGCAATGGCACGATTATAAGAACAGCTTAAAGCACCTATTAAAAGAGTACTTCAAAATAAGGCTAAATCCTGAATTTATGTTCGATGAAGAAATAATGAAGCAGCTAGGCTTCAATCCATGCAGCCATTGTTTGGCCGTTAATAACTAGATAAATCTAACATTTCTCAACCTAGGCACAGATCACCAACTCACCTGATTTAGATAATGTAGCGAATATGAGTCAACAAAAATATGGCAATACGCCTAAACAAACAAATTTATCGATCAAATAAATGATATTTTTTATGTAGTAAGCATGTAGAAAACCGACAATCAGTGGGCTTATATATAAATGTTAATGGGATATCAAGAGGATACAGCAGTGCTTAAAATTATTGACGAATTATCTGATAAAAAAAATGAATTGTTGGCTGAATACAAGTCACACATAAGGGAAAAGGCCATTAAGAAGGCAAAAGTAAGAATAACCCTAAGTGGAGGGAGCTTTGATGATTACTCAATGGATGATCTAGAAATAATTGTAAAGGAAGAAGAAGACACAATAACAGAGGAAATTAATTCTAAGGGGCTTTATACAATCATAGCGTTTCTAGGGTTTGGCATCCTATGATTGTTACCAAGCTTATAAAAGCGGGTTTATTAATAAAGACAGGGGTCTGGTTGAGGCCAAGAATAAAGAAGGTTATCTTTTTTTTGGCCGCGATACTAAGTATTTGGGTAGCCCATGATGAATATTTGGACTATGTCGGATTATCTGGTGAGAGTAGATATCTAGCGCTGTCGTATGTCTTCAAATGGATAATGACGTTACTCATGTTAATGAGTTATTACTATTTCTCGAAAAAATATCAGGAACAGTCGATCAAGATAATTAGGAGGAAGGGACTTCCAGCAGACAACAGTAAAAAAACACAAGAAACAGGTAATGATGGTTTCGACTTCTTGAGAAATAAAGACGTATTAGAAAGCAAGGCAGACAGAATTTTAAATAAATGATTATGGAGTTTTAATTTCTCCATTTTTTTTAAGCCATTCGATTGCACTATCCCTTATATTGTCATGACTACATTTATCACGAGTTGTTACCAAAAGCTGCCTACCTTTTTCATAACTTTTCTCAACTCCTTTCCCTTGTAAATACAAAAGGCCAAGAGAATAAGATGAGCAGTAATTATTCTTCTTTAACGCCTCCTTGTACCAATAAGCAGATTTAACGTAGTCCACCGGAACCCCCACTCCACTTTGATAAATTGTTCCTAGTTGATAGTCCGCGAGCTTACCGTAAGACACATCACCAGCGGATGCTTTCTCTAGCCATTCAATTGCCTGATGAGGATCCTTAGCAACACCATAGCCATATAAATAAGCGTCTCCTAGAGCTAAATCCGCACCTGGATCGTCAAGCTTTTCAGCTAATTCAAGCCATTCAAATGCTTTATTGTCGTTTTTTTCCACTCCTCGCCCTTCATAGTACAAACTATATAATTGAAGAGCTGCAACAGGGTCGCCATTTTTAGCAGCTTTCAAATACCAAGCAAAGGATTTTTCCATATCTACGTCTCCAGCCAAACCATACTGGTAAACAAAAGCCAAACTGAACTGCCCACTTACTAGTCCCTGTTCTGCTGCACGCTGAATATATTCAACCCCACTAGCAACGTCCCTCTTACCACCAATACCTTCATTGAGAAAAAGACCAAGAATATATTGAGAATTAGATAAGCCTAAATATGCTGCTTTCTCATACCATTTCCTAGCCTCAATTAGATCCTTTTTAACTCCGAATCCACTTTCATATAAATACCCTATATTATGTATGGCATTAGGATACCCTTGTGACGCTGAACGACGATACCATAACATTGCTTTCTCATAATCTCTGTTAGTACCACGACCATCCAAATACATATTTCCGAGATTTTTTTGAGAGATTTTATCTCCAGCCTCCGCCTTTCTCCTTATTTCTCCGAAGCTTTCAATCGCATCAAGGTTATAATTAGCAGTAAAGTCTTGAGAAGGATCGGCATCGATTACTTTTATAACAGATAAATAACCACCTTTTTTAAGCTCGACTTTGCGCAGGCCAGAAGTGAAAGCACCCGAATAAGGAGTAGTTCCTACAAAAACATTATCTATATAAACATCGACAAAACTTGGTATCGAAAATATCTTTATATTTACATCTACCTTTTTTAATGGCGCGTTACTATCATCTTCAATGTGATAATTGGTTATAGGATAAATGATATTCCCCAATTCATTATAAAAGTTTTCTGAAATCATCAAGTTTTCACTATCCGAATAAACCGTAATCTTCTTGAAGTAACCCATATCATAATGCGAAACTGGCTGATCATGCAGGTCATAATAAGATTCCTCAATACGACGGCCTAAATCATCATAAACCCACTTAACTTTAGCGGCCCCATCAACAGATGTACGCTGACCGCCAGGACCCTCAAAAGTTAGTTCAGATAGATTCCCATGCTTATCATATTTAGATAAAACCTTAGCAAAACCGCCAACGATTAATTCAGGGTTCTTGTTAGTATTTGATAAATCTTCACTCTCACCAAGTATTGATACAGGGTTGCCATTAATACCAAAATAACTCTCTTCAATAACACGTCCATTTTTATTACGGGTCGACACAAATCGTGCAAAGCCCTCATTATTCATCACCAAAGAGCCTTTCTCATCAAACATAGAAAATTCAAACGCCAATCCATGATAATGAGCAACGTACTCAGCCACACCTACCCTATCTTTTGCTAATAAACCATCCAAACCAAAACACTTCTGATTAGTAATATTCTGTTCGCTATTATATGAATATTCAATACCAGAACACCCCGACCTCGCCAACACTAGAAGATTATTTGAATCGTAATAATTTTCACTTTTTACATTTCCATCCGAATTATATTCTCGGGATATTTTTACATAATTGTCATTTCTTTCTGTTTTATTAAGTTCGGCGTCGTAATAAGCCTCTTCAATCGCCCTGCCTTTAGCATCATAATTGCTACTTATCACCGCTACGCCATACTGCATTTCTTTTAACTTTCTATTAGAATCAAGAGTGCTAATTTTATTAATATTACCCTTCACGTCGATCTCTCTTGATATTACTGAAGGAAGATAATTCATTTCTAAAACGCCATTATCTGACCCCAACACCAATTGCTCTATAACATTACCCCACTTATCACTAATGAATTTTTTAAATCGAAAACCACGTTCCGTTATTACTTTTTCTTTATCTAAAAACCCAAGGTCATCATAATAGTATTCAGTACGTTCGACCTGATTATCACCAATATATACACTGCCATCTTGATTTATTTGGGTTTTAGAATGTAGCTGACCGGAATAATAATACTCATACTTAGTTCCATAATATTCATTATTAATGGAGACCCCTATCCCATATGGATTTTGATACAACTCCACTGCCAATAATCCATCATTGGTATATTCTATATAGTGCTGAGTGATATCAGAATTTGTTGTTAATAATTTTTTGTCGTACATCCTTCCAAATAAGTATTCAGAAGAGGTTTGTATTTTATTAAAGTCCAAAGACCCTAATTTCTTTTTGAACTCAACAACGGCATTAGAATCATGAAAAGTATATATTCTCTCACGCAAAATCTTTTTCAATTGATTTTTCTCAAGAACAGTAAGGAGACTTCCATCTTCAGTGTATTTATACTCCCACAGCGAGACATTATTCTTTTTATCATCAGGAGTTAGTGATCCAACGCTGTTTTGATGTGCTACTGCTTTTAGGATTCCACCTTGATATTCAAGCCGATAACTATATATTCTATGACTTACCTGTTCCTTGGTCAGCTCATTGATTCCAAAAGGAATTCCCCACCGCTCTCCTATAGTCGAATAATATTTATTCACTATCCTTACCTCATTTAGATAGTAGGTAGTGAAATATATAAGCGGAACTAATAAGACAGCTACGATTAAACCAGCTATATTTCTAGATCTTTTCTTCTCCGATAAATATACATATTGACCCAATCGCACATCATTTATAAACCCCTCGCTTTTAAATCTTCGACCTCTTTTAAGTAGTTCGCTATCCCTAAGTAAATAGGCCTTAGATTCTCTAGGGGTGGATCGACTCCACTGGGAAAACTGTCCATCTATACTATAACGCCAAATTAGGTATGCATTAGAGCGCTTTATCCACTCCTTTAGTTCAATCCAGGTTAGAAATAACCGATCATGTGCCAACTTAACAACATCTCGTTTAGTGTTGTCGGTCACACTGACTATCAAGTTTGCGTCAACAAACTCTTGAATCAACATATAGAGATCGGAGTCATCTATATCAGACTTTTTGAAATTAACCAGCTTCGCATAAGGTAGAGACTCACCATTTAGGCCTACAAAAGCCTCAAAAAGCTTCTCTAAGCTATCTCTATACTTGCTAGTATTTATAAGCTCAGAGGCCCTGCCCGCGATTGCACCCGCCAAACCCCCTAATTTCTCATGGTCTTTAAAACGCAATACCGTCGCATTAGAATCATCCTTAACCGCCATTAGATACAGCTGTTCTAATAAGAACTCGACCATAGGTAATGCGAAAGGAGTTTTTAATGCTTCTTCAACAATAATTTTGTCTAATACGTCTCCATTTTCACGCTGCTCAAAACTTATACCTGAAAATGAAGCTTGCTCATGAACTATTTCATACCAGTCATCACTCGATAGTTGAGATGCAACGTTAGATACAATTGGTGACTGAAGCGTATGACGGTCCAATAAAACACCTAAATACTCGTTTCTCAATGCTAATATAATATTTAGTGGTTTGATTTTTCTTGCCAGTAAATCGATCAACTCTAGGTCTTGAGTTATATCTTTGCCTTCTTGAGAGGCCTGATTGAAAACCTCTTCATACTGATCAAAATATAATAAACAGCATTCAGTCTCTTCAGAAATATTCGAATTTATTAATACGATACCCTCATCTATTGAATGAGTAAGTGTTGATATTATCAATTCTGATGAAAGGCCTTTTTTATCTAACCCCCAAGCAATATTCATCTGATCAACGATAAAACTAAGAATCCCTTTGTTCATCATCGCAGAATTAGGTGTTGTAGAAGCCCAATGAAGGCTCTCTGTCTCTTTTTCTAAACGAGGAATTAGGCCCGCCTTAATCAGAGATGACTTACCCGTACCACTTGCACCCGAAACAATTAGTAAACCATCATTTTTATCTAGATCCTCATATAGTCTTTCGGTATCTTTTTCTCGACCAAAGAACCTAACACTGTCTTCATAGTTAAAACTGTCTAGTCCTTTAAAAGGCTGCCATCGTCCCAATGGGTCACCATCGTATGCATCATTAAGAAGTTTCCCCAATATATTTTGCAAGCGTTTTGCGGGTACTAGGGTTCCACTCAATTTAGTGAGTCGTTCACGCTGTTCTTTAGTAATCTCACTGTCATTTTCTTCAGGATAGGCAAGGTAGAAGCGGCTAACATCATCTTTTTTAGCTTCAACATAGCGGCATACAGAGTCTATTTTGTCGGAAAAATGACTGATGGGCCTGATCTCGCCCGAGGTGAGAATTTCACCTGTGGCAAAAATAGGGGCGCTAAACAGACCGGGCTTTTTGAGTACAATCCGCCACCAAACATCAAATATTGATAATGCATAACCTAAACCACTGCTGCTGCTACCCTGGGCAAAGTTAAAATTATCACTATCTATCGGGTGAATATTAACGCTAGCGCGATAACGCTGACGCTGATCCAGCTTATTTAGAGATACATAGGCCGCAGTTGCCGAAGCCGATAGATAGGCCTGCTGCTCTTCAAAAGAAGCAGACGAAAGACGCTGTTTAAGCTGGAGGCTTAGTAACCCCGTGGCTACAGAATCGCCCGCAATACTTTCTTGGGGGCGAACATCCACTTCCAGAATTGTTTCTGTACTGGTCAGAATATAAATGGCCATAATATTTAATGACTACTCTTATTATCAACAACGATAGAAATACTGATATTTCCTTTGATTGCAGTTTCCTTCGATTGCATTATAAGCTTCCCGCTACCTTCAGCTGCACTGCCGGTTTCATCAATATACAGCGCGGCATCCAGAAGTGTATTCTGATTATTTGATACCACAATACGAATTGATTGACCCAAGTAGCCACCTAAAGATTTTTTCATTTCCTCTACGTTACTTGTATTAGGCGTTAGGTAAACATCAACCTGATTTTCAGTACCTATTATTTTTCGAACATCAAGAATAAAACCTGCGCCACCAAAGCTCATCGGTTGCGAAAACCAGTCAGCAAGGGATTTCCCAGCTGCTGCTAAAAGTTTGGTTTCGCCAAATGTATATAGCTTACCCTGTGGGCTTCTCGGGGAAAAAGACACGACATTATCAGGCTGTTTTGTTAACGGCTCACCACATTTTGAAAGTAGTTGTTTAAGTTCTTTTACAAGATCGTCGGGCACCCCCTCTTTAAGCTCATTTTTTACTTCTTTGATGGCTTTTAGCATGAGTTTTTCCTCATGCATCTGGCGTACTTCTCGAGTTATATCAATTTTTTTCATGAGTGAGCCTCAGCATTGTCCATCTGCTCACGCAGGAATTGTATTTGTTCATTGGGGCTCGTTAAAACAATGCCATGAGGGGCTGTGCACAATGAAACCTTTTCAGAAAATCGCTTTAATTCTTGAGTGGGGTTAGACGATGTGTAACCCAGGTGTTGTGCCATTTCTTTCATCGTCATTCCATATTTATCAAATTCCCAAAAGGCTGCGTTAAAAAAATCTCTTTTAGCAGTATCTTTCGTTCCTGAAAAAACAGAATTAAAACAGTCTTCTATCCAGTGAAGGGCTTGCTCAATGAATACATAATGATCAGGGCTCTCCGAAGAAGGAGATATGAACACTCCGTCATCGGTATTTTCTATAGTCTGGGTATTAATGGTTTCGTATCGGTGTCCGGACTCTGCAGATTCAGACTTGGTTAGGCGACGGTTAATACCGAGGGACTTCAGGTGGTCCATATAACAAGACGACACAGTCCTCATAATATAAGCACTTATCTGCCTATCATCATCGTCACTAGCGTTCAGATTATTCGTATTAAAAAAATCATTTTTATGTAGTTTGAGAAAGACGTCTTGCACAACATCTTCTCTGAACTGTTTATGACTTGGATCTTTTATTTTTATTTTGGTAAATTTTTTAATTAATGACAGATACTCAGCCATTTCTTGATTATTAGTACTCATTCCCGTCCAAGTCCCTATGTGAGCGTTATCAAATGCCCCTAAAGTCCTCTCGGGGCTATTCTTATCAATCCACATTATGGAGGGAAAACAGCCTAAAAGGGTAGTATTTGACGAAAAATCCCGTCTGGAAAATGAGCTGTGAGTCATTTTAATGTGTTACAACTTTACCTCTTTGCCAAATCACATTTCTGTTTGGTCTAAAACCGTGTACTTTATAGGCAATATCAGAGCTTTGTCCGCTTAACTATACGATTTCACCAACTGAAGGGTTTGGGCAGACACTATGCATACGCTTGAGCCAGCTATTCAAGTCTCCTTTTTGTGCCAAGGGCCTAGCTACCCAGAGGTTATTTACGGAAGCTGGGGTGTGGTTATCTGTATATGCCATGATGAATCTCCAGTTTTGAGTTTGTGTTGATTAAATGTCTTCAATTAAGTGGTTACATATAGATAAACGCTCCTATTCACTAGAATTAACAAAAAAGCTGATATTTTTGTTGTAGAGGAGTAATAGCGAGACTTTCAGGGCTTGAACACCGGTTTCCAATACTGGTCGCTTCGGGAGGTTTTAAATCTCCTGTGTCTACCAAAGTGGTGAGGGTGGGATTCGAACCCTAGTAGAGGCTGTGGTTAACCAGAATGACATCAAATAAGTCGTGCTATAAATCTTTATGCTGCAAACTTAAAGCGGCTTTTTTTTGACCAGGCGGTGGTGATCACGATACCGTCTTCAGATACGATGACATAGGCGTTTTTTTTCTTTTCTAAGCACTGATAAATGCGGTCCGGCAACTCAGACTTGGCCTCTTTTAGTGCATCTAGTGTCAGTGTATAGGATGTTGCTTTATCTCTAACAGGAATTGGTTGGCCATACTCAATCATCGACTGAATTACAATCTCTGGGATAGCGCGCTGCTGGCTTCGTCGTATAGCATGGTCTGAAAAGTGGTTGTTGGCTTGCATGAAGAATCTCCCAATAAATTATGTGTGCCGGTAATCGAATATGTACAAATTGTTGAGCCCTAATTGGCTCTCATACTGGTAAACGGAGATACATCAGCGAATTAACAAAATATGAATGAAACCGTCCCTTAGGGGGGGCGAACTCTGGGAGGAATTAACCTCGCCGATTTTAAGACCGGTGCTTTCAGTATTAGCTAGTTGTTGGTTCACTACTATATAATGAGCCTATTAGTTGGAATATCCGCTGGTGGGCCTACTTGAAAATGGCAGTTTATTTTTTAAAACGGGCATTCTAAGTTATAGCTCTGACAAGGTTTTTCCATTTTGAGTGAGAAAAGTAGGATTGGCGCATTTCGAGTGAGAAAAAGGGCTGATTTAGTCTCAAAGAAGTTGGGAAAATTGTTATAAATCAGTGGGAAGACGAATCACTTTTGGTGATACCCCACAGTGTGATGGGTGCCTCATGATTGAAGAACCGCACCTGATATTAGAACGAGAGTAAGAGGATCTAAACAATAAGGCGCCATTTCAGCCTACAGGGGGTATTGAATAAGTACCAACAACATGTGCTACGGGGGCTTCGTCGCCGCTTGAGAATAATGTTACTTCGCCGATAACCAATGACTTACCGACTTTCATTAGCGAGCACTTGCCGATAATATCTTTATCGGCGGTCGGTTTTCTCAGAAAGTTTATAGACAGGTTTGTTGTCACAGCCAGTGATACCAAACCTAGTTCTCCGAGTATGGCAACGTAAAGGGCAAGATCCGCGACCTCCATTAAAACGGGACCCGATACCGTGCCACCGGGTCGCAATTCATCAAAACTTATCGCATGTCTGACGGTTGATGACCGATTGCCAACCTCGTCAACAAGGCACTTCGTCTGCGGAAAATCCGTCTTTAAGAAGGCGACAATCTTTTCTTTTGTTATCATTATTTTTCCGAATACCGATATCGGCACTGCTCATAAGCCTGCATATTGTTGGACTAGTCTACTTCAATTGTTAAAGGCTTTCCTTCTACTCCAGCATAAAACACAATAAGTTCAACGGGCACCATCCCACTGTTAATACCACGATGAGCTTTACCAACCACCTCGACTATTGTATCTCCAGCGATGAGTTCGCGCTTTTCTCCAGCTTCAGTAAAAACGGTTAATCTTCCGGCTATAATAAAACCTGTATTGATCGTTGGATGAATGTGCCAGGGTACTTCGCCGCCAACGGGGATAGTAATCCTAAGAATGGTAACTTCTGCTTGGCCTTCACTATAAGACGGTAATTCCGAGCCATCCCAGCTGGTAATAGTTTTTACTAGTTGCTCTACCTCTATTAGTTGGCTGCCTGCAGCAAACAAATAGGTTGGCAGTAATAAGAATATCCCTATTAATATCGTTTTCATGAAATTATCTCGGCAAACAGCACATTTTGGTTACGGTGAAGGGTGTTTAGTGCCTAATTTTTGTGTGTCTGTTTACCACGCCATGTCTTAGACAGTGCCGGTAATATTTTTGACAGCATCCTGTTCCCCCCCACGCCGTATATAATAAACATAATCCCGAGAAAGATCCCTGTTAATGATGACACGAAGCTATCGTTTTTCATGACTAGCATAAAGCCATTACTACCAATAAAGAACATACCTAATAGTATACTTAGTACTCTAATAATCATTCATTGTTCCATTTTTTAATTCCAACCTGACTTAATGAGGGTATCTACTGAACTAGACTATTATGGCTAATATCGTCAAGACTGGCCTTTCATAGTGATGCACTCAACACCACCCTATCCAAACATCGAATACCGTTTTCAATAATTGGCTCTGGGTAATCGGCAAAGTAATCTCGCTTTATGGACTGCATTCTAAATCCACACTTTTGATACAATGCCAGCTGCGACAGACTTGAATTACCGGTTCCCACCTGTATACATGTTGCCCCACTTTCCCTTGCATAACTTTTCGCTGTGGCAATCAGTTCTTTTGCAACACCACTTTGCTGATGAGATTCTTTGACAGCTAGATTTTTCAGTTCAACACATTCTTTCTCATGGGTAATGACTGCTACACCAATCAGCACATTTGAGTCTCTAGCTACATATATCGTCGAACCCTCGAGATAAACTGTTATAGCCATTCTATCTGGGTCAGCCATAAGGAGCAGATCTAATAATTGGGTCGTTAGGCCTTCTTGATAACGTTCAATGTTCATATAAAGTTGTGACCATTTCTAGACTAGACTGCATAGCGAAAAATATTGTAAATCTATTGGGCACCGTTTTTTCGGACTTTTAAGACCGCTTATATTCCATCCCATATTG
>TARA_B110000908_G_scaffold30609_1_pt1 | contig 13498 bp, 16 predicted proteins | sample TARA_B110000908 | Tara Oceans TARA_B110000908 (sample SAMEA4398067) | marine metagenome | biome: Polar Biome; feature: [DCM] deep chlorophyll maximum layer (ENVO:01000326); material: water (ENVO:00002006), including particulate matter (ENVO:01000060) such as... | depth 36 m
TTTGCCAAAGTTGTCAATGCTATGAGTGACGGTCGACTAACAGTAAAGGTCTATGGCGGTGGAGAATTAGTTCCAGCGTTGGAAGTATTCAGTGCTGTGTCACAGGGCACAGCAGAGATGGGTCATGCGGCCGCATATTACTGGAAGGGGAAAATACCGTCGTCACCATTTTTTACTGCGGTTCCGTTTGGTTTGACCGCGCAAGAAATGAATGGTTGGTTACACTACGGCGGTGGTTTGGAATTATGGCGAGAAGTTTATGCGCCCTTTGATCTGATACCTTTTGCTGGTGGTAATACTGGTGTGCAGATGGCGGGATGGTTTAATCGTGAAATTAATGATGTTAGTGATTTAGAAGGATTAAAAATGCGTATTCCGGGTGTCGGCGGCGAAGTATTTAGTCGTGCCGGTGGAACCAGCGTTACCTTACCAGGCAGCGAAATTTATACCTCGCTGCAGACCGGTGTTATCGACGCTACTGAATGGGTAGCACCCTACAATGACATGGCGCTGGGTTTGCATGAGGTAGCAAGCTATTATTATTATCCCGGCTGGCATGAGCCGGGTCCAACCTTGGAGCTAGTAGTTAACAAAACGGCATTCGAATCTTTGCCAGCAGATCTTCAAAAAATAGTAGAAATCGCTGCGCGCTATGCTAATCAGGATATGCTGGACGAATACACGGCTCGTAATAACGCCTCTTATACCGACCTGCTGGATAATCACAAAGATGTTCAGGTACGTCGTCTACCGGATGATGTACTTCGCGCGTTTCACAAGGCTTCCACTGAGTATTTGGAAGAGCTAGCTGCGGAAGATGAGATGGCAGCTAAAGTGTATAAATCTTGGAAAGCGTACGCTGATGGTGTAAAAAATTATCATCATATTTCCGAACAGTCCTACATCAATGCCAGAGATTTGTAGCGCTGTGCGCTTTATGATGACTGACTGATAGTTCGGGTGCGTCTGCTATCATCAATAGCAACGAAGATGAACTCGCCTTCTGTGGCTTTTGATCGTGTGGAGGCCTTCTCATGAGTTATCCAAGCTTCGACATGTATCTTTACTGAACTACGACCGATTTCTGTAATATTGGTGTAACAGCTCACTACTGCGCCAATATGAACAGCTGTCAAGAATTGCATGCCATTAATTGTAATGGTGATAACGCGGCCATTAGCGGTCTTGCCTGCTGAAATACCTGCGGCTAAATCCATTTTTGACACTAGCCACCCGGCGAAGATATCGCCGTGAGAATGGGTGTCATACTGCATCGCAATTACCCTTATCGATAGCTCACCCTCAGGTAGAGGAGCTTCGTCAATGTGGGAAACACTTATAACAAATCTCCGTCGATAGGCAGGAGTTTAGCTATTAGCTAGCTGGAACCGCCCGCGTTTTACCGGCATCATCAACGGCAACGAACACAAAATCACCTTCAGTGACTTTTGTCGGCTCATAAGTCGTTTGGTGTTTGGTCCATACTTCCACATTAATTTTAATGGAACTGCGCCCAACTTCGAGGACGTTGGCGTAACAAGTCACTACAGCGCCAATGTGAACGGGTGTTAGAAAAACCATACTATCGATCGCGACAGTAACGACTCTTCCTCGTGCAATTTTCGTGGCGGTGGCGGCGGCGGCCAAATCCATTTGTGAAACCAACCAGCCGCCAAATATATCATTACTGGCATTGGTGTCGGCGGGCATCGCAATAGTTCTTAGGGCAAGTTCGCCTGCTGGTGTTGGTATGTCGTCGTTTAAATCATCGTCACTCATGTCGCGTCCTGCAAGTAAAATCAAAGGTGCTTTTAGATGTTCGCTACTGTAAAGGGAAATAATTTAATTGCAATGCCGAGTTAGCAAAATAGCCGGATAATTGGCATGCCGATCACAACTGCGTCTACTTAAGCATTGCAGGTAGTCCTGTAACCAGCACCGGCCACTGGGCAATAATTGCTAGCAATAAGAGCTGAATAAAGACAAAGGGGATGACACCACGATATATATCGCTAGTTTTAACAGTAGACGGTGCGACACCTCGTAGATAGAAGAGTGCGAAGCCAAAAGGAGGAGTAAGAAACGACGTTTGTAAATTAATAGCAATCATAATGCCGAGCCAAATTGGATCGACCCCCATGGCAAGCAAAATTGGCCCAACAATGGGTACTACAACGAACGTTATTTCAATAAAATCAAGAATAAACCCTAACAAAAATATGACCAACATGACGATAGCCGTTGCACCGATGACGCCACCAGGCATTTGTTGTAAAAAGTGATGAATCGTATCTTCACCACCAAAGCCGCGGAAAACCAGTGAAAATACTGCGGCCCCCAGCAAAATCATGAAAACCATCGAGGTAACTTGGAGCGTTGATTTACCGACCTCCTGAAGCCGCGCTATATTGAGCTCACCTTTAAGTGCCGCTAATAGTGTTGCTCCTAATGCGCCGACCCCTGCCGCCTCGGTTGGGGTTGCCGCGCCGACTAATATTGAGCCTAAAACAGCGACGATCAGTAGTATCGGTGGTATTAAACCAGCCATTATCTTGTTCAGGGGCGGTATTTCTTGATCCTCGGTTATCGGCGCGGCTTCCGGCTTGAGCTTTACGTAAACTAAAATGTAGAGGATGTAGAGAAGAACTAATATTAACCCTGGTACCAGAGCACCAATAAAAAGGTCGCCGACGGAGACGATTTTGGGATTGAAAATACCCATACTAAGTTGGGCTTGCTGGTAAGCGGTCGAAAGAATATCACCTAAAAGGACTAGTGCAATCGATGGCGGAATGATTTGTCCCAGGGTGCCAGTTGCACAAATTACGCCGGTAGCTAGAGCTGGGTCATAGCCACGTTTCAGCATGGTTGGTAGCGACATTAAGCCCATGGTGACAACAGTTGCTCCAACGATACCGGTACTGGCTGCCAATAATGCACCGACGATTACAACGGAAATAGCTAAACCACCGCGCAATTGACCAAATAGAGCCGCCATATTGCCAAGCAAATCTTCTGCCACGCGAGATTTTTCCAGCATGATGCCCATCATTACAAACAAAGGCACAGCAATAAGCGTGGTATTGGTAATAGTTCCAAACACACGATTAGGTAATGCTGTTAAGAAAGAGGGATCAAAATACCCCGTGAGGATACCGCCCCCAGCAAACAACAGAGCTGTGCCAGCGAGACTGTAGGCAACAGGATAGCCAAACATAAGAACCAGGCAGACGGCAAGAAACATGAACAGAGGGATGAATTCGATCATAGTTGTACAGAATCCTCGCGAGCAATCAGGATGAGCAGGTTGCGCAGGGTTTCAGCGAAGGCTTGCAGGCCCAAATTAACTGCCATTAAGGGGATTAGGGTCTTCAGTAAAAACACCGCTGGAATACCGCCGGGTTCAGATGATATTTCGCGAAATTCCCACGATTGCTGAACAAAACCCCAACTGCTTATGAAAAAATATACGCACAGCGGCAACAGAAATATTATCCCCCCCGCGCAGTTGACCCAAGCCTTGCTGCGGGCCGACATATTGCGATAGAAAATATCAACGCGAACATGACCGTCGTGTCGCAACGTGTAGGCGGCTCCGAGCATAAAAATAGTGCCGTGCAGATAAGTGACGGATTCTTGTAGAGCGATTGAGCCTGCCCCAAGGCCATAGCGAATAAAGACTACCGAACAGCTGAGCAGCATTAATAGTAGGCACAGCCAGGCCAGGATGCGACCGGTAACATCACTGAACCGATCGATATTGTTTTGAATGAGCGCTAGTATTGCCATGGCTGTCGTCTGTTGACCGCGTTATTACGATTGATACACAGCAGTATAGCGGAGCTGCGGTCGCCGCGCATCAAGCCCGTTTCATCGTTCAGATGTCGAGCGGCCATGACTGGCAATAGGGCGCTTTCATCTGTTATGGTTACGTTATCGTTTCGTCTATCCAGGCATTGGCAACCGGTTAGTACAATTTATGAGAAATCCATTAAAATTCTCTTTACCCCTACTACTGCTCACGGTGCTTGTCGTACTAACAGCTTGTGAAAGTAAATGGGAAAAAATGCCGGATGATGATCTCGTTAATAAATCTTCCGAATGCCTGAACATCAGCGACCCCGGTGCAGCGATGATTCAGGTGTGTAAAAATATTAAGCGTGAATGTGAGCGCCGTCGTAAAATAGGCGTCTATCTTTGTTAGCCTTGCAGTCCGCATACTCTGGTTAAAAATACGATCATGAAAGAAAATAACCCCCCTGTTATTGGTGGTGAGACCACCATTGAGCTGATCGCTGGCCGTCATCCTAATGGCGAACTGGTGGTAGAAAAAATATTGGTCAATCCCCAACCGGAAGAAAATAGTTTTCAGCTATTGAAATCTCCGTTGTTTGTAAGAGGTGTTGCACGAACGGATGTAATTCAGTTAAAGAAAGGAACCCAGGGTCAATTTAATATTGTCAAACATGGTGGCAATTTGTGTGTGAGGGTTTTTAGTAAGCAGGATTTTAATTCACCTCAAATGGAAGCGATTGAACAAGCCCTGACCTCAGAGCTAGAAAAACTCGGTGGAGATTTGGACATCAAAGAGGCTCGCGCCCTCGTTTATTCTATTCACGTTAGTTGCGGATTTAACGTGATTGAGGGAATTCTTAACGACATTTTGTCAAGTCAACCCGATTTGGCCTGGCTTTATGGCAACGTCTACGACCCAGATAGCGGTGAGCCACTTGATTGGTGGCAGCCGATTCTAGCACCGGAGTAATAGTAATGTTGATGATCATCTCACCGGCAAAAACCCTCGACTTTGAAACGCCTGCAAAAACGTCTGTTGCGACTACGCCAGACTTTCTTGATCAATCGCAGCAGTTGATTGACCAGCTAAGACAATTGTCGCCGACTGATGTCTCCGGTCTGATGGGAATCAGCGACAAACTTGGTCTACTAAACTACGATCGTTTTCATAACTGGCATGTTCCCTTTGATGCTGCTAATGCCAAACAATCAGTGCTGGCTTTCAAGGGGGATGTGTACACCGGTTTAGATGCCGAAAGTTTTTCACGCGATGACTTTAAGTTTGCGCAGAAACACTTGCGTATCTTGTCCGGTCTTTATGGTCTATTGCGCCCGCTAGATTTAATACAAGCTTATCGACTGGAAATGGGAACCAAGTTTGCCAACGATAATGGTGCCAATTTGTATCAGTTTTGGAATAATCAATTATCAGAAGCTGTCAACGTTCAATTGACAAAAACTAAAAGTGAGGTGCTACTCAATTTGGCGTCTAACGAATATTTTAAAGCGGTAAAAAGTCAGTCAATCAAAGCAGATATAATTGTGCCGGTATTCAAAGATTTGAAAAATGGAAAATACAAAATAATCAGTTTCTATGCGAAAAAGGCGCGCGGATTGATGGCTTCCTATGTCATTAAAAACCGCATCAATAATGTAGAACAGATTAAGAGCTTTGACGTGAATGGCTATTGTTATGATGAAGCAATGTCTACGGCAAGAGAATGGGTATTTACTCGCGATTCGGCGGTGTGACGACATTAGCCTTTAGTCCGCTTAATAATATAATTCAAGACAGAGATGGTAATGGACCGACCTTTTTCTCAGGCCTGTGATAATAACAAGGCATCAATTTTAATAATTTTGCAAAAACACGTCGCCGATGTAGATTTTGTTCTAGAGGTCGGCAGTGGCACCGGGCAGCATGCCGTTCATTTTGCGCGACATCTGTCGCATCTGACCTGGCAGCCTACTGATAGACCTGAGTATATCGACGGAATCAATCTATGGCGAAATTCTGAGCCAATGGATAATCTGTTATCTCCTTTGCAGCTGGATGTTAACCAGCCTTGGCCAATTGACTCTGTACCAGCCGTTTTTTCCGCTAATACATTGCACATAATGAGCTGGCTTGAAGTGGAGAAGTTCTTTCGTGGTGTTAAGGAGGTTTTGAAAAGTGGAGGTGTCTTGTGTGTTTATGGACCCTTTAACTATCAGGAACAGTATACTAGCGACAGTAACCGCCAATTTGATCAACAATTAAAAGTCAGAAACCCGTTAAGTGGCATCCGAGATTTCGAGGCGATTAACAGATTGGCGATCTCAGCCGGATTAACCTTGATGACCGATTATCCAATGCCGTCAAATAATCGTTGCCTAGTATGGACAAAAGACTAATTCGATAGCAATTTTTTGTCCGCCAGACCTTGGCTATTGGTCAGATTTTTTAAACGGTAGGAGAGTCTGAGCTTGTTCTATGTAAGCGGAAACTGACTTGTTATCTCGCAATAAAAAATCGTTAATAGCTGCACTAAATTCAGGATGAGCAATCCAGTGATTTGACCAGGTTTCAGTGGGTGTAAAACCGCGTTGTATTTTATGTTCTCCCTGAGCGCCGGGATCAAAACGCCGGAGCTTGTTTGCAATGCAATATTCTATGCCCTGATAATAGCAGGCTTCAAAGTGCAAAAACTCATATTCCACCATGCAGCCCCAATAGCGCCCGTAAAGCGTTTCATCATCTTTAAAGTTTAGCGCCCCAGCAATGATTTCATCGCCCCGGTTTTGATCATATGCCAGTACTAACACTAAATGTTCGGCCATAGTGGTGGCTATTAGTTCAAAGAAGTTTTGGCCAAGATAGCCGCCATGGCCACTGCGCTTGGCATAGGTTAGCTGATAAAAATAATAAAAGCGCTGCCATATTTCCGGTGAGATATCTGGGCCTTGCAACACCTCCAGTCGTAAACTTTGTTCTTCAACACGCTTGCGTTCTTTGTTCAGATTTTTCCGCTTTCGCGAACTAAATGTCGATAGAAAATCATCAAAATTCGTGAAGTTATGGTTGTACCAGTGGTACTGGGCACCTCTGCGTTTGTTTAGTCCAAGTGCTTGCCACCGGTCACTGACCGCTGGTGTCGGAAACAATATATGAATTGATGACACATTGAGGGATTCGGCTTGCTGAATCAAACTCGTTACAACCGTTGAGTAAATATTATCTTCGTCAGTACCGGCTTTTATACATAAACGAGGTCCCGTAGCGGGAGTAAAAGGGATGGCGTTGACAAACTTTGGATAATATTCGACGTTGTGTTGAGCGAAGGCATCGGCCCAGGACCAGTCAAAAACATATTCGCCATAAGAATGGTATTTTAAATACAACGGCATCAGCGCAATCGGTTGGTCGCTATTAGACTCATAGACCACCAAGTGATGAGGTTGCCAGCCAGATTCTCTATCAGTTGCACCACTGACCTCGAGCGCGTGAAGGAATTCATATCGGGTAAATGGATAGTTCGTACCGGCGACCTGATTCCACTGCTCGCGACCAATGCGTTCAATGCTGTCAAAAAATTTCACCTGCATTGGGTGGATTCCTAGTGAGTTGATAAGCCGTAGTGAAGAAAAATGCCAGCAAAAATAATAGCGCCGACCCATTGGTTGTTGAGAAATGCTTTCAAACAGTCATCGCGGTCGCGATACCGGATTAAATATTGCTGGTAAGCGAACAATACGGCCGCGCCCGCTAACCCCGCGAAATACCAGTTGCCTAGATTGAATTGAAAGCCAACCATGATCATTACCATTATCATCATGAGTTGTAACAAAGCTGTGATGAGCCGGTCTTGTTTGCCAAATAGGATAGCGGTAGATTTTACGCCAATAATAATGTCGTCATCACGGTCCACCATGGCATAAAAAGTGTCGTAAGCTGTCGTCCATAGCAGCACCGCCAAATAGATTAACCATAGCAGCGCTGGCATGGCATTTTGTTGCGCGGCAAAAGCCATAGGAATGGACCATGCGAAAGCCGCTCCGAGGACAATTTGGGGTAAATGCGTATAGCGTTTCATAAAGGGGTAGCATGCCGCCAGAGCAGCGGCAGCAAAAGACAGCAACACGGTTTTTTGATTGGTAAAAAGAACCAGAAGAAAGGCGAGGATACACAGCACCGCGGCGAATAAAAGTGCGGATGTTGGCGGGATTTTACCGGTGACTATGGGTCGATTGGAGGTGCGTTTTACTTGTCCGTCAATATGGCGATCAGCATAGTCATTAATGGCACAACCCGCGGAACGCATCAGAAACGTACCGAGCGAAAAAATGACCAGCAATTTAAAGTCTGGACTACCTTCAGCAGCTATCCAGAGGGCCCAGAGTGTTGGCCAAAGCAGTAAATAGGTACCAATCGGGCGGTCAAAACGGATGAGTGCAAGGTAATGAGGAATTTTGGCGGCAACAGTTCTTAGCACGTGTACCTAGATACTGCCTAGATAATTGCCGATGGCCATCGCCGATACCAGTGTGGTGAGAGATACAGAAATGAGTAATTCAAAACTATCCATGCCAGTTCTACCAACAATCAGCATGTAATCATTGTTTGGAAATTTTCGTCTATCGCTGTTGCTACGATGGGTCTCTGCTGTTTGATCCTGCAGCTGTCGTCGGTCAATGCCTGACCGGCGATTCCAATGTACATACGCTTTCATGTCGTCATACCTGTTTTTCGTCAGGGTATCTGTGATATTTTCAACTACGTTGACTATGAGCGTAATATTACACCGATTTTGATGAAACGTGTAACGCAAAAAGGAATCTGGACTATTTTTGGTGCGGGATCTTCCGGAAGTCGACTAATGAGGACTAAAAGAGGTTAAAAATACCTCACTAACCATAATGGGTTGGTTGGCTAATTCGAAACGACACCGCCGGCCCCATAGTTGATGAGTTTGATGCAAACTAGCTGGAATCTGCTGGCTATCTCCGTCTATGCGGGCAATTTGGAAAGTCTTGCGGCGCATGCTGGGGTCTTTGAACAACATTTCCCCCAGAGAGCTATCGTTGAATTTACGTAATCGCCGCAGTCGCCCGGTAACTGAGCCAGCTGGAATGACGCTGCGTGCGAAAACCCAAGGTTCTCCGGCGCAAAGTAAAACAACTTCCCGGACAATAGCTAGCTCTCGCTGCGGCATGCCGAGCAGACACGCTTCCGACATTCTTGGCCGCTGCCAGTTTTGTTGCAAAACCTGAACTTTAAATTGATTGCCACTGGCTTTAATCAGACGTCGAGTAAGAGACCCCCGGTCTAGTAGCCAAGGTCGTACAGCGCTGGATAATTGGGTTGCCGTGTAGTGATGATAGTCCTGCCAGTTGGCTTCTCTGGGGTGGTATCGGGACGGTTGAACAGCGTACAATGTCGGCTTCCAGCTAGTGGCTAAATGAATATGTTGCCTCGATATAAAAGGGAGCAACAATAGGCTGTGAGCAGAATGCGTGATATGCATAAAACATGCAAGCGCTGGATAGTGATTCGCGGCGCCCACAATACTCTCCTGTGGGGGTGCTGCTTGCTCTTCACCGATAGACCGGTGGAAGAGTCGACTAAACGAGGAAATAGCGTCGATGAAAAAATGGGAATGTATTGTTTGCGGTTGGGTCTATGATGAGGCGAAGGGTGACCCGGAGTCTGGTCTGGCGCCAGGAACGCGTTGGGAGGACGTCCCCGACGACTGGATTTGCCCCGACTGCGGTGTTGGTAAAGATGATTTTGAGATGATCGAGATGACGGAGGCAGAAACTGATGTCCCTCATCATCAAGCAGAAGATTCTGCAGATCATATTACAGCTCCAGTCATTATATTGGGCACTGGGCTAGCGGGTTATGGTTTGGCGAAAGAGTTTCGTAAACATGATAAAGAGACGCCTCTTATCCTTATTTCCAGCGATGATGCTCGGGCCTACTCAAAGCCAATGTTATCAACGGGGTATACCAAGAACACAGAGGCGTCTACACTGACTCAGGCTGATGGCGGGACCATGGCTCGCCAGTTAAATGCTAGCGTTTGGACGATGACTGAAGTGGTAGCAATCGACACCGACAAGCAGTTTATCAAAGTGGGCGATGCCGCTACGAGTATTCACTATAGTAAGCTGGTACTTGCACTAGGTGCTGAACCTATTGCACCTCCGATCAAGGGTGATGGTCTGGATCACGTCTACACGATTAATGATTTGTTAGATTTTGATGATTTTCGCAAATCGATGAAAAAAACGGGAGCGAAAAAAATCTGCGTCATTGGTGGGGGCCTTATTGGCTGTGAATATACCAATGATCTGTTGAACGGTGGTTTCGCCGTTGAAACAGTTGATCCATTGGATTATTGCTTGCCAACCCTATTGCCAGAGGTTGCGGGTAAGGCTGTTCAGCGTGCACTCGAAGAAAAAGGCGCAAAATTCCATTTTGGCCCACTGGTCACTGAAGTCAACAAGGCAGAACATGGTGTCGCCGTGAAGCTCAATAATGGCAAGATAATTGAAGCTGATTTAGTGGTTTGCGCGGTCGGTGTGCGGCCTAGAACCGCGTTAGCGGCAGCGTCTGGTATAGTAGTTAATCGGGGTATCGTCGCTAACAAGTTACTTGAGACCTCAGCAAAAAATGTTTATACCCTCGGTGATTGTGCGGAAGTAGCTGGGCATGTTTTAGTTTATGTCGCACCTCTGATGGCCGGAGCCAAAGCTCTGGGTAAAACGCTTGCGGGCGAAGAGACCAGCGTTAGCTATGGGGTAATGCCAATAACTATTAAAACGCCAGCGTGTCCGGTGGTGGTTAATCCGGCCCCCAGAAACACCGAGGGCGTCTGGTCAATTGAGCAGGACGGCAATAACGTTGTTGGTGAGTTTCGTGATTCTCAGGGTAAGCTACTTGGGTTTGCGCTAACTGGTGATGGCACAAAAGAAAAAATGAGATTACAAAAAGAATTACCTCCGGTAATGCCCTGAATAATAGTGATCTAATCGTCAACGACCTACAGAAGAGAAAAAAATGCGTAAATCAGACCTCGCAACAGAAATCGCTGACAAAGCGGATATCCCCGCAGATAAAGCCCAGCAAGTACTTTCAGCTATCTTGGACGAAATCACTAACGCCCTCAGCCGTAAAGAATCTGTTAGCTTGATTGGCTTCGGAACGTTTGAGCCACGGCACCGCAATGCGCGTGTCGGCAAAAATCCCCAGACCGGTGCGGCGCTGCAAATTGCCGCGAGCAATACGGTTGGTTTCAAGCCGGGCAAGGCACTCAAAGAAGCAGTCAATTAAGCACTGTCGCGGTGTTAATGAAACGGATTTCGTCTTTACGTTATCCGTTTCCCCACCTGTTGGTGAGTGATGAATGATCATGACAGTTGCACATAGCGAAATTAATAGCCGAACCCGATTATGGCTTGAAAAAATAGTTGTTGGACTAGATCTCTGCCCATTTGCAGCACCTGTTATTAACGAAGACCGATTACGGTTAGAGATCTGTGACAGTAGCGAACTGGAAGATATGCTTTCTGCTGTGTTGCGAGAGCTAGATTTGTTGCAGCAAAATGATGAGCATTTGATCGCCACCAGTCTGTTAGTATTCTGTAATGGTCTTGAAGAGTTTGATGATTTTTGGTCGTTGGTTGAGATTGCTAACGAACTATTGCAGCAGGTCGGGCTTGAAGGCGTGATCCAAATTGCGAGTTTTCATCCTGATTATTGTTTCGAGGGAGTGGCTGTAGATGATGCCAGTCACTATACCAATCGCTCGCCATTTCCCATGCTACACTTTATACGGGAAGAGCAACTGTCGCGAGTGCTGGCGATATACCCTAATCCAGAGGCGATACCAGAGAATAATATTCGTCGTTTGCAAGAGCTTGGCAGACAGAAAATTTTGCAACTGCTAGAGCCCTAGCAAGTGTTTACAATCACTTGAGATCACTAACCACTAGAATGGTTTTACTATGAAAAAATTAGCACTTCATTGGCAAATACTCATCGCAATTTTTGCAGCTATCTCTGCTGGATTATTGACAGGCACGGATGCAGAAATATTTGGTGTTACCTTTTATGCCATGTATCAGTTTATTGGCACGCTATTTTTAAATGCATTGAAAATGATTATTGTGCCGTTAATACTGTCATCAATCATCACGGGTATATCCGGCATTAGTGATAGCGAAGGTCTTGGTCGTCTAGGCGGAAAAACAATTTTGTTTTATGCCACCACAAGTCTGTTAGCGATACTTATTGGTCTAACCGTAGTTAATATAACGACGCCTGGAATAATAGACGGTAAAGCGGCGGGCGAACAACTTAATCTGACCATTGACAAAGATGCATTGGCTGGCGTTGTTGAAAAAGTTGAAGGTCGAGGCGCAAGTGATATCAGTGCGGTATTTTTGCGCTTGGTTCCAACGAATATTGTTGCCGCTGCCGCTGACGGCCAGATGTTGGGCCTGATATTTTTTGGTTTGTTATTTGGCTTTTTCATGACTCGTATTGACCGCGATAAAAGCGAGTCATTAAAAACATTTTGGCAGGCTATTTTTGACACTATGATGCTTATTACAATGTGGGTGATGAAATTCGCGCCATTGGGAGTGTTCGGTTTGGTGGCAAAAACTGTCGCTGCTACTGGTTTTTCGGCATTCTCGCCACTACTGATATTTTTCTTTTCTGTAGTTGCTGCGTTGTTGATCCATACTTTTGTTGCGCTGCCCTTGTTATTACACTTTGTGGGCGGGGTAAAGCCGGGACGATTTATGCGGGTAATGTCGCCGGTCATGCTAACCGCTTTCTCAACAGCGTCGAGCTCAGCGACACTGCCATTAACCTTAGAAACCGTAGAGAAACAAGCGGGTGTGTCCAACCGTACAACAAGCTTTGTATTGCCTCTGGGGGCGACTATTAATATGGATGGCACGGCTCTCTACGAGTGCGTTGCTGCTATGTTTATTGCCCAGGCTTACGGTATTGATCTCGGTATCACTCAACAGTTTACGATTGTGCTGGTTGCGTTATTGACGTCGATCGGTGTCGCGGGTATTCCCGCGGCCAGCTTAGTAGCTATTACTGTTATTCTGGGGGTGATGGGACTGCCTCTGGAGGGACTTGGCCTATTACTGGTGACTGATCGGATCTTGGACATGATGCGAACGGCTGTAAATGTGTATAGTGATTCTTGCGGCGCAGTCATTATTGCTCGCACTGAAGGTGAATTAACCCATGTAGCGTAGAGAGGATAGGGAATACTGCGCTATTTTTCCATGGAGAGTCGGCTTGACTCATTTTCTGGCCCGTGGATAACTTTATGTTGCGCGGTGGCATTTGCGGGACAAACGACCTCGCAAACAGCTCTTCAGCAATACTCAACGCAAACTTTGCGCGAGCTCGGATTGTCGATGTCATAGCTCAAACCGACCAGGTCATTGCGGGAATTGTTCTGGGGATATAACCCTACCTCGATAAAACTTCCCTAAACGATCGGATAGAGAGCGGTAACTACTGACAGATCCTTGATCGTGTAGTAGCGGTAGTGAGGCTATCGCTGCTGCGAAAACGGCATATACGGCACAATATTTACCGCCCAGTATTATCGATGACAGACGGATAGTGAATTGCTAAAGCAAGTTCGAAATAATGCAGCTCGCTCTGCGAGCAGGCAGGGCTTTAGCA
>TARA_B110000908_G_scaffold23192_1_pt1 | contig 13493 bp, 11 predicted proteins | sample TARA_B110000908 | Tara Oceans TARA_B110000908 (sample SAMEA4398067) | marine metagenome | biome: Polar Biome; feature: [DCM] deep chlorophyll maximum layer (ENVO:01000326); material: water (ENVO:00002006), including particulate matter (ENVO:01000060) such as... | depth 36 m
TCTCGACCTGGCCTTTCTCCCAGCCTGCAGCGGGATTGCAAAACTCTATCGCTGCCAGCATTAGCGGAAATCTGTTGTGACTTTTGCTGGCCGGCTATTTCGCCTCGTTTCTTGATTAAGCCGTGAATAACGATTGTTTGCCCGAAGCTGATTTAAACGGTGTAGGGACTCACAAGTGTTGATGCGTTTGATACATAAGGCCTGCTCGGCGGACAAAGCTGCCATTGAACGCAGTATTCCTAAAGTCTGAAAGCCAGCCTTCATCAGACACTCCGACGCTGCTGCATGGCTTTCGCATTGCAGCCATTCGTGCAAAGCGCAGCATTTTAATAACTGGATCAACATGAAGCGGGCTTTTTAGCCATTTGCGACACACGTGCGAATGGCTATTTTTGCGCCGTCCAATCTACCGCTAATGGAATCCTGTTAGGTAAATACACTTACTTCCGTTAAGTCAGCGGCCCATGACAGTAAGCGTGGGCTCTGTGTTCTCTTCCGCGAACACACCAGCTCCAGTGGGCAATCCGTCGTCAAACGCCGACAAGTAGTCCAGCATCATCGGACGGTTGTTGATGAAGCCTTTGTAGGTCGCCAATTCTTCTGGCAGATCGCGGATCACACGGTGTAAACGACGGCCCCACTTTGGCTTGGTCATTAAGTCGTCAAAGCTGCACAGATAACATCGAATCGGGAACACCAAAGCGTTTGAGCGTGGCAGGCGGTAGAACGTTTGTAGTTCCACCCGCAAATGCTGCTTCGATCCAATGTTTTCAGGCGTTACAGACGTCTTTTGAATGCCCCATTTATTGTAGTTCTCGGGCGAGGTATCCAACAATGGGTTCACCGTCATTGTCCAGTTTAGCCGCCGCGCAGGTGTGCCCTGCTGGATACTTAGAAGGAACTTCAACGCACGGGTAAAGATACCTTTTTCATGTGCCAAAGGTACCGGCGCATGCCATTCGAAAAAATTCATTCCTATATCGAAATCGAGCGACCAATCCGCTTGCGTTGTAATCATTCCTGCATCCATCCACAGGTTTTCTTCGCGCTGATCCAGCACACAAAAATCGCCTTGAGCTTGGCGCGTGATGTATTCCATCGGGCCAAAGGGAAGCGTGGTTTCGTCCATGAAAGTGAACGTGTCATCAATGCCCAAAGGCTTGTTGATCCAACGCCATGTGTCTCCATCACGGTGCAGTTCAAACAAGTCAGGATAATCTTCAGATTTTGAGACCATGATCACCTCAAGCAAGTCCCACCCTGCCAAAGTCATGTGTGGAAGCGATTGGCAGCGTAATGGATCATCTGCCAGAACCATCGCACGGTCCCGCATCTCGGCCACATAGTGTTCGTCGACATCAAAGCGCATCTCGTAAATGCTGTCCTTTGGACCACCGCGATGCTGTTCCATATTCACCGAATACATATAGCTGTCTTCATGGAACGGGAACGGAAAGCGATCTATCGCACGTTGCGAATTCTTGAAGGTATAGTCGTCGCGAAATGTCTCGTCGTTAAATTGAAGGGTCATCTGTCTAGCTCCAAATATTTGCCGATAAAGCGGCTGACGCAGGGCATGATTTTCTTACCAGACGTGTGTTCACCGTCATCCAGCCAGTGGTCACGATGTACGAATGTGCCGTCACTTGACACCACATCGGTTTCACATTGTCCGCATGATCCGCCACGACAAAGGAACGGTGCGTCTACGCCGGCCCGTTCGATCGCTTCAAGCAGGCTTTCGTTTTCGCCAACAGTGATGATTTTGTCAGATTGGCAAAGCCGCACCTCAAAAGGAACACCAGGTTCGGGGGCCAAGAACTCCTCGGAATGGACGCTAGTGATCGGCCAACCCGCAGCGGCAGCTGTCAAATGAACCCATTTGATCATGCCTTTAGGTCCACACACATAAGCGCTAGTGCCCAACGGTTGCCCATCCAAAAGGGTCTGCAAATCAATCGTCTGTTTCTGGTCATCGTGATAGACATGCACGTTGTTTGGGTATTTAGACGTCAATTCATCCACGTAAGCCCCTAGGGCTTTGGACCGGCATGCGTAGTGCAGTTCCCAGTTGCCGTTGGTGCGTTCCATCTGAGAGATCATTGCCATGAATGGAGTAATCCCAATGCCACCGGCAAAGAATAAATGCTTCTTGGCGCGCAGATCAAGCGAGAATAGGTTGACCGGATAAGTCACCACCATCTTGTCGCCTACTTTGACATTGCGATGCATGAACAGGGACCCGCCACGACCCTCATCATCCCGCCGCACTGAAATTGCATACTTTGAGCGATCAGACGGATCAGACATTAATGAATATGGATTTAGGCGCTTACGCCCATCAATCTGCATTTCAACAACGGTGTGTGCACCACCAGAAAAAGGCGGAAACAATTCACCGTCCATGCGCCGAAATTCGAACCGCGTCACCAGTTCATTTAAGGGGACGATGGCGGTGACTTCGACGTCAACCTTCCTTGCCCCTGTTTTGGTTTTTTGTGCGGTAACACTCATGACTCATCTCCTTGGGCATAAATCCCGTTTGATGCTGGCACATTTCCTGGATCTTCTGCATCAATGCATACAGCCTGATAGGCCGCCAAACGACGCGAATAGTGATCCCGCACAAACAGGTTCAATCCGCAATGCGAACAGACAAAGGGATCAAATTCGACGTCTTCGGTGATGCCTTTACAATGCACACACTGCATTCGACGTGCTATAGACCCGCGATGCTCTGTTTGAATAGCCGTGTGCGCAAAGCCCGATTGCATCGCCAAACTCTGTGCCTGCCCCATCAAACCTTCGGTCCCCGCGAGATAAATCTGTAACCCCATATGCGACCCATCTAGCACCCGCTGAATACGCGAGGCTGAGGCGGCGTAAGTCGGCCCGGCGTAAAACTGCGCAGGTTTTAACATGCGTAATTTATCAGCGTAATCCGTACCACGCGGGATATAAATGATGTGGCTGTTGGCCATCAGATCCGGCGTCGCTACGTTTAGGATCGCCTCGGCCCCTTCGGCGTCAGCGATCATCAAATGATGCTTACCCGAGCGCACCTCAAGTGTGCCGTAAACAGGACGGCTGATGATTGACGTCGGGAATTTAAATTGCGACATAATTGCCCTCTTGCAGACAGTTGTGGCGCGGACCAAATCCGCGCCCTTTTAACTTTAGCCTTTAGCCTTTAGCCGCGCGGATGACTTTTTCTTTGTCATAAAAAGGCATCTCTTCGGTGACGCAGGCAATCTCTGTCCCGTCACCATTGCGGACGGTCAACTTCTTGCCAGCTACAGCACAGTCTTTCGGCATCCGTGCTATACCAACATTGTGGTTGTTCACCTCAGAATTCATCCCGAATGTCACGTGACCAACCTTTTTGCCGTCTTGTAGCAGGTCTGCTCCCTCATCTGCTGGCGTAGTGCCCTCTAAGCGAACGCCGTAAATTTTGAAGCGTTCACGCCCCTCAGATGCATAGTGGTTCTCGGCTCCGATAAAGCCAGTCTTCCCAGGTGAAACTGTGAATTCCAAACCCAACTCCCAGATTGTATCGCCGCAAGGAGAGCCGTCTTCAAATGGATAGCTTTCGGAATTGTCGCCCGGATAAAACAGCAGATAACTTTCGGTCCGCAGCATGTCCAAGGTTGAGAACTGGCACGGACGGATACCGATATCTTTGCCCTCGGCCAGAATATTGTCCCAAACGTGGACAGCATCTTTTGCACCGACAAAGATCTCATATCCACGTTCGCCCGTGTAACCTGTGCGCGAAAACATGACGTTCTTGCCAAACAGTTTCGCGTGCATGATGCCGAAGTAGGCAAGGTCGCGAATACCAGGCACGTGTTTTGCCAAGAAATCAACGGCCAGCGGGCCTTGCAACGATAGATCGTGCAGGTCGTCATCAAACAACACAGCTACGTTTTTCGCCAATGCAACTGATGTCAGCTGTTCCATCCCAGCGCCCGTACCCAGCACAACCATCCAAGTGTTCACCGCAAGGTGGTAGATGATGCAATCGTCAATAAATTTGCCATCCGCGTTCAGGATCGACGCATAACTTGCCCGACCAACGCCGATTTTCTCGACGTTGCGTGTTGTAACACGGTCAATCACAAACGCCGCATCGGCACCAACCATGTGTACCTTTTTCAGACCTGATACGTCCATCAAACCAGCCTTGGTACGGATCGCTTCGTAGTCGGCTTTGGCGCGTTCAGGCGTCTGGTCGTAGAACCATGCGGTTCCCATGCCATTCCAGTCTTCTAATTCTCCGCCAATCTCTGCGTGGCGTGGTCCAAGAACGGAATGTCTCCAAATGATGGCCATGATGTTTTTTCCTATCTGTTGTTAGTCTTTTTTATGGTGTTCAGCCTTATGGCCATTTGTGGTTACGAACGCGGGCGCTCTTTTGTCGGGTCATACGCGGCTAGGTCTGGGCGCACTTCTGCTGGTAGTCGCTTTTGATGCCCATCTAACTTGCCAATTTCCAAAGCTGTTCCCGCAGCGGCGTAAGCCACATCAACCCGCGCCATTGCGATATTCTTGCCCAACAACGGGGACCGTATGGCAGAGGTGACTTCGCCCACTTGCGCCCGCCCCACATGGATACAATCACCGTGCCCCACGTCGACAGCACTGTCGATATCTAGGCCCACTAATTTTTTCTGCGGATGTTCTTTGCGCCGGATCAACGCATCACGCCCGATGAAATCATCGGTCTTTGATTTAAGCGGAACGGTGAACCCGATGCCTGCCTCAAACGGATCAGTCTGATCGCTAAAGTCATAGCCTGCAAAGATCAGACCAGCCTCGACCCGCACCATATCAAGCGCATCTAATCCCATTGGCTTTAGGCCATAGTCTTTGCCAGTCTCCCAAATTGCGCCAAAAATCTCTTCGCAATCTTTTGGATGGCAGAGCACTTCATACCCCAACTCGCCCGTATAACCGGTGCGAGACAGGACAAAGGCAGTGCCCGTTTCACTGTGTAGACGCGCAGGCGTATGGCGGAACCAACCAAGCTGGTCGAATTCTGGATTGTGTGGTGCCGTCCAAACAAGATTTCGAAGCAGATCGCGGGATTTTGGTCCTTGCACCGCGACATTGTGCAGTTGGTCGGTGGACGAACGAACAAGGACCTTAAGCCCCAGCTTTTCGGCCTGTTCACGGATCCATTCGCCACCGTAATCCGAACCACCAATCCAACGGAAGTTGTCTTTGTCCAAACGGAACAAGGTGCCATCATCGATCATTCCACCATGCTCGTAACACATGGCCGTATAGACAACCGCGCCAATTGCCAGCGTCTTCATATTGCGGGTGAAGACGTATTGGCACAATGCCTCGGCGTCTGGGCCCGTTATTTCAAACTTACGCAAAGGCGACAGATCAGTAATCACACAATCCTGACGACAGGCGTGATATTCTTCAATCGGACCTGTTTCGGCGAAACCACTGGCCAGCCAGTAGCCATTATATTCGACGAAGTTGCGGGTATGTTTGGCGAGTTGATCGTGGAAGCCAGTTTGTTTGGTCATTTTAAGCTCTGCTTCAGGGGTTGGTCGGTAGGCGACGGAGCGTTGGAATTTTTCGACGCCCGAGTATGTTCGGACGTGAATGTCGGTTGGGTTCCAGCCATTTGCTGCTGTCGTGTCGTCGGGACATGCAGAAGACACGCAGATGATATCAGTCAGCGCGCGCAACAAAACGTAGTCGCCCGGCCGTGACCAAGGTTCGTCTGAATACATGACGCCGTGTTCATCAAGGCCGGTGTTGAAAAAGAAGTTGATGGCCATCCATCCACGTCTTGAAGCAACGCCGTAGTCTTTCAGCGCGTTGTTGAAATTGGTTGAACAGTTTGGGTGACCTGGATAGCCCATGTCGTTGTAATATTTCTCCGAACACGCCATCGCAAACGCATCGTGACGCCCGCATGTGTCCTGGACAACCTCGACCAATGGCAACATTTCTTGATCGTAATACTTCGCATGCAACCCTGGCATTGGATAGGCGTGGCCCATCAAAGTACGGGTCGTCGTCACATCCAAAGCGTGCTCGATCCCCTTGTCCAGCTTGCGGGCGGAAAAGCATTCGAAATCCGAGCACTGGCGCCCATCAACGTCGAGTATCTGAATGTAGTCGCCCGCTTTGACGAAGTAGGACTCTGCGGTTTGCGTATGAATTCGGATGCTTTGTAATGGGTCAGCGATTGGGGCCGGCAGCTCAAAACCTTTGCGGGTTTTGATGATCGCACGTTTGATCATAACCGTCAGCGATGTGGTGGTGTTCTGCCGTTCATGATCCATCGGAACACCCGGTGCAGCGACAATGATTGCTCCGTCACTTTCAGCGCGGAGTGTTTCATTGGCTTTGGCGCTGGTGTCTGCGTCAAACAGACGAATAGCCGTGGCCTTGGCCGCGTCAAAGCCACGTGCATCCAACCCCATGCGCATCCCACGCAAAGATTGGTTGTTCGAGCTCAGCAATGCCCGCAGGCCATCCGCTTGGGTAGTTTCAATACCAGTGAAGATACCAGGTTTCGTTGCAATAAGTTCGCATATCTGTCCGCCTTCGTCGTTGGTTATGGTGATCTGATCACCCACTTCAACTTGAACTAGGATCGCACCTGACCCTTCAACGACATAGCGTTCATGACCCGCAGGCAGCGAAAACTGGCTTGGTAGGTAAATTTTGCTGGGACGCGGCGGGCCCGGCTGAACCTTGGCGTAAACATCATCAAGCATAGTATGGTTCGACCTTCGAAGAATTGGTTTTTAGGGTTAACTGGCTAACCCCATGAAAATAGAAAGATAAGAAAGATGGCACGCCTTTGCGCGACGACAACCAATGACAACACACGACAACTAGACACATCAACTTTGGTTCATGAAGCGACATCTGTTTAATTTAACCCCAGTTGTGAACTGCGATCTTTCGCCCAGCGGGTGATCAGATGGTCGACAGTCAATCCAATAAAAGCCACGCACAGACCCAGCATCAGACCGTTGCCGATACCTTGCTTGTCAGACAGTGCTTTTAGGATGTACTGACCCAAGTCCTCGGTCCCGATCATCGCGCCAATAATAACCATAAACAGTGCAAAAATGACCGTTTGGTTCACGCCCAACATGATGTGTGGAAATGCAAGTGGCAGTTCGATCTTGGTCCACCGCTGCAGCTTTGTGACGCCTGACATCATCCCTGCATCTAGCAAGTGTTGTGGCACATTGCGGATACCTTCAATTGTATATCGGGTGGCAGGGATTGTTGCGTAGATGACCACGGCCATTAAAACAGACGTGTCCGTGACGCCAAACAACATGATAACAGGGATCAGATAGATGAAGGACGGAAAGGTTTGGAAGGTGTCACAAACCAAAAGCGCCACTTTAGAGGCTCGTTGTGATTGCGCGCAAAGTGACCCGATGATTAGGCCAAGGCTTACTGAAACGATCACGCCAAACGACGCCATATAAGCCGTGATCAAAGCACGATCCCACCATTCGGTTAGCGCAATAAACAACAAGAAGCTGCCAACCGTAAGGGCAGAACGGATACCGCCTATGATATATCCAACGCCCATAACCAGCAAGAACGTGGCGCTGACAGGCATGGCAAGATATGCCTTTTTCATTGGCTGCAATACGTTGACGATCAAGCCACGGTTAAAACCTTGTAGGCCTGCATACCAGTTTTCGACCATCCAATCGACGCTGCCTTGCCAGAACCATTCCGTCGTGATGCCTTTGGAATGTGGGATCAAGTAAAGGTAATTAATCCCCTCGCCAAAGATCTGCTTTCCGATGACAGCAATGACAACACACACCAAGAACATGCCAAGGAAAACTAACAAGTAGATGTGGCGTTGTGCAAAGCTAAGATCCGCGAAATAGTCAGTCTGTTTGTTTGCCCATGCAAGCGAAAGCTTGTCCAGAACAACGGCGATAAGAACGATACAAATACCCAACTCCAACGCCAAACCGATCCGCAAACCGTTCAGGGCTAATAACAGGTTATAGCCAAGCCCTTTGGCCCCAATGAACGATGCAATCACTGCCATCGCAAGGCATTGCATGATAACTTGGTTGACGCCGATCAAGATATCACGACGTGCAGTCGGCACGATAACGCGGAACAGAGTTTGACGGGTGGTACAACCACTCATCAAACCTGCTTCAACCACTTCTAGCGGCACTTTTTTCATACCCAACAAGGTCAAGCGGATCATGGGTGGAGTGGCAAAAATGACGGTCGCAATTGCGCCAGCATGGTCACCAACACCAAAAAACACGGTGACTGGCACAAGATATGAAAAGTGCGGCATTGTTTGTGCAATGTTCAGCAGCGGCATCAAGGCTGATTCAACCGCGCGACTTTTGAACGCAAGGACACCGAAACATAGACCCAACAAGATCGACAAAGGTGCAGCGACCAGAACAAACGACAGCGTTTGCATCGCAGGTTCCCACTGTCCGAATACCGAAATATAGGTCAGGGCCACACCAGCCAAAAGAGCAAGCGCGCGGCCCTTCAATGCATAGCCCAAAATCATTGCGCCAGCCGTCACCACGGTCCAAGGTAATGCGGGCCAAACTGCCCAGGGGTTGTCGCGTACAAAATCCCAGCTGGTGAAAAAGACGATGGTCTTTCGACCGCCAATGAGGAACTCGCGGATAAATTCGATCAGAACCAGAACGGCACCTGAGAAGCCACGTGTAATTTCACGCAATAGGGCGGATGTCTCATAGTCATCAAGATCTGGATCATAGATTTCGACAGGCATGAAGTCGAACATCAGAAATTCGGCAAAGTCATTGATCCATCCCGGCAACCAAGCAATGAGCGAAGGAAACCGCCATAGATAATTACCCTCATTCTGAGGAACCAAAGCCACCAACAGAAAGAACGCGACCAACAGTCCACCAAAAGATGTCAGTTTGGGGTGGTGTCTCATGAAGATCATGATGACCTACTCCCGCGCTTCAGGAACATCGTCATGGCTGAACAAAATGTGCAGCATCTTAGCGCAATGCACCGACCCGATGACATTGTCATTCTTGTCCAGAACGCGCACACGCTTTTGTTCACCCAAGATTGATTCCGCCACTGTTTCGATAATGGCATCACCAGACACAGTAAGGTCACTGAAATCTGTTTGGTCGCCAATCGGATCCATCACAGATTTAATTTTCAAGACCTTCTCACGCGGCACTTCCTGAGTGAATTTGCGCACATAATCCGTGGCCGGGTTCAGAACGATGTTGGCGGGTGTATCAAGCTGTTCGATTACACCGTCTTTCATAATGGCGATACGGTCAGCCAAACGTAGGGCCTCGGCAAAGTCATGGGTCACAAACAGAATCGTTTTATTCAGGACACCTTGAAGGCGCAGGAATTCATCCTGCATTTCTTTGCGGATCAACGGATCAAGCGCTGAAAACGGTTCATCCAGGAACCAGATATCTGGCTCGACTGCGAGGGAGCGGGCGATGCCCACCCGTTGTTGCTGGCCACCCGACAGCTGGCGTGGATAATAAGTTTCGCGGCCTGTTAGGCTGACAAGATCAACCATTTCTTTAGCACGCTTCATGGCATCTGGTGTGCTGATGCCTTTAACTTGTAAAGGGAACGCTATATTTTCAAGGACAGTCTTATGCGGCAACAATGCAAAGCTTTGGAACACCATGCCCATCTTGTTGCGGCGCAATTCGATCAGTTGTTTTGAATTCATCGCAAGCAGGTCTTCACCGTCGATGTGGATTTCGCCCGCTGTGGTTTCTGTCAATCGCGAGATACAGCGCAGCAATGTAGATTTGCCAGAGCCGGACAATCCCATAATGACCAGCATTTCGCCTTGGTAGACCTCGAACGACGCGCTGTTTACGCCAACAACACAGCCGGCTTCCTGAAACGTTTTAGCATCAACTTTTCCATTGGCCGCACGCAACATCTTGTGAGCATTTTCTCCGAAAATCTTATATACCGACGTACATTTAATAACAGGTTCGGATTTGGTGGCCGCAGGCTCAGAGGTCATGTCGGTGGTCCTTGTCGAAGTCATTTAGAGGGCATCCAATGGTGTCGAGGAAACAGTATTTATGGCAAAAGCAGCGCTGGTGTGATGGCCACATCAGCAAAGGCAAACCCTGTAAAACTGCGCCCACCAGGGGCAGGCGCAGTTTCATAAGTGAACTGGATTTTATTCAGTAAACGACTTCCAGACAGCTTCGTTGTCCGCCAACCACTTAGTTGCAGCGTCTTGATGGCTCAACTTATCGATATCAACCAAAGCGGCCATTTGACCAATCTGTGTTGTTGTGAACGACAGCTTAGAAAATGCTGTGTAAGCCGCTGGGTGTGTTTTCGGGAACTTGTAGTTCGCCGCTTTCTTCAACCAGCCTTTTGGTGATCCACATGCACCATCGCCACCATCAGCAACGCGGCAGCCGTCTGTGTATCCAGGGAATTCCAAGAATACAAAGCCTTCAGCGTCGGTAAAGTTTGGCGTCCAATTGAACGTAATAATTCCGCGGCCTTCTTTCTTGGCTGATTCAAGTTCTGCCCAAATCGCGTCTGCACCACCGGCAAATTTAACTGTGTACAAGTCACCAAGACCAAGTGCGTCAACGCGCACTGGCATCAGATCCCCGTGCCAACTTTGTGGGCCTTCCAGCCAACGACCTTTGCCATCAGAATCCGCCGTTGCGAAGACTTCTGGGCAATCTTTTAGCGCTTCCCAGTTTGGCAGACCTGGGCATAGGTTGTTTTCAATCACGTAAGACGGAACGCCCATCTCTTCGAGTGTCGCAGCTGCGTGCGTACCAGCGTCGATAACGCCGCCTTTTTCCATCGCATTGTAAAATGAAGCGCCGAACGTGGACTGCCATACTTCGTGTGAAATCGTAACGTCGCCGTTGCGGATCGCTTCGTAAACGGCTTGTGAGTCGGCAGGCACGTATTCTACGTTGCTACCCATGCTCTCGAACATGCCACCGATCACGTGAGCCATAACCACTTGGCTGGACCAGTTGTGCGTTGGAATTACGATAGGTTGCGCAGAATCTTCTGCAAATGCGGCACCGGATATTGACGCCACTGACAGCGACAGTGCCGTCGCAACAACTTTTGAATTAAACAATTTCATGGTTCTCTCCTTGTTGGGTGGAGCGTTTTTAGCAGATAAATCTTTTGCGATTCTCCTGCACACTCTCAATTATTCTTCGTGTTAGCTGGCTAAATCACACCTTGTTTCCAAGCGGAAGCGTAGTGCTAAACCTGCGTCATCATGGGGGAGCGGTGACAATTGTCTACATATTATTTCAATGGCCTGAGGCTATAATAATTGAAGCCAAATTCCTAAAAAATACTATACTCTAAATTACGAATTGGAAAATAATTGATTCGTAAACGTGAAATTTAGAATATGGGATTCAGCGCCTAACACTGATCCGGAGTACTGGGGGTTTATGCAAACCAATAAAAAAAACTTACCGCCACTAGACTACCTGTTGGCTTTTGAAATTGCCGCAAAGCACGAAAGCTTTTCGTATGCATCTCGGGAAATTGGAATCAGTGAAAGTGCGATCAGTCGCAAGGTTCGCCTTCTTGAACAGCACTACGAAATCTCATTGTTCCGACGTGGCAACAAATCTGTCTCTTTGACCCGACAAGGCGCGTTGCTGCTTGAAAAAGTCCAACCCGCCTTACAAGATCTTCGTGACGTTTCTGCGGCAATGTTTGACCAAAAAGACATGCATGACATCAATCTCGCCGCAACAAATTCTGTTGCAACACTTTGGTTGCTTCCACGCTTGCGAAACTTCAATCGGGTTGACACCAAAACAAACATCACTGTCATCGCATCAGATGAAGATTCAGAATGTTTGGCCGAGAATATAGACTTTTCCATTTTAAGGGGAGATGGTCATTGGCCAGACCACACCTCGAAAAAGCTATTTGGAGAGGTCATTTTCCCAGTCTGCTCACCAGAGTTTTTGGCAAACAACCCGACCGCCACTGACCTTTCATCATTATCAGGAATGTCACTTATTGAGGTCTCAAGTAAACACCCAGAATGGATGAATTGGAACGACTGGTTATTGGGGCACTTAACGACCATTCCACCACTGTCTAAACGATCCGTCTTTAACGCCTACCCACTTGCAATCCAAGCTGCTGTCGATGGATTAGGGATTGCACTCGGCTGGAGTTACCTAATTGACCCTTTATTAGAAAGTGGTGCTTTGGTGCGCCCAATAAACGACACGCAAACACGCACCAAATTTGGGTACTTTTTGCTGCAGCGAAAAAAGATATCTACCAACCCAAAGCGGCAGATGGTCGAAGATTGGCTACTGCAGGAAAGCGCCGCTAATCCTTGATCAAATGTATAGAGATTTTGAAGATCACTGAGCGATCAGACTTTAGCGTTTAAAGATTACCAGACATTCTACAACGGCCCTTCAAGGAGCAAGGATATAAACCCCTATTAAGTGATAGCGTGCTAAATTTTCTCGATTGGGAAAGCCCGCATTCCAGCCAGACGCAGCATTGGTTCCCGTGGGCTCGGAGCTACCTTTGCTGCGTCAACACAACGCTGCACCATTAAGGGTCTGCATTATCTTGGAACAACAATCGTTCTAGCAACTGCAGCGAAAGTCAGGTTCACGTCCGTTGCTGCCATTCTTGGAGTATGCAGCATGAGACATATCTGGCTATGAACCGTCGTTAGCTGCGTGGACCACGAACGGCCGGTCAGGATACCGCCACATTCGCAGCACCATGTACTGGCTCACACATTGCTAACAATGCCGCCATTCGCCGTAGTTGCGCCAATGTCCGGCTCCAGTGCTTATATTCCATGTTCCTTGATTGGCATCTCTCACCAAAATGGAATTGTACTTCTGCTCGCTGAAAGGGCTAGACGTCATGCGGCGAAGTAAATTTGATCGAAGCGGGTCAAACCTTAGGCCAAAGCTGCAGTCTGAGATATCGTCACGATAATGGTTCTACAGGATCATAGTAACGACTAAATTGCTGTCTGATCTTGCTCAATTTTGAATCTATGTACGCCGTACAAAACGGCTTCTCGGTGTTTGTCCGATAGTAGTTTTGAACACGTTCCAAAGACAGTTTGAAGTCATCATATGGAAGCGTCATGGTGCCGACCAGTTCTTCAAAGTCGCTTTGCAACGCCTTGATTTGATGCTGGACGGTGTCAGCTTGGGTCTCGGAAAAAACATAGACAGCACTTCGATATTTGCCCCACATCTTGTGCTGCGAATTGCTGGCGTGGGTCCGCAAGTGGACGTCAGTCATGACATTCAATGGGATGATGCGTGGATCGAACGATACGACAATGGCTTCGGAATAGCTGTCATGTAGAGCGATGGGCTTTGTGAATCCCTGCTGCACTTTGCTGACACCACGGAGCACTGAAACACCGCTTCATTGTCTGACGTCAGCGCCTATGGGTCCAATTAGCTGCA
>TARA_B110000908_G_scaffold130278_2_pt1 | contig 13488 bp, 16 predicted proteins | sample TARA_B110000908 | Tara Oceans TARA_B110000908 (sample SAMEA4398067) | marine metagenome | biome: Polar Biome; feature: [DCM] deep chlorophyll maximum layer (ENVO:01000326); material: water (ENVO:00002006), including particulate matter (ENVO:01000060) such as... | depth 36 m
CCTCGCTCTGGAAGTAGGCGATCTCTCAGTGCCGCGTTTTGAAAATGGAGAACTTCCGGTTGATGGTCGTGGTCGAACAGGTTGTTTAGAAGGCTGGGTGTCATTGATCGCGCTGCGCCGACAGTTGGCCAATGCCCTAGCCAAACCAGAATACAGCGAGCATCCGCTTGCTAAGTCCGACGCACCGATCGAGGAAAAGGCCTTCCAGGTGCGCGACTACGCTGAAGAGGGCGATAAGCTTGCCTGCGAAATATTTGCGCTTCAGGCAAATGTGTTAGGTCATGGTCTCGGAGATCTTGCCAGCATTCTAGACCCAGGTCTAATTACCATTGGTGGAGGCCTCGCCGAAACAGGATTCCGTGATTGGTTTATCGATGAAGTAAGGAAGGGATTCACAGAGCGTGCGATGTTGCCTTATCAACGTTGCCCGCTGCCACCTCATGCGCCTACAACGGTGATCGAGTGGGCCATCGGTGGTGATGGAGCGGCTGCATACGGCAGTGCCCGTAAGGCTGTCGAGCTGGTGCACGATGTCAAGTAGGCTACTGTTTGACAGGTGTAGTGGCAGTGACTGTTCCGTCGTTTGAAATACTGAGTGCCTGAGTGATCACCGCGTAGCTGTTACATGATCTGTCCTCTACGTCGTAACGTAAGCAGTAATCCGCTCATGCCAAGTAGACACAGCGAACTTGGTTCGGCCACTGCCGTGGCGCGGATCATGAGGTTGGACAACTGCGAATAGCCAGTAAAGTCATTTGGATCGAACGGCGACCTATTGCTAACATCGAATGATTGGTTACTACCTGATGTGTCCATTCCAAGGTAGATTGAGCAAAGCTGTTTGGCATACTGACGAATATAGTCAGGACCGCTATAGTGGCTAACTTAGGTTTTATGTGGGATGCCGTAAACATGTTTAACAAACCCAAAGTAAACAAGCGGGCTTTGAAAATACCGCTGTAGCACAGTGAGGATGGAGTAGTTCTGCCTAATTATCTCGCTGTATGGCGATACATAGGCTACGCAGTGTTTCTCGACTGACCTTAAATGGTAGATCACGACGCTCCTTCCCTACTCGCCCGATGCATAAACGACCCAAAAATTTTAAGCCAACGCCCAAAAGGTTTCACCCGGCAAGCCTGCCTATTGTCCATGAGGATCATGATATCTTGGTGGTGGAAAAGCCGAGTGGTCTTTTAACGGTGAGCAGTGATCGCGAGCGAGATCGGACGGCGTATGCCTACCTGATGGAGTACGTGCGTAAAGGTCAGGCCAAATCAAGGAGCCGAGTGTTTATCGTTCACCGTCTCGACCGTGAAACGTCCGGAGTTCTCGTGTTTGCCAAGTCCGAGGAATCAAAAATATGGCTGCAGCAAGAATGGGCACAATTTCAGAAAACCTACTATGCGGTCGTGCGTGGTCACCTTCCAGAAAAAGAGGGTGTGCTGACCTCCTACCTAGCCGAGGCCGGGGTGCATAAAATGGTTTCTGTAAAAGATTCCCAACATGGTAAGCTTGCAAAAACCGCCTACAAAGTGGTCAAAGAAACCAAGGCCTTCAGCCTTCTTGAAATTGATTTGATGTCTGGGAAAAAACACCAGATCAGAGTACAGCTAGCCGACCAGGGCTGTCCCATCGTGGGTGATAAAAAATACGGAGTCGGCGAAAAAGGAACAAAACGTCTCATGCTCCATGCCGGGTCGTTAACGATCAAACATCCCTACACCGAAGAATGGATGACTTTCAAAACCGACACGCCTGATTACTTCGACGCCCTGTTGAAAGGCCCCAAGCAATCGTCCTAAGGGCAGTGCACTCATGATATTTTTCTACTTTTATACATCGCCATGCTAACTAACAGTCAGTTTGTTTACGAAGTCTTCGAACATCAGAAGACGGACCTCCTCTTGCACTTGATGGGAAATCTGCCCGAATTTGATCGGGTGATGGTCTTCGTTCGCACCCGTGATGATGTACACGTCGTCACCTCAGCATTAGGCCACGCTGACGTGCGAGTGGAATCAATTCATGGCAATAAAAAAGCCGAGCTACGCGACCGCGCAATCAGGGAGTTTAACGAGGGCAAAATTCGTGTTCTTGTGACGACCGATGCCATTGCTCGCGATATCGATGTCGCGGGCTTGAAGAACGGAGTGAATTTTGATTTTCCCGAGCTCGACAGCGATTACCTGCAACGCGCTGAAAGAACCTCCAATGCCGGCGGGCAAGTGATCACTCTGGTGACTCCAAAGGATGGAAATGCCTTGGTCAAATTAGAGGGCGTGTTTGGAGCACAAATTCCACGAGAGACAGCCAATGATTTTTCCTACGCAACACAGCCGATCCACGTAAAGCCACAACGTAAAAAAGGCGGTAAATCCAAGGGACTACACTCGAAGCCGCTACAAAACAAAAAGCCGAAGTTTAAAACCAGGCGCGGCCGTAAGTGATACCATTCGCGGTTTACCATGTCTCACTCGAACTCTTTATCGCTATTTTTTAGCCACAAGATTCACAAAACAGAGGTTCTTATATCAGCTTTAAGTAGGTGGATTTCTGTGTCTTTTGTGCATTTTGTGGCCAATCAGAGTTGTCCTCCCTAGCTTAGTCGCCCTAGTATAGGGGGAGTTATTTTTTCTTCAGCTCTTTGAAGGCCTCAACCATTTCCTCAAAGCTTTCGGTTCCTATCTCTGACTCGTTGATGAAGTATTCATCCTGAGGGCGAACGCTCACACTGAGTCGCCGTTGTTTACCAGATGTTTGGGGATCGATGACGCTAACATTACGATTTTTTTCTCATATCTGCCGTGTTTACCTAGCTCATGGAACTCGGCATAATCCGGTCCCTCGATAACTCGGTATTGCATCCTTGGTATGGTTCCAAGAATAAATAACACGCCGGCGAGCGGGAGGATGATGATTTTAGACCTCCTGCCTTTCCAACCCAAACTCATCTCGATTTTCCAGATTTCGGAGAGCCTCTTGATGCAAACCCAAGTTCCTCCAACGAGAAGAAGTAATCCGATCAACGGAAACAACACGGCAACATAGAACTTACTTTTAAGTGTCTGCACATTTCCCTCGGAAACGACCTCCGTGCAACTAGAGAAAAATAAACGCACCACGATGAGTGTTAACCAATGAGCTATTTTCATGCGCCGAATGCGGAAGGGGGTCTAGATACAAAACCAGAAAAATAATCCGTGTTGATTTGTACGATACGTGGTTAAACTTTTTCCCAACATGAGAACACTCGCCATCGGAGACATACACGGCTGCCTTGCCCCGCTTAAACAAATCTGGAATATCATCGATCCCCAGCCAGAAGACCGCATCATTTTTATGGGCGATTACGTTGATCGCGGACCTGACTGCAAAGGCGTCATCGACTTCCTCATCGGGCTCCAACAACAAGATTTCAACATCACTTTCCTCTCTGGTAATCACGAGGAGAAATTCTTTCTATCAGAAATGGATCTCACCGACCGCGCCCACTGGCTCAAGGACTGGGGCGGTCCCGAGACCCTAGAATCGTATGGCCCAGGTGGATTTGATGATATTCCAGCGTCGCACTGGGAGTTTTTACGCAAGTGCCGATCCTATTTGGAAACAGATACCCACATCTACGTCCACGCCAACCTCGAACACGACGTCCCTCTTGATCAACAGCTTCCCTTCACTCTGATCCACAAAAAATTTGGAACTCCCAAACCTCACATGTCAGACAAGATTATGATCTGTGGTCACACCGCCCAGAAGTCACACCTCCCCGCCAACCTCGGCCACGCCGTCTGTATCGATACCGATCCAGGTCGCGGCGGCTGGCTGACCTGCCTCCATGTTGAGACAGATCAATATTGGCAAACGAACTTCGATGGTGAGCTGCGTGAAGGGAGTATCTCGTGAAACTACGTAAGATCGATTGTCATGTGCACCTAGTGGGTGATGGGTCCGCGGGCAGCAGCTGCTGGTTCAAGCTACCTAAGCTATGGGATCGATTTCTAGGGCGCATGATGGTGAAGGGCTTGGGCTTACCGTTGTCAGTTTTAAAGTCGGGAATGGATGAACTCTATGCTGAGAATTTAGCACAGCAGATCCGAGCCAGTGATCTGGATGCTGCCGTGGTCTTGGCCCAGGATATGCCTTATGATAAAAATGGCGACCCGATGGATGGGGCCCAGTTTTATGTTTCCAATGAGCATGTAGCAGAGCTAGCAAAACGCTACCCGGACGTGGTGATTCCGGCATGTTCGATTCACCCAGGGCGTTTGGATGCAATGGAGGAGCTCGAGCGATGTATCGAGGCGAAGATGCCCGTGCTGAAGCTGTTGCCGAACTGTTTAAACATCGATTATGAAGATGATCGCTACCTGCCATTCTGGCGACGCATGGCTGAGGTGGGTATGGTGCTGCTCTCACATACAGGCGGCGAGATGACGGTAAAGGTTTTTGACCCTAATTTTGGTGATCCTAAAAAGCTGCGTAAAATCCTCGATTGTGGCGTTACCGTAATTGCTGCGCATTCGGCAGGACGGAGTGGCATATTTGATGCCGACTGGACTGGGGACTTAATCGCTATGTTTGAGCACTACCCTCACTTATACGCGGACAACAGCGCCTTATGTAGTCCGAATCGGGCACGCACCTTAAAGCATATTCTTCCTGCAGAAGTTCAACAAAGAATCCTTCACGGAAGCGATTACCCAGTACCCGTCGCAGGTTGGGGACCCTGGATATCGGGTCACCTTGCGTGGTCTGACATTTGGGAAACCCAAAAGTCCTCCAACATCCTCCAGCGCGATTACCTTCTGAAACGTGCCATTGGTTTTATGCCAGAAACATTTACTCGGATGGATGAAATTCTACAGAAGGCACACCACGAAAAGAGCTCTCTGTTATGAAAAGCCTTTAACCGCGAAAGAAGACGAAATGTGCGAAAGATAAGGAGTTCAAAAAGAATATCTACAGCGAAGATTCACTAATTTGATAGGAATTAATTATATGAGGTATCTGGATAAGAAACTTTCGCGCATTTCGCTCTTTTTCGCGGTAAAAAATCCCCAGCTTGTTAACCCTAGGTTTTCATTTCCGTGTGTTTCGTAATTTCCGTGGTTTAAAATAGGAAACTGAATGTCATCGCAGAAAAAAATCATCCACATTGATATGGACTGCTTCTACGCAGCCATCGAAGAGCGGGAGAATCCTTCTCTACGTGGTAAACCCGTGGCTGTTGGTGGAAGCAGCAAACGTGGTGTCATCTGCGCAGCTAACTACGAAGCCCGCAAGTTCGGAGTCCACTCTGCGATGCCTGGGTTCAAAGCCACCCAAGTCTGTCCGCAACTCATTATGCTCCCAGTGCGCTTTGACCTCTACCGATCGGAGTCAGCCAAAATCAAAGCGATCTTCGGTCGGTTTACCGAACTCATCGAACCGCTCTCCCTCGATGAAGCCTACCTCGACGTCAGCCACTGGGAAAGCTCCGCCGCAGCCATCGCCAAGGAAATACGCGCCCAGATCCTCGAGGAAACCGGCCTCACAGCATCCGCTGGTATAGCACCTAACAAAATGCTAGCCAAGATAGCAAGCGACTGGGAAAAGCCCAACGGTCAGTTCGAAGTTAAAACCGAAGATATCGACGATTTTATTCAGATTCTCCCCGTCAAAAAGCTATGGGGAGTCGGCAAACGCATGCAGGAAAAACTAAAAGTCATCAAAGTAACTACCTGCGGCGACCTCCAGAAATTCGATAAAATTTCCCTCTCCCGCCGCTTCGGGAAATGGGGAATCGACCTCTACGACCTCTGCCGCGGCTCCGACAGTCGCCGCGTCAAACCCCGCCGCAGTCGCAAATCCATCAGCAAAGAAACAACCTTTGCTGAAGACGTCACCAATATCCAAGACCTCCTCCCGAAGCTGCAACAAATGCAAGAGTCCATCCAGGAAACCCTGGAAACAAAATACCGCAACCGCACCGTCCGCTCCCTAGTCATCAAACTAAAATTCTCTGATTTCACCCGCACCACCGCCGAACGCGCCCACCCCACCCTAGACAAAATCATCTACATCACCCTCCTCCAAGAAGCCTACACCCGCGGCAAAGGAAAACCCATCCGCCTGTTTGGAATTGGAGTCAGGTTAGCTGACGAAAAAGACGACCCGCAGATGGAGATGTTTTAGGCGGGAAGGAGAGGGCTGTGCATCCTTATCGTAAAATAATTCTGAGTGTTGATTGTTTTAAAAACATGATATACTGAACTTGTTATGGAACCTAAGGACGAAAAACGACTGATGCGATATATCCTCCTATTGCTTATAGTGATTGGTGGAATGGTGTATCTGTCTCAGCTGGGAAAAGAGACGGGTAATGACTCAGAGAAGCCTGTTGAGCAGGAGGCTGGAGGTGCACCGGCGGAAGCCGAAGTTTCAGAAGTGGAGGAAGTGGAGGAAGTGGAGGAAGTGCCCTTTTCACCCAAACCGTTTGAGTATGAAACTAAGGCGAAGGGGCGTGGGGGTTCGGGGAAGGTTTATATGGGGCGGGAGATCTCTTTGGTGATGGGGCATGAGGCGATTAATTGGCTGGAGCGGGATAACCGTGAGGATGAGGAGGCGCCTAGTAAGGCGGTGAAGGGGTTGGAGCTGAGGGTGGATGCGGTGGTGGCTGATATTGGGTCTGGATCGGGGTATTATACGTTTCTTATTGCGCCGTTGGTTCCCGAGGGGAAGGTGATTGGGGTGGATATTCAGCCGGAGATGGTGGCTTTTCTGGGGCAAAAGGCTGCGAAGCTTGGGGTCGCGAATGTTGAGGCTCACCTAGGGAAGGTGGACTCGGTGCAGTTGCCAGAGGGGACTGTGGACGCGGTGATCCTGGTGGATGCTTACCACGAGTTTTCGCATCCGAATGAGATGATGCAGTCGATTTTCCACGCACTGAAGCCAGGTGGGCGCGTGTATCTACTCGAATACCGTGGCGAGGATCCGGATGTGCCCATTAAGACTTTGCACAAGATGACCGAGGCCCAGTCGGTTAAAGAAATGAAGGTGGTGGGGTTACGACACCTGCGGACCGAGGGCTTTTTGCCCTGGCAGCATTTTATGATCTTTGAGAAATAGAGACCACTGAAGGGGATTTATTGACCGCGAAATGTGCGAACAGACGCGAGAGGAAGACTTGGGTTACCGATTCATTTTAACCACGAATCTTACGAATTATTCGAATCTTTCTTGGGTTGATAATTCACCATCCTCAAGGCGTAGCCTGTCTTACTTGGATTTTGGAGTTTAAAACTTGGAGTTTAATGCCTTTGGGTTGCTAATCCAATTTTGAACCACGGAAGCTACGGAACACACGGAAATAGAGAAGAACTTGTGGCTCTGAAGGTTACTCATTCACTATTTACTATTCTCCCGCGTTAACGCGGAGTTACGGTGCAGGGACTGGGGATACTTCATCTGCTGTAGGGAAGTCGGCTGGGACTTCTGCGGTTTTTACGACTTTGCCGGTGGCGGTCCACTCGGTTCCTCGTTCGAGGATTTCGTAGAAGCCGCGGCAGCGCATGGACTCGACATCGTGTCCTAGTGTAGTGTGGAATACGCGGCCTTTTCCAAATACGATGGTCATGAGCATTGGCTCGTTTCTCTTTGTTAGATTGGATTTGGCGTGGGCTTGAACTTCGAGGTTTTTGGCTGGTCCGCAGAGTTTGCAGTAGAGTTCGTCTTTGGCGTGAAGCCATTTTTCGGGGAGGCCTTTGGTGATGGGATGTTTTGTATCGAGGTGCTCGATGAGGAAAGGTCTTCTGGGACCGTGGGCGCCGCATTTACCTTCTGTGGTGATATCGCGAATGACTTTTCCGTCGACGACGTGCACCCATGCTCCGTCTTTGATAAGTTTACGACCGCCCCATCCTCCGACACCGATCATTTCGTTATACTCTTTCCATTTTCCGAATGAGTTGTCGGCTGCGTGAACGCTGACGAATCCGCCGCCGTCGTTGACGAATTTAACAAAGCTCTTCTGGATTGCCTCTGGCCACATTTCGCCGTTGTAGTTACTGACAACGGTATCGTAGGCTACGAAGTTTGGTTTCCAGCTTGCCCAGGCGTCAGGTGCGGACTTTTTGGCAGGGCTGGTGGAAATGGTTACGGTAAATGCTCCACTGGACTCGAGGGCTTCTTTGAGAACGGGGGTGGTTGTTTGCCACTTGTGGTTGTTCTGGCCGTCGATGATAAGCACCTTGAGTTTGGGGCTTTCAGCAAGGGATATGGATATGCAGAGAGCGGGGAGGATGAATAGGGGGGTGAGAGTTTTGATGATGTTCATGGATGTTCGCGAGGTAACTGTATGAAATGATACTCTAGGTTAGGAGGATACATTTCAAGGAATCACTTTGAAATATGGTATGTACTACACTGACTTCAATGGCTAAGGATGATCTGCTTTCTATAATGATTGTCATGAATTGGTATGGTTTATGTATGGAGATGGATTTTGTGATCTTAATCACGCAGCGCCTTGTTAATATCGCGTTGGAGTTCGAGAACTTCCTTCATTAGGCGTTCACGTTCGTTGCTTGAAAGCTCTTTTCCTGCTTTGAGGCGCTCTTCGTAGCCTTCGAGTTTGGTGACTTTGCGGCGGAGGCTTGAGGCTTCGAGTGTGCTGAGGCGACCTGACTTGATGCCACGTTCTATTTGTTCTTCGAAGCGGTGTTGTGCGCGATTGACGATCGGTGTGCGGTCGTTGTCTTTTTCTGGCTCCTTAATCGCAGCGTTAATATTGTCGTTAAGTGTGTTCAACTGGGTGCGAATTTTCTTTTTATCATCATCGTTGAGGCCTTTGTCAGCAGCTGCGGCTTTTGCCCCTTTGATGATGGTGGCATGTTGTGCTTTGAGCTTGTTGCCATCGGCTTCTTCAAGTGCTCCGATGGTTAGGAGTTGGACAATGCGTGCATAAGTGTGGTTGGTATATTTACGCAGATTTTCGTGTCTGTGATCGCGTGCTAGCGGGTCTTTTTTCCAAGCGTTGTTATCTTTGCGATCGAGAATAGCTTCTTCCTTGTCGGTAATGCGTTCTGCGGATTGACCGGCGTCGGGTTTACGAGGATGCGGGCCTTTTTTTCGCCAAGTCCTTTGGGTGCGGCAAGTGATAGAGAGCTCATCGAGCCTAGTGCGATAATTGTGGTGATAGTTGTTAGTGTGTGTTTCATGGGTTTATTCTTGGTTCGTCAAATGAAACGCGAGTGTTGTAAGAGAGTTGCAAATTTTTTAACTGTGAAAGATGCGAAAGGCGCGAATGATGTAAAATCACTTGGGTTGTGCAGTCATTTTGAACCACGGAAGAAGCGGAAAACACGGAAGTTTTAAGAGGTAATCGAGGCTTGCAACAGAACTGTGATCAGCTTTATCTCGGTCTATGTCCAATATTTCCTGCCCCGTTTGTACCGTCGATGACGTTGTTGATCACAAGACCAAATACGAATGTATGACCTGTGGTCATGAGTGGGATAAGGAAATTGTGGAGGAGGATGAAGCTAATGAAGAGCGTGTGGTGAAGGATGCCTTTGGCAATGTTTTGGAATCTGGTGACATCGTGCAGATGATCAAGGATCTGAAGCTTAAGGGGACATCCAAGGTGCTCAAAAGCGGTATGAAGTCGAAGCCAATCCGGATTGTCGATGGGGATCATGAGATCGACTGTAAGATGGACGGATTATCAATTGCGCTTAAGGCACAGTTTGTGAAAAAAGTGCAGGGCTAGTTGGCGGAGCTGGATAGAATGGTGAATTTGGTAGTGAGTTCGTAAGAGCTCGATTCTGACTATACCCGTTGTCCATAGCTAACTTGATTCTGCACCTGCTCATTTTTCAGGTCAGCTGACTGTTGAGATGGTATTATTGTTCACGTGATTCTACAATTAAGGTGCCTCGCCAATCGCGGCGGAGGTGCATGGTTTCGCGGATGCGATCTTTGGATTTGAGACCGCCATACTCAATGGTGAGTTCAGCGGTGAGTCGTCTGATAGACATCTTACGAAAGCGAAGCACGGGGGCGCGTTTCTCACGGAGAAAGCAGTGGATCGGAACGTCGAGTTGATCGGCATTCCAGAGATAGGTGGAGGGAGGAAAATCATCGAGTTCGCTGAGGGACATAAAGACCTCGCGGAGTTCTGCCTCGGTGTGGTCTTTTTTGAGTCGGCGTGAGGCGCTTTTGCATCGCCATGTTTCGAGTAGAGCGCGATTGGGATCTGATCGATCTTCTTCGATTTCGTTGAGTGCCAACTGGAACTGTTGACGCATGCCTTCTAACCATTGAGCCCGTGTAATGGATCCGGAGCGATACCACGCGAGAAGTCGGTTCGGTGAAATGGGTGATGGGCGTTCCATGCCAGACAAGTTTCAAGCATGATAGGGGTGTTTGCAAATAGCATTTTTCAACAATGGTGCATTCATAGTACATTCGATACGGCTCTACTGGTTATAGTGCTATTTAAGATGATCGACGGATATTTGATTTGAAGTTTTAGTTCAATTTGTGTTTCGCATTTCTGTGGAAGCCGGGCGTTTTGCCAATATGGCTGCGATACTTCTCAGTCATGGTGCCCGCACCACTCCATCGGCGCGCCTTGCCATTTTGGCAAATCACTCCGGCATTCGTCTCTTTTGAATCACTAAGTGGTATTTACCATTCGCCCAGTCATCGCGCTGTGCTCGGGAATCAGATGGTTACTTTGAGGCCTTCTTCTTCTTCTTGGGCTTCTCGCTACCGGCTGGTTTTTCTGATGCTAGTCGGAATCCTTTGTGCTCAGCGACGGTGTGCGACTGAGTCATCAATTTTTGGAGTTCAGAAACGATTTCAGGGTTGGCATTAGCGATGTTGTTTTCCTCACTTGGATCTTTGTCGAGATTGTAGAGTTCGGGTGCTGGGTTACGGTTGGAGCCGGTTTTAAGATAGATGAGTTTCCATTTGCCCTTACGAACGGCGCGCTTGCCACCACCTTCGTAGAATTCCCAGTAGAGGAAGCTGTGTTTTTTCTGTCCTGATTTTCCTAGTAGTGTGGGAACCATGGATAAACCGTCGGTATCTGCTTGAGGTGCTGCGCCTGCAAGTTCGCGGCAGGTTGATGAGATGTCCCAGAAGGCGGAGAGGTGATCGGATACCACACCGGGGGCTATTTTCCCTGGCCACCAGGCGATGGTCGGTGTTCTAACACCACCTTCGTAGAGGTCGCGTTTTCCGCCGCGGAGTTCACCACTGGAATTGAAGCTGCCGCGTTTATGGCCGCCTTCTTGCATGGCCCCATTGTCGCTGGAGAAGATGATGAGAGTGTTGTTGTCGATGCCGAGTTCCTTGAGCTTATCAATCACGAGTCCGACGTTATGGTCCATGTAGGAGATCATGGCGGCGAAGGTTGTTTTGGGTTCGGTTTCGTAAGAATAATGCGGGTGCTTTTTGGGTGGAAGTGGAGTCTCTTTGAGAATAGGGCGATACTTGGCTTTCCATTCCTCTTTGGCTCTTAGGCTTGCGTGGGGAATCTGGAAGGCGAGGTGGAGAAAAAACGGTCCGTCTTTTTGGCGCTCGATGTATTGCAGGGCTTTGTTGATAACGAGTTCTGAGCTGTAGTTGTCGCCCTCGTGAAGTGCGTTGTTAGGATACTCAACTTTTTTACCGTTTTTCCAAAGATACTTGGGGAAATACCAGTGTGCTTGTGTGTGGGAGGTGAAGCCGAAGAAGTAATCGAAGCCTTTGGCGTTCGGGAGTGATCCGTCATCTGAGTTACAGGCGAGGCCGGATTTTCCGATCATGGCGGTGTGATAACCTGCCTTTTTTAGAGCTCTTGGGAAAATCTCATCCTGAGGATCGAGTCGGACCTGAAGGCTGCCATTGCCGCGCAAGAATGTGTGTCCTGTGTGTTTGCCCATCAGCATGCAGCTTCTTGAGGGTCCACAGACGGTGCTGCCTGAGTAGTGCTGGGTGAAGCGCATGCCCTCGGCGGCCATTTTGTCGAGTCGGGGAGTTTTAATGACCTTTTGCCCGTAACAGCCTAGATCGCCGTAACCAAGGTCGTCAGCGAGGATGTAGATGATATTAGGTTTGTCGGCAGCGGAAAGAGTAAGAGTCAGAAGGAGTGAGGAGAGGGCGATGAATTTCATACGAATAAAGGTAATGATTGTTCTAGATGAATGCGTTGATGAATACGTGATCTTTCAAGTGAGTTGGACGAAGGGCCCTGTTTACACATATAATAGTATATGTATATGAGCCAAAACAGACATGTATTACGTAATAATCACTAGACAAGATCCGGAAAGCACTTGAGAAAATTCGGATCTATCGGGGCTTCAATCAAGGTATATTGATCTGTGACGGGGTGAGTAAACGAAAGGCTTTTCGATTGCAGGAGCATTCTGGTTCCAGTGCCGAGTAGTGATCCTAACCTGTCGGATTGCTCAATACCCGCGTATCTGTAGTCACCTACGATGGGTAGGTTATGGTGAAGTAGATGTCGGCGAATTTGATGAAATCTTCCCGTGTGTGGGTATGCCTCGATCAGCGAAAGAGTTTGAATTTCTTCCTCATGTAAGCAGTCGAGTTCTAAATCTGTTAGGTTTTTGAAGCTCGTATGGGCATCACGTAAGGGAGCATCATCAGCTTTCTGTGACGGCTCCTTACATTCCCATGGTTCGCTTGGGGCCTGTCCACTGACAACGGCCCAGTAGGTTTTTTCAATTTCATGTCGCTCCAAGGCACGATGTAGTGAACGGGCGGCGGTCCGGTCGATACCAAAGAGCAGAACACCCGTCGTAGGACGGTCGATCCGGTGGATGTTGTAGACTAATTTTCCGATCTGATCGCGCAGGATTTTCATGGTTACCTGATCATCTTCCTGGGGGACGTCGGCAGGGTGTACTAGCTGGCCGGCGGGTTTATCCACGGCAACGAACCACTCGTCCTGATAGAGGATGTTGAGTGGCTCTTCGGGTAAATTCATGATGGGCTACGTTACCCTCGCCGGACAGCAGTGACGATGTCTTTTACGAGCGTGAAGTTCAGTCGGTTTGGCCGATGATCCATTGTCACGTTAAGGGATCGACCGTCTTTTTTGACGATTCGATATTTGAGTTTCCGTTTTTTAGCCAGTGCTACAGCATCTTTGTATTTGAGATTTACGAAGTCGCTGTCGTTTTCCTTGATTTTTGCAGCGGGCTCCTTTGCCCCTTTTTCATTTTTTGCCGTGTAAACAGCCTGACTGTCCTTGAGTTGGATCTTAAGTTGTTCTGGTGTGACGGCGGTGTATCCCTTGCCCCAATTCCAGGTTTTCCCGAGCACGTAGATCTCACGTTTCATGTTGGCCTGTTTCTCGGGAAGCTGGATGGAGTCTTTGACCTTGCTGATGACAGTCAGGCTGACGCCACCTGCATGTGAGAGTTGGCAAACGACTAGGAGTTTGTTGTTGCGAGTGTGAGCGCTTTTGATTTTAAGGCTCCAGCCAGAGCT
>TARA_B110000908_G_scaffold65993_1_pt1 | contig 13436 bp, 15 predicted proteins | sample TARA_B110000908 | Tara Oceans TARA_B110000908 (sample SAMEA4398067) | marine metagenome | biome: Polar Biome; feature: [DCM] deep chlorophyll maximum layer (ENVO:01000326); material: water (ENVO:00002006), including particulate matter (ENVO:01000060) such as... | depth 36 m
GCTGTTTGCCACCCACTACTTTGAACTCACCACACTGCCTGAGGACTACCCACAGGTTCACAACGTGCACCTGGATGCCACCGAACACAATGACCATATTGTGTTTCTGCACAGTATCAAAGAGGGGCCGGCCAGCAAAAGTTATGGCCTGCAGGTGGCAAAACTGGCGGGCATGCCCGACGCGGTGGTGCAGGCGGCTAAGCATAAACTTGCCAGCCTTGAGGCCCCCGAGGGCCAACAGCCTCACAACGGTATGCACAGTACCGCAGCCATTGCCCCGCAACAACCCGACATGTTCACCAGCACAACGCATCCGGCGGTAACGGCGCTAGCTGACACCGACCCAGACGATCTCTCACCCAAACAGGCCTTAGAGGTGCTCTATCAGCTTAAAAAGTTGACTTGATAGGCGCTGTTTTGGCAAAAACTATCCACAACTCTGAATCTTGATGGTAGACTACGCGCCGTTACGAAATAGGACTGTAGAGAGGCAATAACGAAATGACATTTGTGGTAGGTGAACAGTGTATCAAGTGCAAGCACACTGACTGTGTAGAAGTCTGTCCTGTTGATTGTTTTTACGAAGGCCCAAACTTTTTGGTTATTCATCCCGATGAGTGTATCGATTGCGCTCTGTGCGAGCCAGAATGCCCCGTAGACGCAATTTATTCGGAAGACGAACTGCCCGAAGACCAGCAGGTCTTTATGGAGCTCAACACCGAACTGGCTGAAGTATGGCCCAATATTACTGAGATCAAAGCACCCCCAGCGGATGCTGAAGAATGGGCCCATAAGCCTAATAAGCTGGAATTGCTAGAGCGCTAATTAATTAGCCCGACATAAAAAAGGCGACCCTTGGGTCGCCTTTTTTTGTTTAACTGCTTATCTACTCACTGCTTATTTATTAACTGAAAACAGACTCGCTACTCAAACCCTGTTTCTCGAGGATGTCGCGCAGGCGCTTCAATGCTTCAACCTGAATCTGGCGAACGCGTTCCCGCGTCAGGCCAATCTCACGGCCCACCTCTTCCAGTGTGCTGGTCTCGTAGCCTCTCAAGCCAAATCTACGGGCGACAACTTCACGCTGTTTCTCGGTAAGCTCACCTATCCATTCACTGATGCTCGCCTTCATATCGTCGTCCTGCAGCATCTCAGCGGGGTCAGATACGTGAATGTCAGGGATGGTATCCAGTAACGATTTATCGGAGTCGGCGCCCAGTGGTGTATCGACGGATGCTACCCGCTCATTAAGACGCAGCATGCGTTTAACGTCGGCAACGGGGCGGTCTAATAATTCAGCAATTTCTTCAGGGGTGGGCTCGTGGTCAAGCTTTTGGGTTAGTTCTCGAGCCGCACGCAAATAGACGTTCAGTTCTTTTACCACGTGAATCGGCAACCGTATGGTGCGGGTTTGATTCATAATGGCCCGCTCTATGGTTTGACGGATCCACCATGTGGCGTAGGTTGAAAAGCGGAAGCCGCGCTCTGGGTCAAATTTTTCTACTGCTCGAATCAGCCCAAGATTGCCCTCTTCGATTAAGTCCAACAGGGATAAACCGCGATTGACATAGCGGCGTGATATTTTCACCACTAGGCGCAAGTTACTTTCGATCATCCGCTTGCGACCAGCTTCTTCACCGCGCAGGGCCATGCGGGAAAAGTGGACTTCTTCCTCTGCCGTTAGCAGCGGAGAAAAACCAATTTCGTTCAAATACAATTGAGTGGCGTCGAGTGTCTTCTGAAAACGGCCGGTAGGCGTTGTAGCAGCCATTCTGGTGCTTGCTGGCACAGCAGAGATAGTTGCACTGGCTTTCTTCTTAGCAGGCTTAGCCGCTTTTTTAGGCGCTACAGTATCTAGGTCAAACTCCGTTGCCAGCATACTGTCCAAGTCGACACTTGTCGCTTTTTCTTCTATTTGAACATCCATAGTTCTAGCCTTTAATTTTTATTGGAAGACATAGCCTCAATTCCGTAGAACTGAGCCCCGACCTTACACCTCTATCTACTGCTTACTCTGGTCTTTGGTTACACCAACAACCTCAAGGTTTAGCGCTAGCGCCTGCCTTTTGGTAACACAGTTAACGGGTTTAACGGTTTGCCATCCTGTCGAATCTCAAAGTGAAGTTTCACTTTATCTGTACCGGTATCACCCATCTCGGCAATTTTTTGACCCACTTTAACCAGCTCCCCTTCTTTGACTAAAAGTTTGCTGTTGTGACCGTAAGCACTAAGGTAACGGTCACTGTGTTTAATGATCAATAATTCGCCGTAGCCAACCAAACCGCTACCAGCGTATACCACGCGTCCGCTGTTAGCCGCATGGACAGATTCTCCTAAATTACCTTTAATATCAATACCCTTATGAACGGCACTAGAGGAACTGAAAAAGCGTGTAGTCTGCCCCTGCGCCGGCCAACGCCACCGAAAGGGATAGCCGGCACTAGCAACAACTGCCACTGATTTGTTGGCGGATTTTGACGACTTTGTTGTTGTCCTGGCGGTGGTTTTAGCACGCGGGGTTACCGCCTTGGCAGTGCTCTTAGTGGTGGGTTTTGAGGTCTCAGATCGACTCGCGCGGCGCTTGGCCTTCAACTGTAATCGCTGCCCCGGGAAAATGGTATATGGGGACCGGATGCCGTTAGTAGACGCTAACTCTCGGTGATCGATTTTATATAGCCAAGCAATTGAAAATAAGGTGTCGCCCGGGGTCACAATATGCTGCTCAGGGACAACCGAAAGCTGCTCTTTTCGGTCGATAACCGGCGCATAATTGCCGCCACCAAAGCAATTGGCCAGCAACAAAAGACTGGCTAAAAGAAGAAGCCGAGGAATTAACGAGGGCACGGAATATGACTACTTAATAACCAATTAATAAACATCAACATAGCACAGAAAAATGATTCTCTTTATTAAGTTTTGCTCTTAATACCATGATTTTACTTAGGAAACTTGTATCGCCACCTAACCCAAAACTGTGACGCAAACCCGCTTTTAAAACCAAAAAGATATAACGGATGTTATTATAATAATAAAATAATCTATTAAAAGGGGTATATTTGACCATTTAATTTGATCCTATACCGATTTGTTGCCAATTTTTTCTAATAAGTAGACCGCAATCAGGCCCAGAACAACAAACAAAACGCATAAAGGTAAATTGGCCTCCAATCCCGTTATTGATTGATAAGCCCAAGGCCACACATTAGCTTGCTGCAACGGCAGTTGCTCACCGCTGCTATTTTGATAATAGCTGAGTGTTTGCTTCCAGGGCCACACCAAATTTAACGACCCCATCAAAAACCCGGTTAACAAGGCCATGGTGCGGTCGTGATATTGCTTAAACATCCAAGAGAGTACCTGCGAAAAACTCAATAGACCGGTGCCGCAACCCGCCGCAAACACCACTATGGGTAGCAGCTGTACATCTTTTAGCGCGGTGAGCACATGGCTATACATGCCCATTAACAACAGGATAAAACTGCCGGATATACCGGGCAGTATCATCGCGCATATGGCGACACAGCCGGCACCAAAAAATATCAGCAGCGTTGGCGTTACTTCTGAGGGTCTAATTTCTGCGACCCCATAGGCGACCACAACACCCAGTACCAGCATAATTATCGCGGCGGGACTCCAGCCTTTGACCTGTTTGATCATATGAATGGATGAGGCGGCGATTAAGCCGAGGAAAAACGACCACACCACTAAGGGGTGAGCGTCCAACAGGTAGGTGATTACTTTAGCTAGCGATACCACACTGGTCATAATGCCTAACAACAGCACGGTTAAAAAAGAGCCATTGATTGACGTCCAGCAAGCCCCGACGCCGTCTTTAACGAGTATTCTCACAGCGTTCGGGTTAATGGATTTGACCGACTTAATCAGTTCCTCGTAGATACCGGTAATAAAAGCCACCGTACCACCAGACACACCGGGAACAACATCCGCCGCCCCCATCGCTAGCCCGCGTAAATAGATACCCGCCAGGCGTGGCATTTTGACTGTCTTGTTCATCATTTTCCTAGCGTATGACACCTGATTTTAAGGGCACAAAAAAGGCCGGCTCGATAATGGTGGTCACCGCGCCCTGTTCCGTTTTGACCACCAGCGTAAGCTGCTGGCTTTTATTATCGCCCACTGGGATGATCAGCCTACCGCCAATATCCAACTGTTCCACCAATTCCGCAGGCACCTGTTCGGGCGCCGCCGTTGATATAATACCGTCAAACAGCCCTTTTTCAGGCCAGCCGAGGCCGCCATCCGCATGTTTCAAATGTACGTTGTTCACACCCAGCATCCGAAACCGCTGCCGCGCTTTTTCCTGTAACGGTTTTATCCGTTCAACACTGTAGATTCTGTCAACCAATTGCGCCAGTACCGTTGTTTGAAAACCAGACCCCGTACCCACTTCCAGCACACGCTTCAAGGGGCCTGCCGCCAACAGCAGCTCGGTCATTCGCGCCACTGTATAAGGTTGTGACAAGGTCTGTTGAAAGCCAATCGGCAGCGCCGCGTCTTCATAGGCACGGTGCGCCAATGCTTCATCAAGAAAGATATGTCGGGGTGTGGTGCGCATCACTTCGAGCACCTCAAAATTACTAATACCCTGATCACATAAACGTTGTACCAGTCGATCACGGGTGCGCTGCGACGTCATGCCAACACCGGCTAAATTCAATTTACTCACGGGCAGCTCCGGCGAGTTTTAGCAGGGACGATGGCTACGCTACACATGGTTGTGAGTCTCGGTATAATTTACCAGCTCTCTGACCAGGGCAGTAGCAAAACAGCCGGTAGGGAGCGCAAAGCTCAGCGTCAACTGTCGCTCCGACAGCTGCGCTTGCAAGTCAACGGGCAATAACCGCAAGGCACGACGCTCCGCTTTTAAGCCCGCCTGCGCAAGCCCGGCGGTAAAATCGGGAGTTACCTGCAGAATATAGGCCTCCATCGCGGCAACCTCTGCCGTCGGCGCCAATGACCCTGGTTTGCCATATAGCGGGCCGGTCAGATGGATATCTCCGTCCAACAACCGCGCGTCAAGGTCGATGGTGTCGCCCTGTGCAAAAACACTGTGGCTACCGTTGAGCATTAACAATTCACCGCTGGTTAATTGATCCCAGTTGTTAGCTTCCACTCTCTGCGCTAACACCTGATTAAACAAATAGGCCCGCGCCGCCGATAAGTACAAACCGCGCTGATGCTTTTTCGGCTTAAACTGTCCGCTAAATAGCTGTCGGGCACGCATCAAATTTGAACCACCGTAACCAAAACGCTGCTCACCAAAAAAATTGGGCACACCCCGACGCGCTATTGTCGCCACCGCTGATGCCAGTTCGCTGGTGTCACCGCTGACATTATTAATGGTAATCACAAATCGATTACCGCGGTGGGCGCCGCGCCGTAATTTGCGCAGATGACGAACCTGTTTCAGCAAGCGTACTTGGTCTGAATTCAGTGCCTGCCAGTCGATATTATCTTGTCCTGGCAGGTGCACACTAAACCATTGCCGGGTGACAGCGCGGCGATCTTTCATCCCTGCATAACTGACTTGCCGGGTTGGCAGCTTTGCCAGCCGTGCAATATCACCGGCTAGCTGTTGTGTGTTGATGTCAGTTTTTTCAATCCATAAAAAAACGTGCTCACCCTCGCCTTCAGGTTCAAAACCGAGATTTTCTTCGACAAAAAAATCCGCCGGCTGGTCACGCAACGAACCACTGATCAACGGCCCGCCATAGGCATAGGGAATGTTTGATGGTGCCAAATCATTCATTGTTTGATTCGAATCAGTCATCTAAGCGGACAACAGCAGGACAACAGCGTGCACGGCGATACCTTCTTTACGACCGGCAAACCCGAGGGTTTCGGTGGTGGTTGCCTTGACGCTCAGCTGACCTATATCAACAGCGATAGCCGCGGCTATTGCGATTCGCATGGGTTCAATAAAAGGCGCCATTTTTGGGGATTGGGCAATAATGGTGATGTCAGCATTTGCTAAATGATAACCCTTGGATAATACCAGTTGGTATACCTGCTTGAGTAAATCACGGCTGTTAATATTTTTGTAACGGCTGTCTGTATCGGGAAAATGAGAACCAATATCACCCAGCGCACAGGCCCCTAGCAACGCATCACAGAGCGCATGCAACGCAACATCGCCGTCTGAATGGGCAACCAGCCCACGGTCGTGCGGGATCGTCACACCTCCCATCTGTATGTGGTCACCCTCGCCAAACCGGTGCACATCATAACCATGGCCTATTCGCATTCTTATTGCTCTCTTTGCAGATAATATTCTGCTAGTGGCAGATCATCTGCGCGGGTAATTTTTAAGTTCGAGGCCGTGCCTTCAACAATTTTTGGCCGGTACCCCGCCAACTCTATCGCCGATGCTTCGTCGGTGAGTTGACATTGTTTTTCTAGGCCGTCGATGAGCGCAGCGTGGAGTTTATCGTAGCGGAACATTTGCGGTGTTTGGGCCCGCCATAACAACTGCCGGTCAATGGTTGCAACGCTATGGCCGCCGCTCACCTGTTTAATCGTATCACTCACCGGTATAGCCAGAATGCCACCGACGTCGTCGTCAGCAACTTCGTTGATGAGTTTTGCAATGTCCATCGCCGACACACAGGGACGCACTACGTCGTGCACCAGAATCCAGTCGTTAGCCGCACACAGCGATGACAATTTTTCCAGACCATTAACCACTGAATGACAGCGTTCGTCGCCACCGGTGGTTACATCAATTCGAGGGTGCTGCAAGACCGGTAACGTTTGCCAATAATTATCGTCTTGACCCACCACCACCACAATCTGTTCTAAGCGTTGTTCGCCCAGCAACTTCTCAAGGGTATGTTCCATGACGGTTTTTTCGAGCAGTAATAAATACTGTTTTGGCAGCGATGCCGAGGCCCCCATGCGGCGCCCAACTCCAGCAGCAGGAACAACGGCGTAATATTTTACCGCGTCATCTGTGGCCATCACGGCTGTTTATCTTCATCAACTAACAGATAAAATGTCTCACCATCTTTGATAAGCCCCAGCTCTGAACGCGCGCGCTCTTCGATACTTCCCATGCCATTTTTTAAGTCGCGCACTTCGTTCTCTAAAATTGCATTGCGATCGGATAAGCCTTGATTCACCAACTTCTGCTGCTCTATTTCTCGCTGTAGGTAAACTATTTGTTCCCAACTGCCGCTGCCAAACCACAATCTGTATTGTAGGCCTGCAAGTACCAGCAGTAATAAAATCATTATCCAGCGCATAAGTTTAGTCGGTTAATGTCGACACATAATCATAGATTATAGAACATACTGGTCAACCTGGATTCTCACTCACGCGGGAATCCGTATTTGCCTCAGGGGAAGGCTATTGCGAGCGAATTTCTGCACGCCCCCGATAGGGTGCCGTGCCTGCTAATTCGGCTTCAATTCGCAGCAGACGATTGTACTTGGCGACGCGGTCCGACCGACACAATGACCCGGTCTTTATCTGCCCCGCTGACGTAGCCACCGCCAGATCAGCGATGGTGGTGTCTTCGGTTTCGCCAGAGCGATGCGAGATAACCACCGAATAGCCGGCAGCTTTCGCCATTTTAATCGCTTCCAAGGTTTCTGTTAGGGTGCCAATTTGATTGAACTTAATCAGAATCGAATTGGCGATACTTTTATCAATCCCCTCCTGCAATATTTTGGTGTTAGTTACAAACAGGTCATCGCCCACCAACTGGATTTTGTCACCCAATATTTCAGTTTGATATTTCCAGCCATCCCAATCAGATTCGTCCATACCGTCTTCTATGGAAATGATCGGGTACTGCTCACACAGGGCCGCCAAATAATCACTAAAGCCATTAGCGCTGAAAACCTGACCTTCTCCCGCCAGATCATACTGACCATCTTTATAAAATTCAGAGGCTGCACAGTCCAGCGCCAGCGTCACATCTTTACCGAGTTCATAACCGGCATCAGCAACAGCCTGTTTTATCACCGCCAGCGCTTCGGCATTTGACGCCAGGTTAGGGGCAAAACCGCCCTCATCGCCAACAGCGGTATTTAAGCCTTTGCTCTTCAAGACGTTTTTCAGCGAGTGAAAAATTTCAGCACCGGTTCGCAGCGCCTCTGCAAATGAGCTCGCGCCTACCGGCTGAACCATAAACTCCTGAATATCAACGTTATTATCGGCATGTTCACCGCCGTTAATAATATTCATCATTGGAACCGGCATGGTGTACTGGCCAGGTGTGCCGTTGATATCAGCGATATGCTGATACAGCGGTATGCCTTTTTCAATGGCGACTGCTTTGGCGGCGGCCAGTGATACGGCCAAAATAGCATTGGCACCGAGTGTACCTTTGTTGTCAGTACCGTCGGCGTCAATCATTAGCTGATCGAGTGCGCGCTGGTTTTCGGCATCTTTGCCAACCAGCAGTTGTTTAATCGTGGTGTTGATGTTGTTAACCGCTTTCAACACGCCTTTACCCAAATAGCGACTCTTATCGCCATCACGTAACTCTAAAGCTTCCCTTGAGCCGGTTGAAGCTCCTGAAGGCGCACAAGCACTACCTACAGCACCAGAAGCCAGAATGACATCAGCTTCAACGGTGGGGTTGCCCCGTGAGTCCAATACTTCAAACGCTTTAATATCAACTATTTCAGCCATCGGCTTTATGCTCCGTAATAATTATCACAGTGTCCTGACAATCAGACACCTGTCTTAAAAAATAAAGGGGGATCACGTTTTAACGAATATCTAACGCCGGCAACGATTTCATCAAATCATCAACCGCTTTCATTTCCTTGAGAAAGTCTTCCAGCACCGCCATTGGCAAAGCCGAGGGGCCGTCACATTTGGCGTTATCGGGATCGGGATGGGCCTCCAAAAACAGCCCCGCCAGCTTTTGTGACATACCGGCTCTGCCCAACTCAGCCACCTGGTGGCGTCGCCCGCCGGAAGCAACACCCATAGGGTCACGGCACTGCAAAGCATGTGTGACGTCAAAAATTATTGGCGCTCCGCCACTCACTTCTTTCATCGTTCTGAAACCCAACATATCGACCACAAGATTATCGTAGCCAAAATTGCTGCCCCGCTCACACAACATAACTTTGTCATTGCCGCACTCGGCAAATTTTTCGACGATGTTTTTCATCTGGGAGGGACTTAGAAACTGGGGCTTTTTGATATTGATAACATTGCCGGTAGCCGCCATAGCGGCCACTAAATCAGTTTGACGGGCTAAAAAAGCCGGTAACTGAATAACGTCACAGACGTCAGCAACCGCTTGCGCCTGTTCAATTTCGTGAATGTCAGTAATCACCGGAACATTGAAGGTCTGCTTAATTTCCTCAAAAATTTTCAGTCCTTCCTCTAGGCCCGGACCGCGAAAAGAGTGAATAGATGACCGGTTTGCCTTATCAAAGGAGGCCTTAAAAACATAGGGGATTCCCAACCGCTGGGTTATTTCAACGTAGTGTTCAGCCATGGTCATGGCCATGTCCCGCGATTCCAATACATTCATGCCGCCAAACAACACAAACGGCAAGTCGTTAGAAATAGACACCGAACCGACATTCAATATTTTTTGCGACACGCTATGTAAGACCTTCTATCAATGCACCAAACAGGCGACTAGGAGTGTTTCGAATAATCGACGGCTGCATTCACAAAACCGCTAAACAGCGGATGCCCATCACGGGGGGTCGAGGTGAATTCAGGGTGAAATTGGCAAGCAATAAACCAGGGATGATCCGGTAACTCAATCACTTCAACCAGCGAGTCGTCGGCGGACCAGCCACCAATTCGCATGCCAGCTTGCTGCAGCTGGTCAACGAAGGTGTTATTCACTTCGTAGCGGTGACGATGACGTTCAATAATCAGGTCGGCGTCGTAAGTGGCTTTGGCTTTGGAACCGTCGACCAAACGACATTCCTGACCGCCCAAACGCATGGTGCCGCCGAGATCTGCGTTCTCGTCACGGGTCTCAGTGATGCCATCGGCATCAACCCATTCGGTAATCAGCGCAATAACTGGAAATTTCGTTTGTGCGTTGAATTCTGAGCTGTTGGCATCCGCCAAGCTGGCAACATTACGGGCAAACTCGATAACAGCCACCTGCATACCTAAACAAATGCCTAAAAAGGGTATGTTGTTCTCACGAGCGTACTGTACCGTCGCAATTTTTCCTTCGACACCACGGTTACCAAAGCCACCGGGCACCAAAATACCATCAACGCCTTCCAACACGCCCAAACCATCGTCTTCCAGCTTTTGGGAATCAACGTAGCGAATGTTCACTTTTGTGCGAGTGTTAATACCTGCGTGATCCAAGGCTTCATTGAGTGATTTGTAAGCATCGATTAATTCCATGTACTTACCGACCATGGCAATGGTGATTTCTTTCTCCGGATTTAGCGCGCCATCAACCACTCTATCCCACTCGGACAAGTCAGCAGGGCCGCACTGCAAGCCGAATTTCTCGACGATCAGATCATCCAAACCGCGTTGTTTGAGGGCATTGGGGATTCGATAAATACTATCAGCGTCTTGCAGTGGTATAACGGCTCGCAGTTCAACGTTGGTAAAGGACGATATTTTTTTCAGTGAGCCCTCATCAATCTCATGATCCGAACGGCACAAGAGAATATCAGGCTGCAGGCCAATCGAGCGTAGCTCTTTAACCGAGTGCTGCGTCGGCTTAGTTTTGGTTTCTCCCGCGGTGGCAATATAGGGCACTAACGTTAAGTGCATCAACATCGCTCTGCTGGGGCCAAGATCAACTTTCAGCTGGCGTGCTGCCTCGAAAAACGGCAGACCTTCGATATCACCAATGGTGCCGCCAATCTCGACGATGGCAACTTCCGCATCACCCGCGCCTTCTATCACTCGGCGCTTTATTTCGTCGGTGATATGGGGGATCACTTGTACGGTTCCGCCAAGATAATCACCTCTTCTTTCTTTCCGTAACACCGTTTCGTATACGCGACCGGTAGTGAAGTTATTCCGCTTACCCATCTTCGTTCTAATGAAGCGCTCGTAATGCCCCAGATCCAAATCAGTTTCAGCACCGTCTTCGGTGACAAATACCTCACCATGCTGGAATGGACTCATCGTTCCGGGGTCAACATTGATGTAGGGGTCGAGCTTTAACATGGTGACTTTCAGCCCGCGAGCCTCAAGAATTGCGGCCAGTGAAGCAGAGGCTATGCCTTTGCCTAAAGACGATACAACACCACCAGTGACGAAGATAAATCGGGTCGCCATGAATAACAGTCTCTTCTTATAAAATGTGTGAAAACAGGGTTTGGGCTGTGCGTTGTGTCACTATTATCGCTGACCTACGGCACTTATTGGGGGGGTACTCGGCAAGAATATAGCCTGCCAATGAAGCCCCCTAAGATGGGAGGTCATTTTAGCAGAATTGCCCTGCAGGCTCAATAAGCCAACACAATTGTCTGAGATCAAGTCCGCCGAGTTTAGCGGTGTGCTAACCAGGTTGATTATTGATAGCGTTGCCAGCGTTTTATGCGTAGACAAAACGCATGACTTGACTCGTGTTGCGGCTTTATCTCTGAGCGCCAGTCTTCCAGTACAAACAACATAAACTTTGCCTGATCGCTGTTCTTTTTAGGGTTGTCCAAGGTTTCGTACAACGCCGCCCTCATGTCATCATAATCTGGCAAATCATCTTCCAGAAGCTGGTCATAGACATACTGATAACGTGCGCAAAAGTGTTCATTTTCTGACTCACAGCCAACCAGCAGCAGCAGCGCTAAACAGCAGCCCACCGCCATCAATCGTTTACCTGCTCTACTTTGCATGATCGCTCTCCCTACTTATGCACTCACTTCACCCTATTACACTCGCGGAGGACTAGCAAGGTATTGAAAACTCAGCATACAGCGCGCAGTGGTCCGATAGTTGCTGCCAAGGCATTCCAGATAATACCTCCGCATCGATTAATTCCATATTGCGGTAGTAGATTCTATCCATGCTAAACAGCGGGAATTTTGCCGGAAACGTCTTCGCTCGCCGACCATAAGCCTCTCTGTAGACGTCTTGCACGCCAATTCGGCGCCTTATCTGCCGGTCCAGCGAACCGCTCCAATCATTAAAATCGCCGGCAATAATGAGTGGCGCGGTGCTTGGTACCCGCTCCGCGACTAAATCTAGCAGCTGTACTAATTGACGTTTTCGCTCTCGGCCAAACAGACCAAAATGAGTACAAATCACATAGAGGCCAATGTCCAGCTTACCCATCAAAATACCGCGCTGGGAAAAGCGCCAATGACTCACGTCGGTATTGTCCCATTCGTCAAACGGGTATTTGCTAAGAATGGCATTGCCGTGATGCCCCGTTTGGTAGAGTGCATTGCGTCCGTAGGCATAGTGGGGCCAGACCTCATCCGCGAGAAATTCAAATTGCGGATACTCCACAGCAGCACCGCTCACTTTTTTGGACCTTAGATCGGCCAGCTGTTTTTCACCCACCACTTCCTGCAAAAACATCATATCGGCATTCACCGTGCGGATGGAGTGTCGCAGCTGAGGCAGTATTGCTCGACTATTTGCCGCACAAATGCCCTTGTGGATATTGTATGAACACAATCGCAACTGCAGTGGCTCGGTTGCTGGCTGGCCGCCCCATTTATCCACGGCTCACAACCAATACCGGATGATTCTCAGCAGCCACCCAAAACCGAAACCCCGACTAACTATCGACAAGTCGCTTAATCGAGAGATTCTGGAGTTTTTCATGTCTTCTTTGATACGTTGCTCTGCCTCCTGAAGTAATCGCGGTGATGACAACACGACATCCAACTCGAGATCATGATAGAAACTGCGATGATTTAAATTGGTGCTGCCGACAACACATTGCTGATCAACCAGCATTATTTTTGCATGCAACATACCAGCCTGATAATAAAAGATGGCTATTCCACCTTTCAGCAAATCGGCGTAGTAGGTGGCACTTAACATCGGAAATACCATCACATCTGAACGATCAGCCACCACTAAGCGCACATCGACACCCCTTGCTTTAGCCCTCTTGATCGCGCGGACAACGGACCCCAAAGGCGAAAAGTATGCATTGCAAATCCACAATCGTTGCCGAGCATTGTCGATGCGCTCGACCAGCGCAATATTGTTAAATCTTCGCTGGCGCATAGAAGCATTGCTACTGCAAAAACGCAGATCGCGAGATAACAAAGGCTGTTCGCGGTGAAACCAGACGCCATCGAAGTTGGCTCGCAACACAGCGATCGGCTCACCGGTCACCCGTACGGCATAATCGCGCCAGGGATGTTCCTCGGACAAATGCACGTCTGATATATTAAAACTACCGCACCAAGCACTTAAATTATCGATAATACAAAATTTGCGATGATCACGACGATTTAGTGACGTTACCAAATGGACCAGTTTTTCCAACGCCCCCC